>MAAC01015790.1_pt1 | contig 31362 bp, 31 predicted proteins | sample 1115981 | NCBI WGS metagenome assembly MAAC01 (sample SAMN04961126, study PRJNA320927) | seawater metagenome | isolation source: sample BD02T64 sea water enriched with oil for 64 days | place: USA:Gulf of Mexico | collected 2013-07-27 | reverse complement strand
GCAGATTAACCAGCTTGATCAACTGTTAAAAAATGCTCTCATGCCCGTCACTATTGAACTGCAATCTGACAGTCGCACTGCCGTCACCCTGTTCAAAGTGGGGGAGCTTGGACAGTTTGACAAAAAGCACCTATCTCTCACCCCCGGTAATTATGTGGCGCAGGGCAGCCGACCGGGCTATCGTGATGTGCGTGTTGAGTTTCAGGTGACATCAAAGGGGTTATCCAATCCTGTAGTCGTGGCCTGTAAGGAGCCGGTATCGTGACCGATAAGAACATACCGACTAAGGGTGAATCACTCATAGCACCCGTCGAGTTCACCCCAATGGAAGGGGAGGTCAAACGACCCACTTTCACACTTCGGCCAATAGCCATCATGACCGGATTGGCTTTTCTGATCAGCCTGCTGGTACTGTGGTTTTTGCTAACCGCTAAATCCGTGATTATCAGTATCGACCCAGCCACAGCAGAGGTACACCTTGAAGGCGGTATCACCTTTGAACTGGCTGATCATTACCTGATACGACCGGGTGAATATCAGTTGATCGCCACGTCAGAGGGTTACCTGGATCTAAAGCAGTCATTTATCGTCAGCGAGGACGACAACCAGTTATTGCCGCTGACATTGGAGAAGAAACCGGGGCATCTACAGATAACCACCAGCCCTGCCGGCGCTGAAATATTTGTCGATGGACAACAGGTGGGTATCAGCCCCATGACGGTTACCCCTCTATCAGCGGGTAACCACCGACTGGAAATTCTAGCTCCACGCTATTTCACCCATCAGGCCAGTGTCGATATCGAAGGCCTGGACCACAACCAAGCCCTTAACGTTGATCTCGACCCCGCCTGGGGACAGATTCAGCTCAGCTCCATTCCACCCAATGCAGCGGTCACCATCAACAATGAACCTCGTGGTCACACACCGTTGACCACAGAACTTCTTACCGCTGGCGAGATGGTGAGTGTCGCGTTGAAGAGTTACAAGCTCTGGAATAAAGCGTTACAGGTGCCTGCGGGTGAAACACTGATAGTCCCAGAAATTATTCTGGAGCCATCAGATGGTGTCATCGAAGCTACCTCTACCCCCTCGGGGGCAACCATCACAGTTGATGGGCAATATCGTGGTACCACACCCATCACCCTGAAGGTGGCCGCCAACGAAAAGCACCAGATATCACTCTTCCTTAATGGCTATACCACCAACAAACACTCCCTATTGCTAGCACCTGGAGAAACAGAAAAACTGACTATTTCGATGAAGGCTAACGTTGGGGGCATCAGGGTGCTGGCCTCACCCTCTGACGCCTCAGTATGGGTTGATGGTGTACGAAGAGGCACTGCGGGAAAAACCTTCCGCCTACCTGCACGTCCCCACCGAATTGATATCAAAAAGCCTGGGTACGCCAGCGAAACCAGAACCGTCACACCCCAGCCTAAACTGGACCAAGTGATTAGAGTGTCACTCCTCACTGAACAAGAAGCACGATGGGCTAGTATCCCCAAGGTCATCACCAGCCCCGGCGACCAGACCCTCAAGTTATTTAAACCAAAAACCAAATTTGTCATGGGTGCCTCACGACGAGAGTCGGGAAGACGTGCCAATGAGGTATTGCGAGATGTCCAGCTAACGCGCCCCTTTTATCTGGCAACCAAGGAAGTCACGAACTCGGAATTCAAACGCTTTCAACGCCAGCACAGCTCTCGGCATATCAATGGCAACACTCTGGATTTACCGGTGCAGCCAGTGGTGAATATCAGTTGGCAGCAAGCGGCTGCCTACTGTAACTGGCTGAGCAAAAAGGAAAATTTGAAACTATTTTATAAAGAGGAACAAGGTAAAATAGTTGGCGAAGACATCAAAGCTAATGGTTACCGCCTACCAACAGAAGCTGAATGGGCCTGGGCTGCTCGAATAACCGACAGTGGCGCGAAGAAGTATATTTGGGGTAACCAGTTTCCACCCACTACAGGAAATTTTGCTGATATCAGCGCAGGAAAAGTTATCGGCCGAGTGGTTAACAACTATAACGATAGCTATCCCGGCTCGGCACCCGTGGGTAGCTTTCCCTCAAACCATAAGGGAATTTTTGATCTGGGGGGCAATGTGGCTGAGTGGGTGAATGACTACTACGGGATCGAGTTTAGTCTCAGTATGGCCGCAGACATAGACCCTTCCGGTCCAGCAAAGGGTGATATACGAGTGATCCGGGGTGCCAGTTGGCGCCATAGCAGTATCACTGAGTTGCGACTTTCATTCCGTGACTACGGCATTGATCCGCGCGATGATGTGGGCTTCAGGATTGCCCGCTATGTGGAGTAGGACTGGGTTGAGTAGAGCTATGTGGAGTAACACAGTGAAATGCAAGGCTGGCGTAGGATTACTATTGCTGACAATACTGTTCCCGCTATCGGTTACAGCAGAGAAATCCACTGAAGAAGCGTCGGCAGATGTAGAGCAGGTAGAAAAACCTGATCCTAAATCTGCCGCTAAACCTACTACTAAGCCCAGGCCACAAAGCAAAACAACAGACCGGGAATTTGATCCCAGTGAAGAAATATCAGAGGATCTATCGGTCCCTTTCCCAGTAGATATTTAAGGGAACGGCTAAAAAGGGCATGACTAAAAAAGTACGGTTACAAAGGAACCTGTCAAATATGCAAACAAGAGCTTCCTCAGATTTTCTCTATCAGGTCTTTGCTCTGATTCTGGCACTTATTCTGGTACATACTTTTTACCTCACACTAATACGCCCCAATGCCAATGCGCTTCTCCAGCAACAGCTAGCAAGAGAGGCTGCAGGAGAAGCCTATGTGGCCGAGCGCTCTTTCTTCATTGTGGTCAAGGATTATGAGCAAGAGGCCTGCTTTGTCTTAATGTTATGGGCCTTCGCCATTATGGGGCTCAAAGCCCGCAATGCTATGGGTGAACGCAAACTATTAACCGGGCAACTGCTTAACGTGTCAGAGGGCACCCGAATTTTGCCCGAAGATGCTCGACAGATGTCTCGACCTATCCAGGCGTTACCTGACGCACAGAAAGATTATCTGGTATCCCGGTCACTATTGGCAGCCCTTCGACGATTTGACTCCACTCGTAACATTCAAGATGTTTCCAGTGCGGTCAGTGAGGTACTGGACACCGAATCAGACCGACTGGACTCTGAGCTATCTATGGTGCGATACATTGCCTGGGCAATCCCCTCCATCGGCTTCATTGGTACGGTAAGAGGTATTGGTGAAGCTTTAGGCCAGGCCCACAAGGCAGTGCAAGGTGATATTGCCGGGGTGACCGCAAGCCTTGGCGTTGCCTTTAACTCCACGTTTATCGCACTGGTCATCAGCATTGTGGTGATGTTTTTAATGCACCAGCTACAGCTGATGCAGGAACGACTGGTATTGGATACCCACAGCTATTGCGATGACAATCTACTGCGCCACCTCAAGACAGATGGATAAGCATTCCCCTAAGGGCTGATCATGAATGTTGCCATTATTGAAATCAACGACAGCGGCTTGTGCTGTGGCAATGATCGGGGTGAGCTGATTGTCAGCCCCGGCTATGCCCTTCTCACCAACGAAGGCATTACCACCGGCAAAGAGGCCTTTGAGCATGCCTATCTGGAACCACAACAAAGCTTTAACCAGTATTGGCGCCAGCTAAATCTGTCCCCGCTTCCCGCCCCCAACAACCATGCCCGGCACCATGCAGACTTGGCCTATGCCCAACTGCTGGAACTACACCGTGAAAGTGGTAGCCCCCAGCAAATTATCTTCGCCACCCCGGGCAGCTTCGACCGGGATCAGCTATCCATCCTGCTTGGGCTGGCCAAGGCATCCCCCTTTGAGGCTTTAGGCTTAGTTGACTCAGCGGTGGCTGCAGCCAGTCAGTCTGGTCTTAGCGGCCAGTTATTACATCTGGATATCCAACTCCATCAGTGTGTACTGACCAGACTCAACGCCGGTAGCCCTGTTGGGCACAACGATGCGGAACACAGCCCTATTGAACGCAACTATATTGAACGTACTGATGTCGAGGTCATCTCCGATATAGGCCTAAAAACCTTTTACGACACCTGGGCTCAGCATATCGCCAATATGTTTATTCGGCAGTACCGGTACGACCCACTACATACCGCTGCCGGAGAACAGCAACTCTATGACTTATTACCAAACTGGCTGAGTCAGATAACGGAAACATCAGAGCTGGCAATTGCCCTTGATAGCCCCCAAGGAAGTTATCGCCTCAACCTCAACCGCAGTGATTTATTGGCGAGCAGCCGCACTCGGCTGGATCAGCTACAGAAAAAAGTACGCAATATTCGACGAGAGGGTGAAACCATCATTGCCAGCCACAGAACCCTATTGTTACAGGGGTTCTCAGAACAGCTGAGGCAAATCAACACCCTGCCCAATGATGCTGTTATTCAGGGTTGCCTGAATAACCTGGAGGCCATTGTTGGCAATGAGGAAACTACCCACTTTGTCACCCGATTGCCTAGTAACAGTGTCCAATCCCAGATATCGGCATCTACATCAGTACCGACACCTACATCAGCACCAGTGCCGGCACCCACCGTCACGGCCACACCAACCCATGCACTGTATCAGCACAAGGCCCACGAGATTGGTGATGGTCTATATATTCGCATTGATGACGACCAACTGATTTTTTCCCATCAGCACACCGGAGATATTTCACTCACCAAAGAGAATGGCAAAGTACAGTTACGCTCCGACCGTCCCGATCTGTCTACATCGAATAACAGGAATGACCTTCCTTCCGGAGCCACTATCCACATAGGTGCGCACCAGCTGCAATTAATTGAGGTCACCTGAGTTGCGCCGCCCCAAGCGAAAAATTACCACCTTCAGCCTGTCATTTCTCGACATCATGGCCTGTGGTTTTGGCGCAGTCACTTTGTTATTCCTGATCCTCAAGCACGATGCTACCGCCGTTGAAACGGCAGACCCTTACCTTGTCGCTGAAACCAACCTGCTCACCGAAGAAGTCCGGATAGGTGAGGAAGATTTGGTCACACTAAAAAACAGTTTGGCCGCTCTGGAACAAACATTTTTGGACGCCCAGGGACTCTCTAAAAGAGTGCTTGCCCAAACTCGGGAAGTCCGTCGAGAATTAAGTGCCCAATCTGACCCGGAACAGGAAGTTGAACTGTTGCGTAAACAGGTGGAAGAACTTGAAGAGGAGACAGCCAAACTTCAAGATCAGGGCAATGATGAAAATGTTCGGCGTTTTGTGGGTGAAGGTGAACGCCAATATCTCACCGGCCTCAAACTAGGAGGTCAACGTGTCATGATTCTGGTAGATATCTCTGCCAGCATGCTGTCTGACTCCATCGTCAATGTCATACGCCGACGCAATATGAGTGATGACATCAAACGCAATGCGGATAAATGGAAACGAGCAATCCGCACCACCGAGTGGCTGATCGCACAATTACCCCGGACAAGCCGCTACCAAATTTACACATTCAATACAAAAGCCAATGCTGTCAATGGTGATAATGGCATTTGGCGAGACACTGCCGACAGCGCAGGCATGGATCAAAGCATCAAGGCGCTGGCACGTATTGCCCCAAATGGAGGAACTAGCCTGATCAACGCGTTCCAGGCTATAGGGGACTTTAATAACCCACCGGACAATCTATTTTTAATCACCGACGGCCTGCCCACTCAGGGCAAAAAAGCGCCCAGTGGTAGTACTGTCTCCGGTAAAAAGAGAGCAAAACTCTTCAATGAGGCTAGTAGTGAATTACCTCGGGGCATACCCCTCAATGTTCTACTATTCCCCATGGAGGGTGACCCGGTAGCCGCCGCTAGTTTTTGGCAACTAGCTCTGTTCACTAAAGGCTCATTTATAAGCCCATCAAGGGACTGGCCATGAGCCGGGAAAAACGCAGAGAAAGACGTATCTCGGCTGAAATCAGTATTTCATTTCTGGATGTGATCAGCTGTGGCTTTGGGGCCATTGTACTGTTACTTCTCATCGCCAAAACAGTGGAATCCACTGCCTTCGAAACCGTGGAGCGGCCACTGGAAGGCAGTGTTGCCGAGTTACAACAGCAGTTATTTCAAATTAGAGGTGAAACTACGATACTGAGTCGCTCTCTAAAGACCCGAGAAGAACAACTTTCAGACCTTCAGCTGCGCATAGCACAGCTGCAAGAGGAGCTGGCCAGTGTGCGCAGACAGAGAGATGCCGTCGCACAGGTAGATACCTCCGAAAAAGATAAACTGACACTGGCCCTGCAAGTTCTCACGGAAGAAATGAAACGGTTGCTCGATGACCAAAACAGGGTGAGTAACCAGCTCATTGGTGGCATACCGGTAGATAGCGAATACATTATTTTTATTGTCGACACCTCAGGTAGCATGTTCAATTTTGCCTGGCCACGAGTGCGACAGGAAATGATCAATATCCTCAACATCTATCCACGGGTGAAAGGGATACAGATCATGAATGATATGGGCGAATATATGTTCTCCAGCTATCGGGGTAAATGGATTCCGGACACCCCCGCTCGACGTCGAGCGGTTCTCAATCGTCTCGCCACTTGGACACCCTTCAGCAACTCCAGCCCAGTTGAGGGGGTACAGCAAGCCATCCGCCGGTTTTATGCCTCAGATAGAAAAATCAGTCTGTACGTATTTGGCGATGATTTCACTGGCCACTCCATCGCCCGAGTGGTTGACACCATCGACAAAATTAACCGAAAAGGCAGTGCTAGCAAGCGATTGGTACGAATTCATACCATCGGCTTCCCTGTCCACTTTCTAGTTCAAGGGGGCAATCTGCAAACGGCAACCCGATTCTCCGCACTGATGCGGGAACTGAGCTATCGTAATAATGGAACCTTTGTCGGTCTCAGTGGCCTTGAATAAATGGCCTTGAATAAGTGACCACAAAAAATTCCAATCAATGCTTTCAAATAAAGGCACCCAAATAAAAGGTACCACCGATGACAATATGCAGGGCCACTCGATATCATCGACTAGTACTGCTACTCGCTTCAGTCCTGACTGGCGCCTGTTCAACGGACATCATTATCCATGGCGATTACCCCTCGGCCCTCACCCGACAACTCCCCCACCATGTAGGACTGGTACTCGATGATACCTTCACCCATTACACCTTTGAGAGCAGCCAGGAACAGGATGTCACCATGGCACTGGGCGAATCGCAAACAGCGCTCTTCAGTCAAATATTCGGTGATATATTTAAGAGCGCCACCAGGCTCAACACCATCAACCAAACCTTAACCAGCAAAGTGGATTTGGTCGTTGTTCCTCACATTGAAGAGGTTCAGTTGGCCATGCCTTTTGAAACCCGACTTAACGTGTTTGAGGTCTGGCTTAAGTACAATCTGCAGGTTTTCGACAGCGAGGGTGAACCCATTGCGGACTGGTTGATGACGTCCTATGGCAAGACTCAAAGCCGCCTCCTGACATCTGAAGAAGAAGCACTGAATCAGGCCACCACTGAAGCGCTAAGAGACGCTGGGGTGCGATTGGTCATCGGCTTTCACAGGGTACCTGAAATTCGGGACTGGCTTGCCAGCCAACAGACCCCGGGCACATTGGCACAGGGAGATAGTCAATGAGGCCTAGTCATGAGACATAGTGTGGTAACACAAATAACCACCCTTGCGCTGGTGATACTGTCACTTGCTGCCTGCTCTACCTCGACCACGATTGATGAATTTAGAGAGGCCCGTCTCGACCTAGAGCTCAGCGATTCTGAGCAAGTAGTCGTTATGGGAAGGAGGCATGCTGGCGAATATGAGACAGAACCAGACTTCATAGACTGTATAGGCAACCGACTTGCCAGTGGCGGAAAAGTATCGGTTATGCCTGAACAGCAGTTTCTGGACAGCTTCTACCCCTGGTTTGAGCCAAGGGTGGCCCCCCTAAAGCTAAAACGTATGGGTATGATGCTCAATGATCCACTGATTGCAGAACGGATTAATAGTCTCAGCATACGCTATTTAATCTGGGTGGATGGCCGCACTGAAACCACAGAAAAAAGTGGTTCAGTTAACTGCGCTCTTGCTCTCGGAGGTGGCGGATGTTTTGGGTTTGCCTCTTGGGATAAAACAGCAAGCTATGAAGCAACCGTATGGGACTTAAAACAACTCGATGAAGAGGGTCGAGTAAAAGTAAGCACTGAAGGGTCATCCTATGTATTGGCAGTGGTTGCCCCAATCCCCTTTATTGCACAGGTTCAAGATAATGCCTGTAAAGGCATCGGTGACCGCTTGAAAGGTTTCTTTAGCCACGTTGAACCCGGCCGTAGTAAGCGGAATTAACTATGATGTATCACAACCTGATTTTCACTCTATTGATCGCCCTCTTCTTCACAGGGCAGCTTGCTCATGCAGCCAAAGACACACCCGAAACCGGCGAAGAAATGCATGAAGAGATTATTGCCAATATGCCCTTGGTAAAAGGCAAGTTAGCTGAGTACGTCAACCAGGTGGGGCAGCGTATCATCCGCCATTTGGATAACACAGACGAAACATTCACCTTCACCGTTATCGATAAGCCCCACATTAACGCCTTTGCCCTCCCGGACGGCTATGTCTACATCAACCGAGGGCTGATTACCTACCTAAACTCCGAAGCACAGCTGGTTGCTGTACTGGCCCATGAAGTCGGCCACGTTACAGCCAACCACCATGCCCGAGGGGAGCGAGCTCAACTAGGCTCCAACTTGATGGCAGGACTATTAGCCATTCTAACCCGCAGTGCCGATGTTGGTGAGGCAAGCGCCCTATGGGGAACCTCTCTGGTGAGTGGCTACGGTCGAGACATGGAGCTGGAGGCCGATGAGTTGGGTAGTCAGTATCTCTTCAACTCCGGTTACGACCCTCAGGCCATGATCGAGGTTATCTCCCTACTGAAGGATCACGAACGTTTCGAGAAACAGCGTGCACAAGATTCGGGTAAAAAAGTTCAGACCTACCACGGTCTCTTCTCCACCCATCCACGTAATGATAAGCGGCTTCGAGAAGTGGTGAGCAAGTCTGGCAGCTTCCCCAAAGCCACCGATGCCGAACAAAACATCACCCCATTTAGAATGGCAACTGAAGGCATGGTCTGGGGCAAAAACTTTGAAAAAAATGTATTACCGGAGAATGTTTATCAGAATAAAAAGCGGGCCTTTCAAGTGTACTTTCCCAAGGAGTGGAACTTCAGTGAGCAGGCGCAATTAATTCAAGCTGAAAATAAACTTAAAAACGCACGTATCGATATCACTATTATGACTCGCTCTGTGGCAGCACCTGAAAAATTTATCAAAAACCGGCTAAACATACCGCTTATTAAAAAATCTGAGGCCTTTATACAGTTGAGACTCAAGGGGCACACAGGGTTTGTTCCCGGCGAAAACGGTCTGCCTGACCAACGTCTAGCCGTCATCTATTATGGCCGTCAGGCTTACGTATTTCGTGGGAAAATTGATTCAGGGGCTGATGAGAAACAGGCCAATAGTGATTTTCTTCGCATCATTAAAAGCTTCCGCCCCATTTCGAAACGCTCCTTAAAAGAGCGTAAACCAAAAACCATTCATTATGTTAAAGCCACTGAAAACACCCGTTTTTCCCGACTTGCTCGTCACCTTAAACTAGGTAAATACGGCGAAGATGAATTACGAATCATCAATGGTTATTATCCTGCTGGCGAGCCAAAGCCCGGTGAGTGGATCAAACTTATTCGTTAATAATGTTTTTTCTGTAGTACAGTTTTACACCAACAGTGTTTTATTAAAATCCACGGATAGAACTGATCAGTCACAAAAGTTCTTTGCCGGGTCTACCAAGACAAGCCTACTATCCAGACTTACTTTTCTACGGACAGAATTTTGTAAAAAAATTATCCAGGAGCACATCATGGAACATTATTGCCCGTCCATACCTAGCACTCAGGTAACAACAGAATATGTAATGACCTATGTGGCGCCACTTGATCCACCTGTGGTCATTGATGACGGAATGATGATTGTCAATGTTCGCCCAGGCGGCTGGGTTCAAGGTCCAAAGATCAGCGGAAAATTTATTGCTCCTGGTGCTGACTGGCTTCGTATTATGCCTTCAGGCGTATTTCGCCTGGATGTTAGAGGCCTGATCCAAACCGATGACGGCGCCCATATATACATGTCTTACAACGGCATTATCAAAAACTCCGAAGAAAGCGCTGAGCGCCTCAATAGCGGAGAACTACTCACCGATAAAGATATCCCCTATTTTATTGCAGCACCGACATTTCAAACATCGTCTAAAAAATATGCATGGCTCAATGAGGTTCAGACTGTCAATAAGATGGTCGAAATTCAATTTGGAGAATTGGGTTATGTAAAGTACGACGTGTTCATTGTTCGATAAAGTACTGGGTAAATGGCGGACTGAACTGTATTCGCCTACTATGACCAGTCTACTTAGTCTTAACCATTACAAACAAATTTCACTCTAATTAACACTAAATACATGAGGAACATGTTTATGTCCGAAAGCAACCGCGTTTGGCGCCTTCGTAAACGCCCTGTAGGTGATATCACGGATGATGTCCTCAGTCTTGAAAATGAAGCGATTCCTGAACCTGGTGAAGGGGAGTGTTTGTTTCAGTTAAATTACTTGTCTCTGGATCCCACCAATCGCATATGGATGAGTGATATAGAACAGTATATGCCACCCGTTGAACTGGACGCGCCCATGCGAGGTGTCGTCTGTGGCACCGTGATCAAAAGCAACACCCCGGCCTTCAAAGAAGGCGATATTGTCAGCGGTATTGGCTCTTGGGCAGACTACCAAATTGGATCACCCGAAACCGTTGGGTTGTTAGGTGATACCGGTGATGTACCGGTTATTGATGCCTTCGGAACTCTTGCTTTAGTGGGTCCATCCGCCTACTTCTGTTTACTCGATATTGGCGAGCCAAAAGCGGGAGAAACCGTGGTGGTTTCCGCCGCAGCTGGTGCTGTGGGGTCTCTGGTAGGCCAGATCGCCAAAATCAAAGGTTGCCATGTGGTTGGCTTGGCAGGTAGCGATGAAAAATGCCAATGGATTAAAGACGACTTAGGCTTTGATGAGGCCATTAACTACAAGACTGAGAATGTCCCAGAGGCACTAGCACAAGCCTGCCCCAATGGTATTGACGTTTACTTCGACAATGTGGGCGGCAAGATCCTAGATGCCTGTCTAAAGCTGATGAATCTCTTTGGCCGGATACCCACCTGTGGACTGATCTCTCAATACAATACAACCGAACCCGTACCTGGCCCGTACAACTATGATTTGATATTGATGCATCGGTTGAAAATCCAGGGCTTTATTATTCTCGACTATATGGATCGATACCCAGAGGCCACAGAAGCCCTGGTTCGCTGGATGGACGAAGGTAAGTTAAAAGCACGCCTTGATGTATCAGACGGACTGGAAACAGCGCTGCAAACCGTTAAGAAGCTCTATACCGGAGAAAATACCGGTAAGTTGATGGTTCGGGTAAAAGACGTCTAGATAGGATTTACACCACGCAATTCTGATGGTGAAGAGAGTATAAGAAGAGTCTCTAGAAAACAGCCCAGCAAATGCTGGGCTGTTTTAATACATAGATCACAAGTGGTCGATAACCGATTAAACGACACCCGCAAACTTGGCGAAATACCAAGCTGCTGCACCCAAGCCAGCCACCACAATCCACCACAAAAATAACAGGCTAAACCTAAACGGTTTACGCTCTACAGAATGAATCCCTTCATTAAGCGCTTCGTTAATTCGAGCCAGGTCGTCTTCGTTGTACTCATCTTCTTTTCTCATGCCCATGGCAATTGCTATCCCATTAATTTGTTACGTTTAAACGCTTGTTACTTCTAAACCTTTACTGTTAAACCTGTACTGTTAAACATTAGTTACTGGCAGCTTGTCCTAGCAATATATCCAGTCTCAGGTGTTCTACCACTCGCTCAGCATCCAGCCCTGGCTGATAGGGCACTTCACCAATCATGGGGCAGGGAATCCTGCGTTGCAAGGTGTGGAGGTTTTCCTGATAACGGTCCATCGCTGGAACAACCTGATTAGCCACCCAGCCCGCCAGAGTCAGACCATCATGTTGAATAGCCTCGGCTGTCAATAAGGCCAAATTAATACAGCCAAGATCCATGCCCACCACCAGTATGACAGGCAACTGCATGATTTTTGCCAACTCGGCAAAGGTTTCCCGATCGTTCAGTGGTACTCGCCAACCACCTGCTCCCTCTATCAAGGTCAGGTCAGGGCGCTGCATCATCACCCCTCGACAAACCCCTGCCAACCGGTCTGCACTCAATCGACGTCCAGCTTCTGCGGCAGCAATATGTGGTGCAATAGCGGGCTCCAGTGCCACTGGATTAATCTGTTCGTAGCTAATGGATAAGGTGGTCTGTGCCTGAAGTGCCAATGCATCCTCATTGCGCAATTCATCGTCAATCAACTCGCAACCTGCCGCCACAGGCTTGAGGCCGGCTGTACTCAACCCCTGTTGTCGTGCAGCAGCCAACAGTCCAGCCGTCACCAGTGTTTTTCCTACATCCGTGCCGGTGCCTGTCACAAAATAGGTGCTAGACATGACAATGAGCCACTCCGTAAATTACCTCCCAAGTTGCCGGCAACTCCCCTTGGGGATTGCGAAATTTTTCATAGGCACTCACCAACTTTCGAATATGTTCACGCCCTGTCATCCCACGATTTTGCCCCACATTGACATTGTGGGCTCCCAAGCCTTTTAGTTCACTGGTCAGGTGCCGAAGATCCCGGTAAGTCAACAAGCACATATCTGTTTCAAAATCCTGAAAAACCATGCCTGCTTTGGTAAACACGGATTGCCAATTACTTGCTTCTAGGAAGTGGTTTACATGCACATAGTCATCCACTACTGCCCAGGACTCACGAAGCTCAAATAGTGTCTTTTGCCCCAGTGAGGTAAATGCTATAAGCCCACCGGGCTTGAGCACTCGGACAATTTCAGAGGCTAACACCGGTAATTGTTCGCACCACTGAAAGGCCAAGCTGGAAAACATCAGGTCCACAGAATTATCTGCCAAGGGAATATTTTCTGCATCACCACACAACCAGGTAACAGGCATATCGCGTTTACTGGATGCAAAATTCAGCATTCCCTGTGCCAAGTCGATGCCGGTAATATCCGCAGAGGGGTATTTTTTAGCGAGCTGCTCTGTGAAGTAGCCCGTGCCGCAACCCAGATCAATAATTTTAAAAGCGTCACACTGATCGGGCTGATAGTTACTAGGAAGTGCCTCGATCAACCGCTGCCCCACCTGACGTTGTAGGCGAGCCACTGAATCATAGCTACTGGCAGCACGACTGAATGAATCTGCCACCCGCTGTTTATCCAGATGGTAGCGCCCCTCTCGTAAAAAAGTACAGATTATTGAAGCCAGTTGCTTCGGGCAGCTTAGCTGAGGCACATGTGCCGTATGTTCCAAAACCTCAACCTGCTGACTAGGGTTCAATGCCTTAATGTTACTGGCAACAGCAACAGGTACTAGCTGATCAGCACCACCGTAGATGTGCAGCCCGCGTACCTTGAGTGATTGCAAAGCCTCCCGATTATCAAGCTCAGACAGTAACTCCAACCCTCTGCGCCAACAGCTATCATTTGGAGCCTTGGCGGCATGATTAAAGGTTTCTCTCAGAGTTTTCAGCAGGGACCGCTCCATCTTGTCACCACGGCACTGTAGTCCATGGAAGCGTTTCAGACAAAGTGCAGGTTGCTGCTGGAATAACTGAAAAAACTCATCAAATGTTTGTGCAGGCATGGCACAAGGCCAATTGGGTTGCTGCACAAAACAGCCGTTACTGGCAATCGTGATGAGACTATTGAATCGTTCTGGATAACGGCTAGTCAGCATCGTCGCCAGCATGCCACCCAAAGACCAACCTAGCAGTGTGCAGCGTGTGGGTAATACCGCACTAATGGCATCCAAATAGTGCTCAATGCCCTGTTTCTCCAAGGGCACGTCTTGTCCCAAAGGCAGGCTCTGACCAAACCCCGGTAAATCTATCGCCATCACATGCATATGCTTAGTCAGTTCGGGCAATATGGTCTGCCAAATACGGCTATCGCTACCCCAGCCATGTAGAAGCACCAAAGGCTCTGGCTGAATTTGATTACCCTGACAAGGGTAGTCATAAACCGCTAACTGAGAAGGTAATACTTTATTGGCTGCCGTCGCTATCATCCGTCCTTACTCCGTAGATCAACCAGTGTTTTATCCATGGCATCAAGCAGTCTATCCACCTGTTCTTCGGTATGCTCAGCACTGAGTGTTACGCGTAACCGTGCGCTGCCCACCGGCACAGTGGGTGGCCGAATGGCACCCACAAGAAAACCTTTACTCTGAAGCTGCTCACCCACTTTTTGGGTCAGTTCATCATCATGGAGTAATACGGGTTGGATCGGCGTTGTGGATGCCATTAATTCCAGCCCCAGTTCTTCAACCCCTGATCTAAAACGCTCAATCAGGCTTTTTAATTGCTCTCTCCGCCAGGTTTCCCGCTGTAGAATTTTCAAGCTGATACGGGTCGCCGAAGCCACTGCCGGGGGTAATGCAGTGGTGTAAATATAGGTGCGGGCATATTGAATCAGGGTTTCAATCAAGGCCTCGGAACCCGCGACAAAGGCACCAAACGTACCAAAGCCTTTACCCAGAGTGCCCATCAAAATCGGTAACTCACTGAGACCCAGACCATAATGCTCAGTAATACCACCACCATTTTCACCTAACACACCAAAACCGTGCGCATCATCAACCATTAGCCAACCATTGTGTTGCTGGCATGCCTCGACGAGAGCAGGCAAAGGTGCCAGGCTGCCATCCATACTGAAGACACCATCGGTCACCACCAGCTTTCGTCCACTGGTCACTTTTTGCATACGCAGGCTAAGGTCATCACTATCGGCATGATGATAGCGATGACAACGGGCATCGCTAGCCAAACCACCATCCAGCAAAGAGGCATGGTTTAGACGATCTTCAAAAATATGATCGCCCTTATCTGCCAACGCTTGAATAGTGCCAAGATTAGCCATATAACCTGTGGAAAACAATAATGCCCTGGGCCGGTTCGTAAAGGCAGCCAGCTCTTCCTCAAGAGCATGATGCTCATGGGAGTGGCCATAAATAAGATGAGAAGCACCACTGCCCACACCATAGGTTTCAGCCCCACGGCGCAGGCTATCGATTACCGCTGGGTGGCTGGCAAGGCCAAGGTAATCATTGCTACAAAATGCCACACAGGTTTTGCCATCCACTTGTACCTGAACATCCTGTGCCGACTCCAGAACATGGCGCTGCCGATAGAGATTATCCAGCTTACGTTGGTCTAACCTGGACTGAAGCTCAGAATCCATCGATGAAGACTTGGAGGATGACTTAGAAGATGACATAGGGAGCGGCCACCACGCTACTTAGCTGCGTTATAGAACAGGTGATCGGTCTCGGCCTCAGCCATCGCTTGATGGAGTACAGCCTCCTCCTCGTCACTGTCCCGTTCAACCTGATAGGACTCGGGCTTAATCCCCAACCGTTCAAGCAGTTCCATATCTTTATTGGCCTTGGGATTTGGCGTGGTCAGCAGTTTTTCACAGTAGAAAATGGAATTGGCCCCTGCCATAAAGGCCAGAGCCTGCATCTGGTCATTCATCTCTTCCCGACCAGCAGACAACCTAACATGGGATTTGGGCATCATAATGCGAGCCACCGCAATGGTGCGGATAAATTCAAAAGGGTCCAGATCTTCCTGCTGATCCAGTGGTGTCCCTGCCACTTTAACCAGCATATTGATAGGCACTGATTCTGGTTGCTGGGGAAGGTTCGCCAGTTGCATCAGCAACCCTGCACGATCTTTTTCGCCTTCACCCATACCAACAATTCCGCCAGCACAGACCTTCATCCCGGCCTTTCGTACATTGCCCAGTGTATCCAGACGGTCTTCGTAGGTACGCGTGGTAATAATTTCACCGTAGTATTCCGGTGAGGTATCAAGATTGTGGTTGTAATAGTCCAGTCCCGCATCAGCAAGCATCTGTGCCTGGTCTTCCTTCAACATGCCCAGTGTCATGCAGGTCTCCATGCCCAGAGATTTCACCTCACGAACCATCTCGGCAACGTAGGGTAAATCCTTATCCTTGGGTGAGCGCCAAGCGGCACCCATGCAAAAACGGGTAGCGCCCGTCGCCTTGGCAGCTCGGGCCTCTTTGATCACCTGCTCAACGGCCATCAGCTTTTCTTTCTCTAGGCCGGTATCGTAACGAGTGCTCTGAGGACAGTATTTACAATCCTCCGGACAGGCGCCCGTTTTAATCGAAAGCAATGTACTCAATTGCACTTCATTGGGATCAAAGTGCTGCCGATGGACCACCTGTGCCTGAAACAATAAGTCATTGAACGGCTGATTAAACAGCGCGAGAACTTCGTCTCTTGTCCAATCTTGGCGGATTGCAGTTTGGTTACTGGCAGGCATGGGTAGTCTCACGTATTCTTTATCTGGCTCACTATGATAAGTGAGGCAGCTCCACTGTCAACCAAAAATGGATTTAAGGTTAACAGCTATGGTCGAACACTCTAAAACAACCAGCCTGCTCCGACGATGCTCTGCGGCCCTACAACGTGGCAGTTATTATCTGTTTCCCGGGCGCTGCGTACTCTGTAGCGCATTATCAAAACGCCCATTGGATCTGTGTGTGGGGTGTGAAGCCGAGTTGCCCTTTAACCAACCTGCCTGTCTATGCTGCGCTCTGCCAATGAACTCTACCAGCAGCACCCATCTTAACAGCGCCACCTGCGGCAAATGCATCTCAAACCCACCGGCCTTTACCCGCTGTATTGCTCCGCTGCGTTATGAATTCCCCACCAATAAACTGATCAATGGCTTTAAACATCATGGTCAGTTTAGTCGAGGGACTGTGCTGGCAGAGCTATTACTGTGTGAACTCACGCCTCAGAAAATACTGCCCGAGCTGATTTTGCCAGTTCCCCTCCATTGGCGACGGCAATTTACCCGAGGATTTAATCAGGCCCAGTGGTTAGCACATTACCTTGGTCGGCAATTAGACATTCCCGTAGACACCCGGCTGCTTTCCCGTCAAAAATACACACCGGCCCAACAAGGTTTACCTCGCAAACAACGGCTTAAAAATCTCAAGGGAGCTTTTCGGCTCAATCACAACATCGAGGGTAAAAATATCGCCCTGGTTGATGATGTCGTCACTACTGGTAGCACCATCGCAGAACTGTCTCAATTGCTCCGAAAAGCCGGTGCAAAGGAGGTAGAAATATGGTGCCTGGCGCGCACACCGCTGGAAAAATAGTGGTATGGCCCCGATAATGTCACAACGAACTGCCCCTATGAGACTATCTCTAATGAGACCAGCCCTATGAATTTGTCCCTTTGGGAAGAAATACAGCAGGAAACCCGTGTTATTGCAGAAGCTGAACCGGTACTGACCAGCTTTCTACAAGTCACCATCCTCAAACATGGCTCCCTACTGGCTGCACTGAGCTTCCTGTTAGCTGAAAAGTTGGGGGGTGAAACAACCCCCGCCCTGACGCTACAAGAAGTATTTGATGAGGCATTCCGCTCAGACCCAACCATTGAAGAGCAGGTTAATGGTGATATCTGTGCAATTCACACCCGTGATTCTGCCTGCGAAGGTCTCTCTTCAGCCTTCCTTTACTACAAGGGGTTCCATGCCCTTCAAGCTTGGCGAGCAGCCCACTGGCTGTGGAAAAATGATAGAAAACCTCTGGCACTGGTATTACAAAACCGTATCTCCGTTATGTTTGGTGTAGATATTCATCCGGCAGCGGTGATCGGCAAAGGCGTTATGTTTGACCATGCCACCGGTATTGTTATTGGTGAAACTGCTGTAGTAGAAGACTGCGTTTCTATTCTTCAGTCAGTCACACTGGGCGGTACCGGTAAAGATGCTGGTGATCGACACCCCAAAGTTCGACGCGGCGTCCTAGTTGGCCCCGGTGCAAAAATTCTTGGCAATATTGAAATTGGCGAAGGGTCAAAAATTACCGCCGCCAGCGTGGTGCTAAAAGATATTCCTCCTCACTCGATTGTTGCTGGCGTACCAGCCACTGTCGTGGGTACACTGGATATCGAATCCCCTGCTGAGCAAATGGATCAGGGGTTGAGCGGTTGCAACCACTAGCCCGTTCTTATTAAGGAAAAAAGATGTCCAAACAGAAAAATGAAGCTGAGTTATTAAAAGAAGCACTACGGATCGGCATGGTTTATGCCGAAAAGCGTGGCGTGGCAAAATTTGACCAAACCGACTCAGCCAAGGACAAAATTGAATACGTTTACCGGTTGCTGGTGCATGACAAACTGATCCAGCCACTGGCAAAAGCCCAACTGGATATCCAACATATGAAACATAAGCTGGCGGTTTGGATTACCAAGCAGTTACCCGCAGATCACCCACTTTTGAAATAACATTTTCCCAAACCTGCGATCTAACAGGTGATGAACAAAAGCTCTTCACTAAAAAATAGCATTCTTATAGCCACGGGGTTTATTGTCTTAATCTGGTGGCTCAAGCTCTGTGAGGTCATGCTGGGCTGGAACCTTCACCAACTAGGGGTTTACCCCCAAACCCCCGCCGGGCTCATCGGTATTATCACCGGCCCCATTATTCACGGCTCTTGGCAGCACGTGATTGGTAATACTCTGCCCCTGCTACTGCTGGGCAGCATCCTTCTCTATGGTTACCCCAAATCACGCTGGTGGGCTTTAGCCATTATCTGGTTGTTATCCGGCGCAGGGGTTTGGCTGTTTGCTCGTGACAGCTACCACTTTGGGGCCAGCGGCCTCACTCACGGAATGTTTTTTTACCTGTTTATCGGAGGTATTCTCAGGCGGGATAAACGCTCCATCGTCCTACTCATGATCGCTTTTTTTATGTATGGCGGCATGTTGTTGACGATATTCCCTCGCGAACCAGACGTTTCCTATGAATACCACTTTTTCGGCGCTTTAGGCGGAACTCTTAGTGCTCTGATCTTTCGGCTATGGGACCCCAAAACTGTGCCGGAAGCCTATTCCTGGGAACAACAATTCGGTGATGGATATGTGGTTGAAGAAGAGGATCTGATCATTGGAGATCAATGGAAAACTGAAAAACAGCGGGAGCGAGAGAAGGAACTAGAGGGAGAACTAGAAAACCCTCATACGACTGATGCGTTTAAAAATTCAGACAATCACCCAAAATAATATACGTTTTATCTACCTGCCAAATGTTCATTAATGACCTGTAGAAAACCGGGGCCATATTTTTCTAACTTACGCTCGCCCACACCACCAAGCTGACTAAATTGCTCCATGTTTTGCGGCACCGTGACACACATTTCCTGCAACGTCCGATCATGAAAAATAATATAAGGAGGAATACCCTGTTCATCAGCAAGTTCTCGCCGACACTCTCTCAGCACCTCCCAAAGCGCCTCATCAATGTCCGCCGAAAGGAATGTTTTAGTCAGGCGCTTGGCTTCTTTTTTCTTAATATCCCGGCGCAGCTCAATGGGCTCATCACCACGTAGTAATGGACGGCATTTCTCCTCCAGCCGCAGTGCACCAAAACGTTCCACATCCACACAAAGATAACCCCTAGCAACCAACTGACGGAACACCGAACTCCATTGGTTGTTATCCAGAGTCTTGCCAATACCATAGGTCGGTAATTGATCATGACCATATTGGGTGATTTTGTCCGTCTCAACACCCAGCAATACATCAACCACATGCTTCACGCCGAAACGCTGACCTGTTCGATACACCGCACTCAGGGCCATACGTGCAGCCTCGGTTCCATCCCAGGTATCGACAGGTTCCAAGCAGTTATCACAATTGTCGCAGGGTTCGGGCAGAACATCGCCAAAATAATTCAATAATACCTGTCGGCGACAACTGGTGATTTCACACAATCCCAACATGGCATTTAGCCGATGCTGTTCCGCTCGTTTATGCTCTTCACTTCCTTCGGAATTCCCCATCATCTGTCGGAGTTTGATGACATCCTGAAGACCATAAACCATCCAGGCGTTAGCCTGCTCACCATCACGGCCAGCACGACCCGTTTCCTGATAGTAAGACTCCACCGTTTTGGGCAAATCCAAATGGGCCACAAAGCGCACGTCGGGTTTATCAATCCCCATACCAAAGGCAATGGTGGCCACCACAATCACGCTATCTTCACGCAAAAATCGAGACTGATTGTCGGCTCTGGTTCCAGTATCCAAGCCTGCATGGTACGGAAGTGCGTTAAACCCTTGCTCCTGTAACCAATTAGCAATCTCTTCTGTTTTCTTTCGAGACAGGCAATAAACAATACCCGCATCAGTCGCGTGCTCATCTTTCAGAAAACGTAACAACTGCTGTTTGGCATTGTGTTTCAACGCAATGCGATAACGAATATTGGGCCGGTCAAATCCCGCAATAAACTGACGCGCTTCCGCCAAGTCCAAACGGTTGATTATTTCACTGCGAGTACGAGCATCGGCTGTGGCCGTCAGTGCAATACGGGGCACATTCGGGAAGTATTGGTGCAAGATACGGAGCTTTAAATAATCTGCTCGAAAGTCATGACCCCACTGAGACACACAGTGCGCTTCATCAATGGCAAATAATGCAACGGGGGCCTGCTGAAGTAACGATAGAGTTCGATCCTGATTCAGTCGTTCTGGGGCGATATACAATAAATCCAGTTCACCCGCTAACAATGCCTCTTCCACCTGCCGGGCGGTCACAGCATCCAGGGTGGAGTTCAAGTAGCTCGCCCTCACCCCCAATTGGCGCAAGGCATCCACCTGATCTTTCATCAAGGCTATTAAAGGGGAAATTACAATGCCACAGCCGGAACGAAGAAGAGCTGGAATCTGATAACACAGGGATTTACCACCACCCGTGGGCATCAACACCAAGGCATCGCCCCCATCCATCACCGTTTGGATAATCTCATCCTGAGGTGGGCGGAATGACGGGTAACCGAAAATGGTTTGTAGGACATCTTGGGGGGAGCTCATGGCGGCGGAGTATACCCGAACTCATCAGTGATGGGGTGCGGGTAGCTCACCACTCAGTCCCTCAGCTTGGTTGGCTTTAGGTTATGCAAAATAGATCGGCCCTCTTGTTTACAACCCCCTGGCTACTCCTTACTTCATGGGGCTATCCGCCCTGGTTGCTCAACCTAAAAAATCACAAGCCATCAGGCTTTGTATCAAAGAAAAGTAACGGATAAGGCATTGATTTTTTAGACTATTGATTATGATCAATAGTCTAAAAATTTAATGAGAGCCTTGCACTGAGGCTAGTTTTGTCAGTGATTTCATCTTTTGATACTCCTCCCAATTATTTGACTTTTGAGTCAAAATCTCCATTCTTTAGCATCAATTGCCCCTTGATACAGAGCCTTCTAGTTAAAAGGCCTTCAGCCTTATTAATTAACAGTTAGTCCATCACGAGGTACGTCGTCACATGACTTCATTTGCATCTCTGCTAGCCGAGGTTCGTGCCTGCACGATATGTGCGGAATATCTGCCGCACGGAGTTCGTCCTATTTTACAGATACATCCACAGGCTCGAGTTTTGATCGCCGGACAAGCGCCAGGAAGGAAAGTCCATGAATCCGGCGTGCCTTTCGATGATGCCAGCGGAGATCGACTACGTGAATGGATGGGGGTGACGCGCGAAGTTTTCTACGATTCGAAGCAAATTGCCATTTTGCCAATGGGCTTTTGTTTTCCCGGCACGGGAAAATCCGGTGATCTGCCGCCACGACCTGAATGCGCTCCAGCTTGGCGCGATCAGGTGCTCAGTCATCTGCGACATGTTGATCTTACGCTGGTTGTTGGGCAGTACGCGCAGGCTCATCACATGAACGGGGGACGATTGTCACTTACCGAAACGGTTCGAGCGTGGCGAACCTATTGGCCCAAGGTGATTCCTCTTCCGCACCCAAGTCCGCGAAATAACATTTGGCTTAACCGAAATCCATGGTTTGAGAAGGAGCTACTCTCTATGCTTCGGCGGCGAGTCTCGGAAGCGCTTGACACATGATGCGGGTTAACAAGTCGCTCAACACGGATCCTTCGACTCCGCCCAAGGCCGGTTAGCTTAGCGTTATGGTTCTAAACTCATATAAATAAGGGAAGTTTTATGAACACTATTACAAAGTTAGTATGTTTAATTGTTCTATCAATATCAGCAAGTTTTGCTAGTGCGGCTTCATCAAAAATTGGAATTCTAGTTTTTGATGGTTTTTTGACTAGCGATGTAACTGCACCAATAGAGGTGTTTGGGGCAGCAACAAAAAAATCATGGTTTTCGTCTTACGAGGTAGTGGTTATCTCTGCAACAAAAAAAAAGATAGTTGTATCTGAAGAAGGACTAACGGTGATAGCTGATAAAACTATCTATGATGATTTAGAGTTGGATGTTCTTCTTGTTCCTAGTGCTTATGATATGGATGACTTTATAGGCGATAAAAAATTGATCAGTTTTATTAAGAAGCAGGGAGCCTCAGCATCATGGATGGCAAGTAATTGTTCAGGCGCTTTTCTTTTAGGTGAGGCTGGTATTCTAGATGGTAAAAAGGCGACAACGTGGGCTGGCGGCGAAAAAGACCTCGCAAAATCATATCCTAAAATAAATGTGCAATATGACCAAAACGTAGTTATTGGCAAGAAGGTAATCACTTCAAATGGCGGCCCGGTTAGTTATCAAGCCGCATTTGCATTACTTACAAAGCTTAGCTCCGAGGAATTTTCTAAAGAAATATCTGAGTCAATTCAATTTAACAGGCTTGATCGTGCATTCAAGCCATAACAAATTGCTGCATCAGAAAATTAAAGTCTTTTAAAAATGCGAACGCTAATATGCCCCACGTGCAGTTGCTCCCTAATTAGATTGGGAGTTACCAAGGAGAATGCAGTAACACTAAAATTCAAAGAAAAGGAATATTCATTCTGTTGTGATGGATGTGCCACAATATATGAAGAAAGTCCTAAAACTCTATTAGCTGAAACAAGTAATCTCGTTGTGTGTCCTAGTTGTTTAGCAGAAAAACCAATAAATCAAACCGTGGAAATCAATTACCAAGGTAAGATATTTAACTTTTGTAAGTGTCCACATTGTATGACAGTTTTTCAGGAAGATACTGAATATTATATTAAGCGTTTATATGGTGAGGTTGAATATTCTGGAGTCTTTTCTGGTGGACGTGGATGCTGTACCTAGTACGAAGTAAAAATACATAACAAGGCAGTGTTGTTTGAACCTTCGGTATCAGACAGCCTAAAACGTGGCTTTGCCACTAACTGCCGAAAACCTTAGCGTTAACTACACCCAATATCAAATTACGGATACTACAATAAAAATTATTAACATTGTTTTTATCGGCATATTTTTACCGATACCGCTGCCTGCTTCGGCTGGCGTATATGACGCATATGGATTCAGACATGATAAACAAAACCCTAAGTATCTCTGAGTAACTGGGCGTTCCCCATCATCTGATGCCGCTGCATGCTCTACTTATTCTGCTGACGTCCTAATAATCTGACCTTTTGTCTCACCCAGAACTAGACCGTCCTCACAAAACCAAAAACCCTTTCTCTGTTTGAGAACTGAGTATCAGGTGTGTTGCGACCGATCACCTAGTATCGACCCTGTTTTGGGCTTTTAATCTTCTCACGGTCAAATAGTTCTCGATATTGAGGAAAGTCATCATGAATAACCGGAATATTGCTTATCTTCTCGCGGTTGTGTGTGGAACCTTTTTTGGGGCTTCTTTTGGTATGTTTGCTCATGGCCCAGATGCGTGGGCTGGTACCGGCGTGATGTGTGCTATTGGTGCCTGTGTTACTGCGAGTGAGTTTATCCCCTCCTTTTAAACTTATTTTGTTCTCCTTTTTGTTCTCCCCTGTTAGGCCACCTAGATGTGGTCTTTTTTTGTGATATGGGCGAGATACTTTCTATAAAGCGTCATATAATGCGCGGCTATCGCTGGCACAGGAGAGCGTGAGGCTTTTACAAGGCCGACCCTCTTGAATGTAGCCACTTATCAGAATTCAATATTATTGCCGTAACGCAGGACAGACTATGGAACGCCCAGAAGTAAAAAAAGGTGAGTGGATTATTTTGAGACAAAACGCAGAGGATCCCGGTATTGAGGCCAATATTTACCGAGTAGAGGAAGACGGGACATTATTTGTGGGTTATCACGCCTACAGTATTAAAACGACCAAGGCTCATGCCGTCTGGACTGATACTTTCTGGATGGTGACTGAACGCCGTAAGCGCTGAGACCAGGCATTGAAAGCAGGAGGCTGAATAGCCTCCTTGGGTTAACTGCCCCAGTAACGTACACGCCCTACGTCGAGATGCACAAAGTCGCTTCTTGAATAAAGACCAACACCACCGCCTTTTAATACCTGTGCGCCCTGGTGCAGGTATTTGGTCTCAATGCCAGGGATACGAATATCAATCGCTTTGCCCTGCATATGCAGGCTTTTTTTGGCGACTCCACCACTTTTTTGGCTCAGCATGTTATTCGTCGCGGGAGAACGGTAGCCTGAGATGATATGAAATGGTCTGGATGTGCCCAGCATATCTTTTAAATCACTGAGCAGTGTCAGAAGTTCAGGTGATATTTCACACACTTCATCTGTCCGATGATCGCGCAACAGATGATTAACTTCCTTTAAACTCTTGGGCAGAAACTGACCATTAAGGTAGAAGGTTGTCTTAAGCGACTCACCCGTATGCAAATTATAAAATGCCATGCTTCTTTCTGGAGAAGAAACGACTTTGCCCAGTGCGGAAGAAGAAACAGCCAGCCCAGCAGTTAAACCACCCATCATGCGCAGAAAGGTTCTGCGAGAGTTTAAAGACTGTTTTTGCATAATGATTGAACAACGCTGCGGGTGAGACTATTAGCTACAAATTATGTGCCTGTGTACGGAGGGCACCAGATTATATAGTGCGCGATTATGCCCCAGCAGGCTTTAATTGTACATAAAACGATCAATTTAGAGATGGTTCTACCGAGGGGCTCCCATTATTCTGTTGGGCCAACTCAATGAGATCATGCCGATAAAGGTCTTCGGCGAAATGTAAGAGGTTGTTTTCATCCAGCCAGGCTGTCCAATAGGTCACATGAAGCTCAACAGGGTTCTCCAGGCGAATGTTGTGCGTCGTCACATCATCAAACAACGGATCCAGCTCTTCCGGCGCCCAACGATTAGAACTCTGTACTAACGCATCTGCCAGCATGCGTGGCTTTTCCAGTCGAATACAGCCGGAACTGAATGCCCTTTGGTCGGACTCAAAAAGAGATCGGAGTGTTGTGTCATGCAGGTAAATACTGTTGTTACTATCAAGCTGAAATTTAATGCGGCCCAATGTGTTTTTTATACTCGGGGGTTCCCACAACCGCTGATATTCACCACCTCGATACATTTTTTCCAGATCAATCTGGTCTTCTGGAACAATCACTCTGGGTATTTCCCAGCCCGATAAAACCTGAAAGTTGTGCTTTGACAGGTAGGTTTTGTCTTCTTCCCACTGAGGCAAAATATCCCTAAACGCAATACTTTTGGGGACACTCCATGAAGGGTTAACCACGACGGTTTTAACCTTGCTACTAAAAATGGGCGTTTGCCGACTGCGACGACCAATGATAGCTTTCATATCCAGCTGAATCACACCCTGGTCATATAATCGAAGTCGATACTCGGGGACGTTTACCTGAAGGTAATGCTCTCCGGCAATGGATTGAAGCGCCTGCTGTCGATTGATGTTCAATAACAGCTGCTCAACCCTCCGACGAGGGGAAACACTCAGTAGCCGGCGTGTTTGAGAACCCAGAATGCCATCTACTTTTACACCATGTCGTTTCTGAAAGGCCAATAACGCTTCATATAATTCAAGGTCGAATAATTCAAGTGGCTCCAAAAAAGAGGCGTCTTCTTCTATATCGCCCAACAGGTGAAGAAGGTTCCGCAATGGAATCACTTGTTCGTGAACATCACCGAGACCAATTAAAGGGCCGCCCGATAAAGGCTCCCAATGACCTGAACGCTCAATATTTTCATAGAAACTCACTGCATCCTGTAAGCCAGAAAATTGCTTGCCCTGGATTGGTTTTTCAATCGGTGGATAGGGTGCCGTTTGATAAACATACTGATTGATTGGCTCAACGAAGGCTAACGACTGCTCCTCTCCCAAGTCTGCTACAGCCCATAAGGGAAAAAACAGCAAACCAAAAAGTAACAGGGGCAACCTTTCAAATGACATGCATATCTCCTCCTGAGGTAGCGCATCAACTAAACACAACGTAGCAGCGACCTACTTGCTGCATTTGCTTTCTACATTAGCTTTCTATATCGACTCACACTCACGGTTAGACACATCGGCATGAATAAAGGTTCTACATGCTATTAGTCTAGCTTGGGTTGATACCCAATATCTTAATAAAACAGAACATTGGCATGTTAGGAACCCCATAGCCAGGGAGGGAGCTGGGCTAGCGCCCTCTCAAAAAGAGCTTATCCAGCTCTTCCAGCGATATTTGGGTCCAGGTGGGACGACCGTGGTTGCATTGCCCACTCCGTTCAGTTGCTTCCATATCTCGCAACAGCGCATTCATTTCCTGAAGACTAAGCTTTCGGTTAGCTCGTACAGAACCATGGCAGGACATCGTCGCCATAATTTCATTGAGATGCTGCCGAATACGGTCACTGCTACCATGGGTCGTCAGGTCAGAAAGTACATCACGTACCAAAGGCTCTACATCAGAATCACGCAACATAGCGGGTATCTGCCTGACGATCAGGCTTTCCGGGCCAGCCCGTTGCAGGGAAAAGCCCAGTGAACCAAACAGTGTTTGATGTTCATCTGCAATATCAGCTTCTGATTGGCTCACCGCCAGAGTGACGGGCACCAGTAATGGCTGGGAGCGAATACCCTCTAAATCAAATGCCTGCTTCATTTGCTCGTAAGTAATCCGCTCATGGGCAGCATGCATATCCACCAGCACCATTCCCTGGACATTTTCGGCCAAAATATAGATGCCCTTAAGCTGGGCTATGGCATATCCCAATGGGGGTACTTCGTTATCCGATGTAGGCATGCCAGTAGAATGATCAGGCGAGCCAATAACCGGTTCGCTACTGCCAAGTGGTGTCTGGTGTAATGACTGATATACAGCCATATTTTCTGCCACGGCTCCAGAAGATATTGAAGACGTAGGTGACCTAAGGTTCATGCTGGGCTGCTGTGAAAAGGGCGATGGCTCCCTCCCATTATTTTCCACTGGGAGTGCTGTGACATCTGACACACTGGAAGCCTGATCTCCTGGCCGAATATTAGCCACAGCCCGATGCAAACTCCGGAACAAGAAGTCATGTACTGTGCGGCTATCACGGAAACGAACTTCGTGCTTGGTCGGATGAACATTAACATCCACATCCGTGGGGTTCAGTTCAAGATACAGCACAAAAGCGGGATGACGCCCATGGTACATAACGTCCTGATAGGCCTGCCGAACAGCATGAGTAACCAACTTGTCGCGGATACACCGGCCATTTACAAAGAAATGCTGTAAATCTGCCTGACTACGAGAAAATGTGGGCAACCCCACCCAACCCCATAACCTCAGTCCTGCTGCCTCTACATCCACATAAAGGGCATTCTCCATAAAGGAGGAGCCACAGATAGCGGCCACCCGCCGCTCTTGCTCTAACTGAGTATTCGCAGCCCTGAAACTGTGTATGGCCTTACCATTGTTGCGCAGGGAAAAGTCGACACCGAAGTGGCTCAGAGCGAGCTTTCTGAGCACTTCATCAATGCGTTTGTACTCGGTTTTTTCTGTCCGCAGGAACTTGCGCCGTGCCGGGGTATTAAAAAACAAATCTCGAACTTCTACGGTGGTCCCTCTGGGGTGCGGTGCAGGAGTGATTTTTACATCCATGTTCCGCCCTTCAGTTTCTGCCTTCCAACCGTGATCCTGTTCATGTTCATTGGAGGTAATCGCCAACCGCGATACGGATGAAATACTGGCCAATGCTTCCCCACGAAAACCCAATGTGGCCACTGCTTCCAAATCGTCCAACTGTTCAATTTTACTGGTGGCATGACGGCTCAGTGACAGCGGTAAATCCTGATCTCCAATCCCGCTGCCATTGTCACGTACCCTAATCAATTTAATGCCGCCATTCTCCACATCAATATCAATGCGACGGGCACCACTATCAATACTGTTCTCTAACAGCTCCTTGATCACTGATGCAGGGCGTTCAACCACTTCACCGGCGGCAATCTGGTTGGCCAACCTGGGGCTGAGTAAATGGATTTTTGACATGACTTATTTTCTTTAGGTAAGTTTTCTTTAGGTCGCGTTTCTTTAAATCACTTGTCTTTAGGTCACTGATTGTTAAATCACAGGCTTTTATGCAATAGCTTCATGATGTAGGTATTCTCAAGCGCTGTCCCACTTTAATGCGAGTATTTTTCAGCCCATTGTGGCGCAATAGTGCCTTAACTGAAACATTGTGGCGCACGGCAATACCAGACAGGGTGTCACCTCGAGCAATGACATACGTATTCCCACCACCTGTTTTTTGAGCAGCCAGCAAGGTGCCCACCGGCAGGTTGTTAGAAAAGTAGCGATTCACACCCTGAAAAATTGAACGAGCCATTTTCTGCTGATAACTTCGGCTCGCCAGACGCTTTGCTTCGGTAGGGTTGGAGATAAAACCAGTTTCCACAAGAATTGATGGGATATCTGGTGACTTCAACACCACGAAACCCGCCTGCTCTACTTGTTTCTTATGTAATCGGGCAATACCGCCTATAGATTTCAGCACCTCAGACCCAACTTCAAGGCTACTGCTCAGTGTGGCAGTCATGGACAAGTCCAGTAAGACACTGGCCAACATACGATCCTTGTCATCCAGGCTCACGCTGCCAGCACCCCCAATTAAATCGGCACGGTTTTCACGACCCGCCAGGTAACGTGCTGTTTCACTGGTTGCTCCACGCCGAGATAATGCAAACACAGAGGCACCATTAGCAGAGGATTTTTTGAATGCATCCGCATGTATGGAGATAAACATATCCGCACGTTTTTTATGGGCAATACTGGTGCGTGTCCGCAAGGGGATGTAGTAATCACCGCTACGGACCAGCACAGCCTTATAACCTGGTACTCGGTTAAACTGCTTTTGCAATTCACGACTGATGGCCAACACCACCTGCTTTTCCCGGATGCGTTTTGGGCCCGAAGCACCGGGATCTTCACCACCATGACCAGCGTCAATGGCAATGATAATGTCCCGTCGGTTATTGTCAGCGGTAACATCCGCTACGGTTTTGGTTGTTTCCTTATCATGGTCATAGAGGTCCACCACCAACCGATCACCGTATTGTTCATTCTTCGAGAGAGAAAAGCTACGCGGTCTAACCGCTTCTTTCAGGTCTAGCACTATGCGTAGATTTTTTTGTTTATTTTCACCGGTACGGATAGAGGTAATTGGTGATTTTCCAAGATCGAGACCAGCAGTACTCGCCTTAAGTGACGTATCGTCAATATCAATCACAAGCCGATTGGGGCTCTCCAGAGAAAACACCTTATGGGCCACTGGCTTACTGAGGTCAAAAACCAAACGTGTATGATCTGGCGCTCGCCAGACCCGAACACCATCCACTGTCGCAGCTGCCAGTGACTGGCTGGCAACCACCAGAGTGATAAATACCAAACAAATGTTGCGTAATATCAGCAACTACTCGCCCTCATTATTTTTCTTCCTGTGTCTTTTTAACTAATTACTTTTATATTGCTGCTTTTTATCTAACGCCAGCAAGATGCTATCACCCACATCCGTTGCTGCTGTGATACTGATATCTCTACCATTTTTGGTAACACTAATCATAACCTCTAAATCTGGTACAGGGAGTATTCCTGCCCCGCGATTAGGCCACTCAATCAGACAATAATTCCCCTGATGAAGATAATCACGGATGCCAATAAACTCCAATTCCTCGGGGTCACCGAGTCGGTACAGATCAAAATGGTGAAGTAATGCATCACCCAGTTGGTAAGATTCGACCAGAGTATAGGTCGGACTCTTTACTGCCCCGGTATGACCAAATGCCTGCAACACACCCCGGCACAGCGTCGTTTTTCCGGCACCCAAATCACCATCCAAGAAAACCAGCGCTCTATTTAAGGGGGCTTGGCTAAGCACAACGCCTAATTGAGCACCAAGTTGAACCATTGCCTCCTCAGTGGCAACCGTCCGCTGGGCTGAGTGATTTGTTAAGTAAAAAAGACTTTACGCCATGTGAGTCACAGCAGCAGTTATCTCAAGGGTGGGTGGCGCCCACGTCCAGTGGCGAATGGGTATATGAAGCCCATGGTGCGCAATTAGTGATGCTCAAACAAGAACGTCGTTTATTGCCAGGTTCAGTGGTTAATGAGTACTTACAGCACAAAGTCGAAGAATTTGAGGCTGCTGAAGGTTATGCTCCCAGCCGTAAAATTCGCCAGCAAATGAAAGATGAAATTACATTGGATCTTTTGCCTAAAGCATTTACAAAATCCAGCCGTATTCCCATTGTGGTTTTCCCCCGTCAAGGTTGGTTGTTTGTTTTGTCCGGCAGCAGTAAAAGCGCTGATGACTCCACTGCATTTTTACGGGAGACCTTGGGTAATTTGCCCATTTCTTTAATGAATTCAGATACCAGTCCTGGTCACATCATGACAAACTGGCTAGATAAGCCGGTTGAATTGCCACAAGACTGGATGCTAGGAGAAGAAGTTGAATTGCAAGATGCCGAAGGTGGCATCGTCCGGGTGCGTAATCAAGACCTATTGGGCGATGAATTATCCGTCCACCTTGAGGCAGGTAAAATCGTAAACAAGTTGGCTTTGGTTTGGCGCGAAGACATCAGTTTTATCTTGCAAGATGACTTAAGCGTAAAGCGCATAAAGCTATTATTGGATGACGATGACAGTTTTGATAACAGTGAAGGGCAAGACGCAAAATTTGCCCATGAATTTGCGGTTAGTTGTAATTGGTTGGTCCCATTTTGCCAATCGCTATTGAAAGCTTTAGGTGGCATGGATAAGGCATTGGCCGCCAGTCAAGATAGGGCATTTTCAGACGCCAAATAAGTACTTAATGCGTACCTGTCTTGATTGCAAAAAAACCTGAAATGAATCTGGCAAGAGAGCAAAAACTTGCTAGGATTTTAATAAGACAAGCAAAACAAAGTCAGGAAGT
>MAAC01020241.1_pt1 | contig 31364 bp, 33 predicted proteins | sample 1115981 | NCBI WGS metagenome assembly MAAC01 (sample SAMN04961126, study PRJNA320927) | seawater metagenome | isolation source: sample BD02T64 sea water enriched with oil for 64 days | place: USA:Gulf of Mexico | collected 2013-07-27 | reverse complement strand
AACAGCAGTTGCTGTGATAGCTTGTCCGTTTAAACTAAAACCTACATTACCCGTTGCGCCGGCGACACCAAGTACTACTGATGTTTGCGCTTGTGCTGTAACACCATGATCACCTGTTGATGCATTGATTGCTGCTTCAGCATCAGCGGCGGAAGAGCCTGTAGGAATGTTAACCGTTGTTGCAATACTGTTCGTGGTAAAGGTAAGATTACCACCAGCAAGAGTATTCGCAGCAGCGGTAGTAGCAGCTTCTACACCACCAAAGCCCGTGTTAGCAGTACCTTCTAGCATGGTTTTATAACCACCAATATCGGCAGCAGAGGTACTCTGCATAGTAACAGAGATTGTTTCATTGGCATTGGCACCTACTTGGAAGGTTTTAGTGCCAAAAGTACCATCTAATAATTTTTGACCACCAAACGAGGTGGTATCAGATATACGTGTTAGCTCTGCTTGCAATGCCGTGACTTCTTTTTGCATTGCAGCGCGATCCGTCGATGAATTTGAGCCATTCGCTGATTGCAATGATAGTTCACGCATACGTTGTAGAATATCGGTAGAGGCTTGCATCGCCCCTTCAGCGGTTTGTGCCATTGAAATACCATCGTTAGCATTACGTTGTGCTACGGCTAAACCATTTATTTGCGAGGTTAAGCGGTTTGATATTTGTAAACCGGCCGCATCGTCTTTGGCGCTGTTAATACGCATACCTGATGATAAGCGTTGCATTGACGTTGCAAGGCCTTGACCTGACTTTGTTAAATTACGTTGCGCATTTAATGACGAGGTGTTTGTTACTACTGATAAAGCCATGATAAAACTCCTAATGTATTAATTTTATTTATTAGAAGCTTGTTCAGCAAGCCTCTTTACTTTTACTGTTATTTTTAAAAACTACTCAGTTACTTAATATTCGCTGTTTGTTGTCTTTTATTACTATTCACTGATTAACCAAGCATAAACTGTGCCACTAGATAAATGACGATTTAAATCTTTATATATAATTAAATAAACTTAAGCCCTGCACTTTGCTAAACGCTTGTTGCGATGCTTGTAGCGCTAATTTTGACTGTTCAAACTCAGAAATCGCTTTAGCAAAGTCCAAGTCTTCGATATTTGACTTACTAGTAGTAATATTCAACTCTGAATCTAAATGCCTATTCTTCTGACTTTCAAGTACTTGCAAACGAATACCTGAATCTACACGCCTTGACGTGATATGAGTCATAGCCGAATTAAGTTGGTTGAGTATGGCGTTGTAATCGACCTGATATTGTTCTTGACCTGTTGAAACTGAACCTCTCTCCATCCAAGCAATAGCATCATTAATGGTTTCAAAGATGCTAACTTCTTCTTGCTCACTGAGTGTAAAGCTATCACCCGGCAATGGATTGCCGTTTAGAGTAACGTCAATGCCGTCAAAGGAAATGGTTTGCCCAGCAACAAAGGGGGCTGGCAGTGCTGGCAATACGGGAAAAACAACAGTGGGAGTGCTATCGGTAACCGTTAAATTGTTAGTTATTGGATCTGTAGCAAATGTATAAGGCCCTGCACTTATGTTGTAGGCATTTCTATCGGTAATATTGGCACTCTCAACTGCAACACTCGAGGTATTGGACGCAGGGGGGGCTGGATAACTAACACTAAAGTCACCGATGGCATTGGCTACCTTTAAAAAAGCAGCATCGCCGGTTTGATTAGTGGCAATATTTATATTTTTTGCAACTTGTAGTTCATTAACCCCCGTATCGCCACTATAGTTAACAGAACCGTCAACTTGTTGACTGAAAGGCTTTTGCTCGGTTTGATAACCAGAAAAAATGTAATCTCCGTTGGCATTTTGACTATTGGCAAGATCAAGTAGCTGGTTAAAGTTATTTCTTGTCTGAGTTGCTAGAGATTGTAGATCTTCAGTAGACATTCGGCCATTGTTCGCTAATAGCATGTCTTGATTAATTTTATCTAACAGCAGTTCAGCATCAGCAAAGACAATCTCTTGTAAGTTATTATGGCTTTCAGCTTGAGTAATATTACGTTGGTATTTATCAATATTCGCTAAACTTTCTTTATAGCCAACTAAAGTGCCATATTGAACAGCATCATCTTTTGCCGTAAGTACACGCTTACCGCTGCTTAAATAAGCCATTTGTTCATTAACATCAGAGCTTTTACTACTCATTTGTAATGCACTTTGCTGATAAAATTGAGCTGTTGATACTCGCATGACTTACTCCTTACCTAACGGCCGCTAATATGGTGTCAAAAATTGTATTAGCGGTGGAAATAATTTGTGATGCCGCTTGATAGGCTTGTTGAAATTTCAATAAATTTGCCGCTTCTTCATCAAGATTTACTCCTGATGTGGCTTGATTACGATTAAAGGCTTGGGTAAATAATGCTTGAGCAGTGTCAGCAACTAGCTCGGCATTACTGGCTTTTGAACCAGCTTGTGAGGTACTTATACCTAAGCTTTGACTAAAAGTTTCTTTGTTGCCGTTAGTTACGCCTTGCTCTTGGGTTTTAGCCATAGCAACAGCATTATTGCCATTACCCACACCAAAGGCATCACCAATAGTAAAGGTTTCTCTTGCATTAGTGCCTGCACCAACTAAGTCGCCACTAAGTTTTATTTGAAACGCGGGTGCTGAAGGTGATGGCGGTAAATCAACAAGAGTACTAGCCCCTGATGCGTACGTTCCTGTTGCTATTGTTGCTGCTGGTGGTGGTGTTGCTGAATTGTATACTCTATAAGTAAAAGTATTCGCTGCACTCTCATAAACGTCTACCGTTAAGCCACTGTTAGTAACATTAGTGTAGGTTCTGCTCGCTTCGGGATCACTGACACTAGTAATTGTTATTTCACCATCACTAACATTATGTGTTGATGGTGTAATTTCAACCGCTGAACTGGCAGCAATGGCGTTGCCATCAGTTAGTGTCGCTTGCATTAAAGCCGCACTGTTTTTGGTTGGTATAACGGTAAACGTATCACCTAAAGCTGGTGCAACACCTGTTTCAATAAACTCAAATCCTAAAGTTGAATCAAAAACTCCACCACCTAATGCAACTAAGGTAATTGGCGCCGCTGACGGATTGGTAAGATTATTCATTTGATAATCCGTACCATCAAACCTTACTTCAAATTTATCGGTAGTTAACTTTGATACATCAGTAATATTAACTTGTGCCTGTGTACTAGGACTATTATCTGAATGCGCCAATACTCGCCCTTGCTGTAACTGCGTGGTATTAATATCAGTGAAAATATTGGCACCTTGCTTTGCATTTAGATCTAAGCCACTCGCTTGACTGTCATTTAATGTTGACGATATCGCCATCGCTAAGCGTTCAATTTCGCTACGACTTTGTGATAGGTGCTCATCTCTGAACTCGAAACTCGCGGCCAATGAACCACCGAGTTTAGAGCCATCTATGGCTACTGAACTATTAGGACCAACTAAGCGTAACTCAGTTTGTAAAGCGTCAGGATCACCGGCACTTACTGAAATAGTTAATGGTGTAATACCTGCAACTAGTGTTGTACCCTGGCCTACCATTACCGTCATAACACCATTTTTATCTTCAATAGTATTGACTCGAACATATTTGCTTAATTCACTGACTAATTGATCGCGCTTATCGAGCAAATCATTAGGTTTTCCTGCTTGATTTAAGCCTTGGGTATGCAAAATACTTTCATTAATTTTTGCTAGCTCTAAAGAAATCTTAGAAATTTTACTGGCAACTTGCTCTATCTCGCCATTAACTGACTTGCCCATTAGATCAAAATTATTAGTTAGCTCGTTAAAGTCATTGCTTAACGTTTTAGCTTGATTTAATACTATGCTACGTAAACCTGAGTCGTTGGGATTATCCGCTACACCATTTAAGGCTTGATAAAATTGTTCTATTGAACCTGCCACTGCCGTACCCGAAGTGCTCATGACTTGATCAAGTTGAGTTAAACGAGCATGTAAAGAATCAGCACTGCCCAAATTACTTTGGTTTATTAGCTGCTCTTTATAAGAAAATTTATCATAGATTCGAGTGATGTCTTGAACATAGGTGCCTGAGCCAATGTAATTTGAACCATTAACCTGGCCAATAGTAGCGTTTTGCTCTGCCCGCTGGCGGGTATAACCTTCAGTATTTACATTAGAAATGTTATGACCGGTAGTTGCCAACTGTTGCTGTGCAGCTAATAAGCCACTCACGCCGGTTTGGTATAAACTAACTGTCATAATATTTGCCTCTAGTATTGGTTATTACTGACCTAAAAAGGTAATATCATTCCGTTATTTTTAAAACGAAATTTAGTGACATATGCACTAAACCCTCAATGATTGTTTTTTTACTAGGCTAAACCTAAGTACTTACCAACGTGTAAGTAAAAACACTATGAGAACGACGGGTCGTAATAACCACATTATTTTATAATTAACTGAGAGACTGTACGCAGAGTTGCCATTATTTTTTTGGCGTATTGAGGATCTGTCGCATAGCCTGCTTTCTGTAAACTATGCACAAAGTGTTCCACATTACTTGGGTTTTGTAATGCCTCTTGATATCTATCATTTTCAGTAAGGAAACTGACATAATCATTCACGCTTTCTGTCAATGATTCATACGCTCTAAAGGGTGAAGATTTTTTCACCATAGCGCCTTGTTCAAATTCTAAAGATTCTTTTTTAATACTCTCGCCAGCCCAACGGCTATCAGCTTTAATATTAAATAAGTTATTTGAACTACTACCATTTTGATCTTTGATTATTTTTTGTCCCCAGCCTGTTTCTAGCGCAGCTTGGGCAATAATAACTTGAAATGGCACACCTATTTTTTCTTGTACTGATTTTGCAGGTTCAATAAGCGCGCTAACAAAATCTTTGGGCTCGTTAAAGCTTGGTGATGACAAATTGACGCTTTTTTCCGGTTGATTAACGTCACTAGTTGCAAAGGGTATTTTTGTGACGTTTGCATTATTAGTATTGTCATTACGTTGAAGGCTTGTGGTATTAGTAGAGGTAGGTAAAAGACTAAACGGATTCACATCTGTTTCATTATTGCTTTCTATTTGTAATTTTGCCTGCTTCGCCGCTTTCTTAATTTGCTCAAGATTACCATCATTACGCAATACACTGCTTGGGGTAAAAGTATTATCACCACCACCTAATTGCCTAACAATAAGATCTGATAAACCTAAAGTACCGTTTGACGATAATTCAACAGCCATTTGTTGATCGTGCATGTCTCGATAAAACTTAGTTGACTCAGAGTTAAATGGACTGTCTGACTCTAAAACATCTTGTGCTTTACGCATACTTTTAAGCAACATTTTCATAAAGATTGCTTCAAACTGCTGAGCCGCTTCTTGTAAAGCTTCTTTTTTACCTTCGCTATCTGATCCTCTCGATTGTTCGCGGATAGCATTCAAACCATTTAACTCTAAAAAGTTACGTGATTGGTCAAAATTTGAGGTGTTAATTAAGTTATCAGCCATGATGTCACTCTACAGTGATTCCGGCTTAAACTGCAGCCAGAATACAATGTGTTAAATAGTCTTAAATAATTATAAGTTCGCCACGAATAGCGCCTGCTTGATCTAGCGCTTCTAAAATAGCCATAACATCGCCGGGCCCAGCACCAACCTCATTAATCGCTCTCACTAATGTCTCTAACGTAACCCCTGGTTGAAACACGAACATTCGCGCATCACTTTGGGTTACATTAACCGCTGATTGGTTAGTAGCAACAGTCTCCCCTTCTGCAAAAGCATTAGGCTGTGTCACTTCTTGTACTTCATTTATTGTTACTGTAATGCCGCCATGTGTAATTGCAGCAGCTAACAAGCGTACCTCAGAGCCAATCACTATTGTGCCGGTACGTGAGTTTACTATTATTTTCGCTGAGCCTGAGGCTGGTTCAAATTCTAAATTTTCTAATACAGAGAGAAAGCTAACGCGATCATTAATATCACGTGGAGCAGTCACCTGCACGGAGGCAGCATCTATTGCTCTAGCCACGCCAGGAATCAGTTCGTTAATGGTATCAGCTAAGTTTTTCGCTGTGGTAAAATCAATTCTGTGTAAATTAAAGGTAATATAATCACCTAATCCAAACGGTGATTTAACCTCACGTTCAACCGTGGCACCATTAGAGATACGACCAACAGTTGGCGTATTAACAATAACTTTCGAGCCATCAAGACCTTCTGCACCCAAACCGCTAACCACTAAGCTACCTTGAGCCACCGCATAGGTTTTACCATCAAGACCAACTAACATAGTTTGCAGTAAGGTACCGCCACGTAAGCTTTGCGCGCTACCCATACTAGAAACAGTAATATCAATGGTCTGCCCTACTTTTTTAAAGGCAACTAGCTCAGCATGAACCGCAACAGCAGCCACATTTTTAATTTTGGGCTTTAGGTTTGCTGGCATGGTAATACCAAAATTACTTAGCATGGTTTTAAAACTTTGTTCGGTAAATGGGCTTTGTTCTCCCGTGCCTGGTAAACCAACTACCAAGCCATAACCAATGAGTTGGTTAGTCCGTACACCAGCAACATCAACAGCATCTTTAATACGTTGTGCATTACTGGTAAAAGCTAAAGCTAAGCCCGTAAGGATAATTACTATTTTTATTAATGCTTTCATATTATTACCTTTAAAACAGCCCTAAATAGGCCACCAACTACTATTGAAAAACTTAGTTAACCAACCTTGCTCATTCATATCAGCAAAACTACCTGTACCTGCATACTGGATACGCGCGTTAGCAATTTTTGTTGACATAATAGTATTATTCGAATTAATATCTTTAGCTCGAATAACACCCGTTAAACGAATATATTCATCACCATTATTCAACGTTATCCATTTTTCACCGCGGATCATTAAATTACCATTTGGTAAAACTCTCAATACATGAACTGAAATATCCCCACTTAAGCTATTGCCTTGATCTGCTTTTGAATCTCCTTTGAACTTAGTACTTTGATTAATACCAAATTGAGCCGTATTACCATTAATAGTCACCGGCGTTCCTCCCAACCCAATGATAGGATCAAGCACCATGTTATTCTCTTTTTTCAATTCTGTTTTGGCATTTTTCTTCGCTTGCGTGCTTTCACTTAAAATAACCGAAATAATATCGCCTACACGATGAGCCTTAGAATCAGAGTAAATATTATTGACATAGTTTTCTCTAAACAGAGAACCTGTTGGAATAATAGCTTCCTCTTCCGCTTCCGGTAATATAGGGGCAAAGTCAGGGTCGTTAGGCAAAACTTTACTTAGTTCTACAGTATTACTACAAGCACTTAATTGGCTAATAAGCATTAGCGCCAAGATACAAAATAATTTATTTTTCATCGTTAACTCCACACTATTCAAACTACAGTTGCTGATTGATGTAACTCAGCATTTCATCTACTGCAGAAATTACTTTAGAGTTCATTTCATAAACTCGTTGTGATTCAATTAAATTAACTAACTCTTCGGTAGTATTTACATTAGAGGTCTCTAGTGCTCCTTGCACGATCATGCCATACCCCTCTAAACCAGGAACCCCTTCTTGTGGTGCACCACTGACCGCAGTTTCTGTGTATAAGTTTTGCCCGATGGGCTGAAGGCCTGTTGGGTTAACAAAATTAACCGTGTTGATCTGACCAACAACCGCAGGCTCAGCTTGTCCTTGTAAGGTTACTGATACTTCACCGTCTTGAGAGACTACAATACTTAAAGCATCTTCGGGAATAGTCACTTGCGGCTGTATTAAATAACCCGCTCCTGGGGTAACCATATTACCCTCATCATTCATGGTAAATTGACCATTGCGACTATAAGCAGAGGTACCATCAGGCATAAGTATCTCAAAAAAGCCTTCACCTTGAATCATCAAATCTAGGGAATTATCTGTCGTTAACATATCCCCTTGGGTATGAATTTTTTGAGTCGCCACTACTTTAGTACCAGCACCGAGCATTAAACCTGATGGCGCTTCACTATTATCAGCTGTACGTCCACCTGGTTGATTAACATTTTGATAAAGTAGGTCTTCAAAAACAGCACGACTTTTCTTAAAGCCTATAGTGCTAGCGTTAGCTAAGTTGTTAGAAATTACCGCAATATCTTTAGTTTGCGCATCTAAACCGGTTTTACTTATCCATAATGCTGCGTTCATACATCACCTCAATTATTTTCTTTAGAAAGCACGCAATAATGAAGCTGCGCTGGTGTCAATTTCTTCTGCTGTCTTCATCATTTTCAGCTGCATTTCAAATTGTCTTTGTAAAGCAATCATTTCTGTCATATCACTTAATGGGCTGCTGTTACTTGATTCTAGCGTGCCCTCTAGCACTCTAACTCGGGTATCCGCTTGTTCAAGTGCGCCATCTTTACGGCGAAATAAACCATCTTGTCCTTTAACTAGCAAACGAACATCAGGGTTAACTAATTCAAGACGCGCCACCTCTTCTTGCTCGGTAACGGGTGCTCCTTCAGGTTGAACCATGATGATGCCATCACGGGTTATTTGAATGTTATTCACTGGTAAAGGCAAATAAATAGGACCACCATCACCAATAACTAATTCACCTTTGCTTGTTTCTAAAGCGCCGTCAGCGGTCAAACGTAAGTGGCCATTTCGTGTATAAGCCACGTCACCATTGCCATCTTGCACGGAAAACCACCCTTCACCTTCAATGGCAATATCAAGTGAGCGGCCTGTGGTGAGTAATGCGCCTGAGTCAAAATTTTGGCTCGCACGTTCGGTCATGGAAAACACACGAGTGGGTTGTCCTTCACCAAATGCCTGCATACTTCTCGCTTGCGCTAAATCAGCTTTAAAGCCAGTAGTTTTAGCATTCGCTAAATTATTGGCATTAATTGATAGTGCTTGCATGTTTTGCTTGGCACCACTCATGGCGATATAAAGCAACTTATCCATAATGAATTCCAACATTAATTAATCTATTGTGTAGATAAATGCAAAGAACGCGCCAAAAAATCAAGTTGTGATATTTGAATTACTAGTTACAAGAAGTGAATAATGGGATATGAGTGACGAGACAAACAAAAGCTGCTAGCTGAGCGGTAAGTACCACTCGAAACTCGCAGCTTTATTTATACTAAAAACAAAACAAAATTTATCTATCTAATTTGTAAAATAGTCTGATTCAATTGGTTGTCTACTTCTAGCGCACGTGAATTCGCTTGGAAGTTTCGTTGTGCTGAAATTAAGTCAATTAACTCTGTAGTCAAATTAACGTTTGATTGCTCTAGCGCTGACGAATTAATGTTACCAAAAGTGCCTGAGCCACCTTCTCCTGCCAGTGGTTCACCAGAGACAATACTTTCTTTCCAATTAGTACCACCCACTTGTGATAACCCTTGTTCATTGGCAAAGTTAACCAAGGCAATACGTGCTAAAGGTTGAGATGTACCATTTGAATAGGTTGCTCTAACTAAACCATCAGCACCAATATCAATACCCGTTAATCGACCTACCGCTAAACCGTCTTGGTTAAGCGCTGTTACTTCAAAATTAGAAGCAAACTGGGTTGGTTCATTGGGGTTTGGTGCAAGAGGATCTAAATTAAAATCAATTTGCACGGTTTGCGTAGCATCCGCGCCATTGGGTAGATGATCAGTAAATGCTACTGTTCTAATACCACCATTAGCCAATGAAGGCGATTGACTGATAAAGTCCCCTGAGGAGTTATAACTTAATCTAGCACCCTTTACCCCACCACCCGCAGATAATGGACCTGAAACTGCACCGCCTTCGGGAGTGGTTGCTGAAATGGCATTTTCAAGCGCTGTTTTTGCTGAATTAAGTGTAACTAAATCAGCTGCCGTTGGCGAAGCTATCAGGTCATAAGCAATTTGAGCTGCTGCTGCTGCGGCGGTTTCTGTAACCACTAAAGCATCAGCAGTGGCCTGAACAGCTGGATCATCAGCTAAATCAATAACTTTACCATCAACTGCGGCAAACATCATCCATTGGTTAGGCGCTGTTGCAGGGTTATCTTTGACAAAGTAATAAGTCATAACATGGCTATCACCTAATGAGTCAAAAATTGTTACTGAAGTCGAGTTATTAAAGGTTAATGGATCATCGGGATCAAAATTACCCGGCGCATTAGAAATATAAGAGTCGCCCGCAGGTAAGTTCATACGAACATCAACTTCACTGGTTTTAGTAGGCGCACCCGATGCGGTAGGTATACGAATTGGCTCGGCGGTACTTAAACTAACTGATGCCGAAGAGCCGTCAGGGTTTACCGGAAAACCTAATAAGTGGCCGCCTTGTGAATTAACGACAAAATTATCAGAATTTAATTTAAATTGCCCCGCTCGAGTATATGAGCGCTCAAGTGAACCAAGTTCTGGCACTGTAGCGAAAAAACCATTACCCGTGATGGCTAAATCAAGGGCATTATTGGTAAATTGAATACTGCCTTGGGAAAACTGCTGGGCAACATCTGTAGTTAACACACCATCACCTACTTTCGTTTTTCCTGAGGAAAGTAGTGATGCAGCATAAACATCAACAAATTCTGCCCGTGATTCTTTAAAACCGACAGTATTAACGTTAGCGATGTTATTTGATGTAACATCAAGGTCTTTCTGTGCGGCATTTAAGCCACTCAGTGCTATATTAAATGACATAATTTAACCCTCTTAAAAAATTCTTTCAACACCAAAATAGTAAATATGATGTTATTATTAATTCGGTAAATGCGAAATGCACGGCGATTATAAATAGCTTAATCTGTCGATAACGTTATATGGAATAATTTAACTCTCTTATAAAGTTTCAACAAAAACACTTATTTCTGTTCTAAACGTAGTCTTCTAAATCGATTAGTTAACCTTCTGAAACTTCAACCACATCAGTTAAATTCATAGAGCTACCACCATTAAGGTTAAGTACAATATTACCACCAGCCCCCGCCAACGTTACACTGTCTACTTTACGATAAGTCATCGTTTCAAGCTCAGCCGCTTTACCTTCCACTAATCCGACAATCCTAAAACGGTAGGCTCCAGCTGGAGCAGCTTCCCCTTCCGAGGTCTGGCCATCCCATGTAAAACCAGAGCCCCCTTTTTTAACGTCACCAACAGGAACAGTTTGAATGACTTCACCAGCAATATTTTCTACATAAATTTTAACGTTGCTTGCTGCTTTATCAGCGATTACTTTTCCCTTAACGCTTTCACCTTCACCCATACCAAAAACATTATCTTCAACCAATACACTACGACCAACCAGCGATGAAGCTTGTAATGCTTGACTAGAGGTCATTGAACTAGCAAATGAATCAAAAGATTTATTAAGATTAGCTACGCCATCAGTAGTTGAGAAAGCAGTCATTTGCGAGATCATTTCACTGTTATCAACTGGTTTTGTCGGATCTTGATTCGCTAACTCCTTAGTAAGTAAAGCGAAAAAATCAGCCTGCGTTAGCATGCCCTTATCATCTTGACCAACTTTATAGTTTTCTTTTTCTATACGCTCTTGCGTAGCGGCTCTCATTTCTGCAGTAGTAGAAGTAGTATTAATCATTTCTGCTGTAGTAATATTAGTAATCATTGCGTTTACCTTTGGCCTAAAGTTAAGGTTTTATTCAGCATATTCTTAGCCGACTCTGCTAATTGCACATTGGTTTGATATGAACGGGAAGCTGAAATCACTGTTTTAGTGGTATTGTTCATTTCTTCAATTATCCGCAACATTATCTTTGACCCAATGTGAGAGTTTTATTTAACATATTTTTTGCCGACTCAACTAACTGCACATTGGTTTGATATGAACGGGAAGCTGAAATCACTGTTTTAGTGGTATTGTTCATTTCTTCAATTATCCGCAACATTATCTTTGACCCAATGTGAGAGTTTTATTTAACATGTTTTTTGCCGATTCAGCTAACTGCACATTGGTTTGATATGAACGGGAAGCTGAAATCACTGTTTTAGTGGTATTGTTCATTTCTTCAATTATCCGCAACATTATCTTTGACCCAATGTGAGAGTTTTATTCAACATATTTTTTGCCGATTCAGCTAACTGCACATTGGTTTGATATGAACGTGATGCTGAAATCATATTAGTCATCTCTTCTATAACATTGACATTAGGCTTATAAATATAGCCATCTTTATCTGCCATTGGATGCTCAGGCGAATATTCAACATTTAGAGGTTTATTGCTTTCAACAATGCCAAGAACTTGCACACCAACACTGCTTTCTTGACCTGCGGCAGCTTTTTGCATAGCGGCGGCAAAAACAGGATGACGAGCACGGTATGTTTCATCAACACTACTGCTTACACTGTCAGCATTAGCAATATTACTCGCCGTAGTGTTCAAGCGCATTGATTGGGCGCTCATGCCACTGCCCGTTACATTAAATACATTAAATAGACTCATAATTACCTGCCTCCACTAATCACTTTTTGCAGCGCTTTTATCTTACCGCTAAGAAATTGTACGCCGGCTTGATACTCTAATGAATTTTCTAGATACAAGTTTCGTTCCACTTGTACATCTACTGTATTGCCATCTCCAGTATCTGGTTGATCTGGCATACGAAAATCGACGTTATTGTTTAATTCAGTGCGGATATCAAAATGTTTTGAATTGGTACGGCTCATACCCATTTGTTGTTGCATGCTTGCTTGTTGCATAGCTTTGTTAAAGTCCATGCCTTTTGCTTTATAATTAGGGGTATCTGCATTAGCAATGTTACCCGCAATCACTTCCGCTCGCTGGGCACGTAATTGCATGCCTTGTGCGTGAAGTTCAAACCCTTTATCAAATCCGATAGCCATAACAACTTACCGTTAATTTTACTTAACGTTAAGACATTCAAAATTTATGCCAACAGATAGAAATACGAGCAAAAACTCACAATGAGGGATGAAAGTGTGACGAGTAAGGAGAGTATCTAGTTAGGAAGTGTTGTGTTTTCAGTAGCTCCGAGTAGAAACTACTGATTCGCAATTCAGTCTTTGTGCAAATTATTTTTTTTGATAAACAATACCAGGGTTACACCTAAGCATATTAAAATTGTCATTTAAGCCAGAAAGAGATTCTGATGCGCCTAAAAACAAATAGCCACCACTATTTAAAGTGCCATGAATTTGACTGATTATTTGTGCTTTAATCTCTGGAGAGAAATAAATTAGAACATTACGACAAAAAACAATATCGAAACGTCCCATTAAGCTGTAGCTGTTAAGTAAGTTAAGTGGTCTAAAGTTGACCATTTTTTTTACTTCATCTTTGACTTTCAGCATTCCATTATCGCCGTTTTCAAAAAATTGACGTTTACGCTCTTCTGATAAGCCACGAGCTAAAGCAAGTGAGTCATAATGACCATACTTACAATGCTCTAGCATAGTAGTAGAAATGTCAGTACCAATCACTTGTACTCCGCGCATAAAAGCACCGGGATTACGTTGTTTATATTCTAGGACCGACATAGCGATTGAATAAGGTTCTTGCCCTGAAGAACTTGCCGCTGACCATATTTTTACCGGTGTTTTGCGATCGGCAAAATCAGGTAGTAATTTATTTTGTAGTAATTTAAAAGGATAGTCATCACGAAACCAAAGTGTTTCGTTTGTAGTCATTGCGTCAATAACAGCAGCACGTAGTTGTCTTTCAACAGGAGACAACGTGCGAGTAACCAACTCACCAAGAGAAGTTACATCAAATTTATTCATTAACGGTGCTAAGCGGCTTTTTACTAAATATTGCTTATTTTCACCTAGCACAATGCCACATTGCTGCTCTAAAAACGTTCTGAACTGATGATAGCTTTTATCGTCAAGTTGTCTTGCTGACACTATTACGGCTTCCTAATTTGTTATTTTTAAAATTATTTATGCCTGATGAGCAAGCCACTTTTTAACTGCGGTAGCTAATTCATCGGGATGGAATTTAGGAATAAAATCATCGGCACCAACTTTTGCTACCATGGCATTATTAAAAACACCACTTAATGAGGTATGCAAAATAATAGGCATTTTTGCCATACGATCATTACCTTTAACTTCAGCAGTTAAGGTGTATCCATCCATTTCTGGCATTTCAATATCTGAAACCATTAACGCGACTTTTTCGGTTATGCTGTGTTCACACGTTGCCTCAATGGCCAGTAATTGATCTAAAGCGTCTTGACCATTTTTTGCCAGAACCATTTTGATTCCTAACGGCTCTAATGCACGTTTAACTTGATTTCGTGCAACTGTTGAGTCATCAGCTATCATGACAATTCGCTCACCTAACTCTTTACCAACACTTTCATCTACTACATCTTCACTTAACTCAGTAGAAACAGGATTGATTTCATTTAGTATTTTTTCAACATCTAAAATAGAAACCATACCGCCATCAATTTCAGTAACCGCAGTTAGATAACTAGATTTACCAGTGCCTTCTGGTGGAGGCATCATATCTTTCCAGCTCAGCGTAACAATGCGTTCAACACCGGCAACAAGGAAACCTTGCACACTACGGTTGTATTCAGCAATGATAATAAATGAATCTTCAGTCTGAGTAATTGCAGGACCGCCTATCGCTTTACTCATATCAATGACAGAAATAGTTTGTCCACGAATATGAGCTATACCTTTTATAAAGGCATCTTGCTTAGGTAGTGACGTTAATCGAGGGCATTGTAATACTTCTCTAACTTTAAAAACATTAATGCCAAAACGCTGCCTACCAACCAACTTAAATAGCAATAATTCTAGTCTATTTTGACCAACAAGCTGTGTTCGTTGGTTAACTGAATCTAATACACCTGCCATAAAAACCTCATTAAAAAATCAATGTAACGTTCTTCATGCTAGCCTTATTAAAAAGCAAGAAGGCACAATTTTTGATTGTGTTAATTATAAAGCCAAATTAAGTGACAATAATAGACAAATAATCTGGCTACCAATTTAGTAAGTGCTTAACAAAACTGGAAATAAGTATATCATGTCACAAAATTGACATAGCCACGACTATGCTAACTTAGTTTAAGCATAGTCGAGTATTTGAATTTACCTAAAGATAAACGTTAAAAACTATGCATCTAATCAAACTTTATTCTATCATCCTGTACTTAATTGTACTGTTCCCCCCGACAAGCCATGCTACCACTTGGGATAAAGCTTATATTGAGACTTTTGCTAAAAAACATCTCGAAGAAAAACTATTACCGCCAGAGGGGGGAAAGATATCCATTCGCATTGCTAATATTGATCCAAGAATAACAATAAAACCTTGTCAGCAGAAACTAACCGCAAATATACCTGAAAATACTAACAGTAGAAACGTAAATGTTAAAATATATTGTGCTGATTCAAAGCCATGGCAAATATACTTACCTGCTAGAATTGAAAGAACCTTTGCCGTTGTCATTGCAACGACGACTATTGAAAAAGGTGCTATGCTATCGAAAGACAACATAAGCGTACAATTTTTAGCTAGTAATAAAATTAGAGGCAAAAAACTAACAGACATAACAGCTGTACTTGGTAGTAAAGCAGAAAAAAGAATTGGTAAAGGTCGAGCTATAAATACAAGAAATGTATGCTTAGTTTGTAAAGGAGACTCAGTTACTATTACGGCAAAATCAGCAAACTTTATTATTAAAACTCAAGGTATCGCGTTAAGTTCAGGTAACTTGAATAAACAAATCAAAGTGAAAAATTCTCGCTCTGGCAAAGTGATAAGGGCTAAAGTTACTGCTATCAATCAAGTGATTATTCACTTATAATTTTATTTATACTTTTTACTTCAGTTATCTGATTATTTGCCGATATAAGGTTAATAAGAAATTTTAAAAATAAAATTTTGCCGCCGGGTATTATTATGACTATAAATATCAATAACTTGAATAACCAAGCTCAAGTTCACCAAAATAAGCAGACGCAAGTTAAACAGCAGGCTGCTCAATCAACAAGCACAAGTGCGCAAGTAAAACAGGTCGGTCATGATTCGGTTTCACTTACACCACAAGCGAAACAATTAAATGAACTACAAAAAAAAGCGAATGACGCTCCTGTAGTAGATCAGCAAAAAGTAGCTGAATTGAAAAAAGCAATTGCAGCAGGGGATTATAAAGTTGATCCACAAAAACTTGCCGTAAGCATTGCTAATTTTGAATTTGATTTAATTTGATATAAGCGAAGTACTAGGTAATAATTATTTCACTTTACAGTAATGCCAATACTAGTAAGTTAGTGACTAAATATCAATGAGGATAAATTTTCAAGAACAAGACGCTTAATTGAACAATAGCTAGATATTGGGATTGAAAGCAACGACGTTATTGGAATATTTAGCCCGTTTAGAATGGTCACATATTTATTTGTATTGATATAATACTGTTATCACTAATAGGTACTTCCATGTCTGCTTCAACTCAATCCAAAGAATTACTTGCTCAACAACATGCTCAGCTTCAAGAATTAGAGCAAATAATTTCTGACGAAAAACTTGTTTTACAGCAGCATCAACCTAACGCTTTACTACAAATTAGTGCGAAGAAGAATCAACTCCTAATATCTATTCAAAATTTAGATCAACAAATAGGTGTTAACCAAGCGTTTGCTCAAGATAAAGCAGCAGGCTTTCTTACTCAGGAATTGGCTGATATTGAAAAATTATTAACACTTTGCCAACAAAAAAATCTAGTAAATGGGCAAATCATTGCGCAGTCACAATTAGCTGTCGAACGTATGAAAACAAGTTTATTAGAGAGTCATAATAAAACGTCTGTGACTTATGATAATAAAGGCAAAAAGAGTGGCGGATTAAGTAGCATAGGCTTAAAAGCATAATATTGTACTTCTACCCTTAGTTCATCACTATAAGCAGCAGAACAATGATAAGCCTTAAAATTAAAAATATTCTACTTTTTTAATTTCTTTGCGATTCAAACTAGCCTGATATATTTCAAACACATCTTTAAAATCTAATTGTAATTCTGTAGTGTAAGTGTCACCTACTGGGTAGCTTTTCACTACTTTAGCACCACGTATCAAGCCTTGTACTGATGCTGATAATTGTTGATTGCTAATCAACATATCTGCCATCGTAGTTTTGCTGTTAACTTGTTGACCATACACTTGCTCAGCTAACTCTACGTAAGCGGCAATTTTTGACGCTTTAATGGCCATTAACATCCGCTGAGTTTCATGTTTAGATTTTTGAAGACTTATTGGTGCATATCCAATTCCACGAATAATAGGGAAAGCTTCAGGCTTAACGACTTGCCACTGAACATGCTTATCATAAACACTAGTGCAAGAAGAAACAGCCAATAAGCTCACAGTAACAAACAATATTTTTATCAATGTACTATTCATATTTACACCTAACATATACGCCTGACGAGGTTACTTTTGAATTACAACTGCGCGTTGATTTTCTATTAACATAGCATTGCTGCGAATAATCATACCGTCTTTCATTTTAACATTTTCACTATGACTTTTTTCCTCGCCCAATACCCATATTGGAATAAAAGACTGCGCCGTAGCAACAACTACCCGTGATTGAATACCGATCATTCGAGCATTTACCAACACACCATTTTCTTGTTCCATCATTGTTCCTGTCACAACGTAGTCAATAATCTGACGTTCAGGAAGCTCTTTCCAATCACGGCTAAAAACATAATCACCTTCTTTAGTTACACGAATATGACCTGTAGTTTTATAGTCAATTACTACTAAACCATGGCGTTGCAGTTCATGAATAAAGTTTTCAGCTATTTGATTTCCTAGCCAATTTGTTGACTCAAGATCTTTCAAATTAACAAAAGAAGCAACCGCTACAGGAGTTCTAGCATTAACAAAAGCGCTACTTTCTAGCATTTGATATGCTAAACCTTTCACTACGTCATTAATGGCATGCTTGGGCAGGTTATAGCTATCTATTTCGCTTTTATTAACTTGTATTAACTTATAGAAATTATCTTCTTTCTCTAAACTACTACAAGATAAAAGTGTTGGTATCATTAATGGTATGAGCCACTTTTTCATGGTGTTCCCCTGTAAAACCAATGGATTTTCTACATATAATGTATGCTAATACACTGACAATTTTATTTCTTAGGTTATCTCTTGCCAATACATAATGCACATTTCAAGCCAAGTACATTTAATCAATAACTAAAATAAATTTAAACAAGTAAACAGGCACACTTCATGCATATTACCCTCTATACCCGTTCCACTTGAAGATGCAGGCTTCAGCTGGAATTAGAAACGCCTTTATGCAAGGCATTGATTGAAGAGAATGGTTATTCCCTTTTCAAAATCAATAACGCAGTATAAAGCGTTTCTAAACCAGCCCAGAGGGGAAGGCTGAGTAAATCATACTCTGTGTTACATTTCTTTTTAAGGACGCTACATGGACGTAGCTTATTAGAGAATTCAGGAGCATATTCTCCTGAATACCCTTAATAAAAAAATGTGCCTTGATTATGAATCGCTCAGACTTCCTGAAACGAGCATCTTCAAGTGGAGCGGGTATATAATTAAATACGTCCTGTAGCTTATTTGCTTTTATGAGAGAGTTTATGCGCAATATAATCCGAACACTTGCCTTAGTCACTGGCCTTATTTTAACTACCTTTACATGTAACTCACAGTGGTATGAAGCACAAGGTCATGCGAGTATTGATAAGGATTCAGTTGAAATAGCGCGAACTAAAGCGATGGAAAACGCGTTAAAAAAAGCATTACTTGTCGCCGGTGCTAGTGTGTCAAGTATTCAACAAGTCGTTAATGGTTTATTGACGCAAGATCAAATAAGTATACGCGCAAGTGGTAGTGTTAACTCTATTGAACTTATTGATGAACTGCACAGCAATAATATGATCAGCGTAACGATACGAGCTGACATTTTTCCGCAAGAGAAAAGGTGCCTAGCTTTAGACTTAAAAAAATCAATATTAATAACTAAAAGTAACTTAATCTATAGAGAACAAGCAAACATAGGAAATATTTATCAGTTAGATTCTGCAGTTATTAGGCAGCTCAATAAAAAATTACGCTCAAAAGGCGCATATAGTGCTAACAAACTATTATTAAAAAGTGCTACAGAATTTTCTCGTTTAAATACTAGCTTCAATGAAGAAAAAATCAAACAGCTAGCGATGTCACTCGCTGATACTACTGATAGCCAATTTATCCTTTTTAGTGAAATTAATGATATCTCTTTTGAACAGAAAAGAAGTAATAGTTGGAAAATATGGCAACAAGGAACTTATCCTAGAAATTTCGATTTTACCCTTTATTTATATAACGGTATTAATGGTGAATTAGTTTGGCAAAATAGCTACCAGAACACCAGTATATGGAATTTCAACAAACGCGAGCACATTGATGTTAATGGAACAATATTTTGGCAAAGCAATTACGGTAAGATGATAAGTGCGTTACTTGATACCATGGTAAATGACATTGATGAAAATATTATGTGTGAGCCAAGTGAAGGTAAAATACTTCAAGTGAAAGGAAATAAAATTGTTATCAATTTAGGTCGCCATCACGGTGTTAAAGTGGGTGATGAGTTTTCACTATTGCACAGTAGCAGTTTCACTAACAATATCGGTAAAAGCTACGCTAGTTATAATGTTAGTCCTTTTAAAGTCAAAGTAACTGAAGTAACAAAACAAAGCTCTACAGCCATTACTTTAGACAATGGCTTATTAGGTAATATTCAAATAAATGATTTAGCGGTACGATATTAACCTTTAAAGAATAAAACTTAACTTTATCGATGTAAAACAATATAATACCAAAAGAATAACCAAGTACTTCTATATTTGGTCTCTATGCCCTTGTAGCTCAGCTGGATAGAGCAAGCGCCTCCTAAGCGCTAGGTCGGAAGTTCGAATCTTCTCAAGGGCGCCAGAATCACATTCAACAACACTCAATAAAGCGAACTTTCCCCATACAAAACAACAAAATAAACCAATCACAGTATCATTAACGATTATTAACGGTTTATTAAATACACGAATTTTAGTAACATTGATTGTAACACCAGCACACTTTTACTAAGGCAGTGTTACTAAAATGGCTAGAACAACCAAAAAACTAACCAATACAGAAGTAAGCCAAGCTAAGCCAAAAGAGAAGGAATATAACCTTGCCGATGGTGACGGCTTAGCGCTTAGAATTAAACCTCGTGGCTCTAAGCTATGGATATTTAACTATTCACGCCCCTACTCTAAAAAACGGGCAAACATTAGCTTTGGTAATTATCCTGATGTTTCATTAGCTGATGCTAGAGACAAACGCACCAATGCCAGGAAGTTACTTGCTAAAGATATTGATCCAAAAACTCATAAAGAAGCTGTAACCGAGAGTAAGAAAACAGAATTAAACAACACACTACTAAAAGTTGCGCATGATTGGTTTGAAATAAAAAAAACAACTATTGCGCCCAATACAGCAAAAGATACATGGAACGCGCTTAATAATCATATATTCCCAAAACTAGGCAACCATCCCATTACAGCTTTAACACCAGTTATAGTGATTGATGTTATGAAGCCTATAGCCAAGAAGGGTAGCTTCTATGTTATTAAAAAATTGTGCCAAAGAATAAACGACTTAATGAATTATGCCGCCAATGTTGGTTTAATTGATAGTAACCCATTAACAGGCATTCAAAAGGCTTTTGAAGCACCAAAACAAAATAACTATCCAACAATAAAACCTGAAGAACTCCCTAAGTTAATGGCTGATCTTAGCTACTCAACATTAAGGCTAGTTACGCGCTTATTGGTTGAATGGCAACTTCATACAATGACACGCTCAAGTGAAGCAGCTACGGCAAAATGGAAAGATATAGATTTCAAAGAATCATGCTGGCGCATTCCTGCCGCAGTAATGAAAATGAAACGCCCTCATGTAGTACCACTAACACCACAAACGTTAGCCATATTAGAGCGAATAAAGCCTGTTAGCGGTGACAATGAATATATATTTCCTGCCGATAGAAGCTTAAGAGATCACGCTAATACCGCAACTGTAAATGTGGCTTTAAAACGTATTGGCTATAAAAACAAATTAGTTGCTCATGGCTTACGCTCATTGGCGAGTACTACACTAAACGAACAAGGTTTTGACGGTGATGTGATTGAATCAGCATTAGCGCATATTGATAAAAACGAAGTAAGGCGCGCTTATAATCGAGCTGAATATCTAGAACGCAGACGGGTAATGATGATTTGGTGGTCAGAACATATAGAACAACCCTCGAAGAATAAAAATACTTATCAAATTAGTAAATTCATTAGTCGTAAATCAAGGGCAATATAAATGGATAACTTGGTTGATATTAATTGGACACTTAACGATGTTCAAAAAAAACGTCTAGTAGAGTTATACTGTCTTACAACCGATGAGCAGGAAAACTTCTTTTCTAACATTGAATGTCAAGTAGAGTGGATGCCATTACCAAAAGGATATAAACCATTAGATACAGATATTTTAGTTAAAATTATAGAGAAAGCGAGAGAGCTTAGATCCATCATGACTCAGTTGGATCGATATCATAAAGATATACTCGGCAACTCAATGTTAAAATCAGTACAAACCTTAACATCATTATCAACAACAAAAACAACATGTAACTCACTTAATAAATTTGAAGAGCAAACTAAAAGAAATATATTAAAACTTGATCACGACTCTGATACAGCGGTAACACTGAATAGTATTCATCCTGAAAGGAAGCCTATTACATTTGATGAAGATTTAAAGGCATTGGCTAAGATGGGAGAAATTGATTTCGGGAACGAAGTAGAGTGTGTTGTAAAAACGACTTCAGAAATTATTGAAGAGTGGCCTCATTATAAAAACGTAAACTCAAAAAAATTAAATTATTCTGATGCTCAAGCCGATAGTTTATCTAAAATCAAAGTAGAAACATTTGAATATTTAGACCCTGTATTAGCAATAAAACATCTTGAAAGTGACGCAGATTCAATGATTAAAAGAAAGGGGAAATACAAAAGATTAGAAGTGATAATTCAAGGTTTAGCTCAAGCGTTTGGATGTATAAGTACTTATGACGGCACGACTGGTAAACCTAATAATCCAGAAAGGGTTATTAGTGCGAACCCTGAAAGTAAGTTCATAAAATATTTGAGTATAGTTTTAACTGACATCGATTATTTTAAACCTTATGAAGATTTAGAATCAGCTCTTTCTCAGTCGATGAAAAGATCTAATTGGTTTTTAGAATATAAAGAGCTAAAACAACTAAGGACAAAAAACCATAAATAAATTGAAAAGTGTCCCTCTTATCAATTTAATCTTAATAGCATAATAACAACCGTAATTAATCAACACGGGAAAATTAAATATGGCTATTAAACAACTTAGAATCGAACGGAAATGTAACATAGTTTTGCGTTCCGGTTTATCAAAATCAAATATCTACAATAAAATAAAAACAGGTATGTTTCCTCCATCCATTTCACTAGGTGAGCGTGCTGTCGGCTTTATATCTCATGAAGTTGATGCTGTACTTCAAGCCATGATTGAAGAGCAAACACCAGAGCAAATCAAAACTCTTGTTTGTGAATTAATCAAACAACGCAAGCAAGCGTAGGGGGCAACATGGAATATAAAACAATGTATGAAGTCTTTATCGCATCAACCGAATATTTCCCTTTAATGAATAATAAAGGGTTTAAATTACTTGCGCTATTTGCTCTGAAAAAACGTATTTATCGAGAGGAGTTGGTGGAGTTATTAGGCGATGATTTTCGAACCGAAATTCAGGCTTTAGACGGTGAAAGTAATCATCATTGGTTCATTCATCGAGGTAAAGAAGGTAATCGAGTTATATTTATAGAGCTTGATGAAAGGCATTACTCTATGAATATAGATTTAGATAATGAAGCAAGAAAAGAACGAAGAAAGCAGTTAACTGACCAGTCATATAAAGAGGCTAAATTAGGGCGTGTTCGAGAGCCTGTTGCTTTAGCTAAAAGGACTAATGCTTGGAGTGAAACTTTTTTATCGTTTGGAGAAGCGGCAAATGACTCTAGTGTAAAAAACAAAAGCGCTAAGAAAAATTAATTTCAAAGCGCTTATCTGAAACTAGCTAGTGGTGAAAGTTTGGCGACCGAACCACTAGCTAACAACAAGAGTATAACTAAGCAGAAAGGGAAATGGTAGTTAGTGTTTACTAATCTCGTGTGTAATAAATAATCTTTAATGAGTGCTATTTATAGGTTTGTTACCCTTTGAATTAATACAATTCACTAAGTAACCCTTATATCGCGCTTATTCAACAAGGTAAGTAATAACTAACTACCAACTAGGTAATTAATAATATCCTTTTCTAATCTCTTAGTTCCAATCACTATGAGTTACATAACAAACAACAAAGCAATCACAGTAAACGGCAATACTTGGTGGGTAAACTCAAAAGGAAGTGGATTAATATCTCACTCCATAAAAGCGATGATTAATCAGGTTGACGCCATGTTAAGTCATCATAGTAGAATTCATATAATACGCTTTGATTTAAGAGTTTATGAATATACTGATGATAACGGCATTATTACGGCATTTAATCGCAGATTATATAAATGGCTCAAGCGTAAATACAACCTAAAACGTGTCGGTTTTATGTGGTGTAGAGAGCTAGAAACAGCCAAGCACCAACATTATCACTATGCGTTAATGATAGACGGCCACAAGGTTAATTATCCACATGAGCTAACAAACAAAGTCAAAGAGCTATGGCGGCAATTAGACGGCTCTGAATACTTTCCTAAGAATTGCTATTACAACATTAAAAGAGATGATTACAAGTCGATACAGGGGGCTATCTGGCGTATATCTTACTTAGCTAAAACAAGAGGTAAAGGATACAAACCTGCTCAAGTTAAAAATTATGGTACGAGTAGGATCAAACTAAACTACCGATGAATGGCAATTAGATTAACACTGTCATTCGAACATGGAAGCCGTCCTTTACGGTTTACATATACTGTATTAAATAACAGCTTATGTGAACCCGTTTTAGCACCCGCCAATAAAATCTAAGTAATTAACTTGACTTGACTTGAGCTATACTTAACGCTACTCCCATTGGTTGGCAACCTAGATTATATCTATTTATCAAACTATTATGGATACCCCTAAGTTTTTTAAGTCAATTAATGGGGCGTTAGTATTATTTTATAATTCACCACTTTGTTGGAGAGTGAACGATGAAAAAGATTTACCTTTTATTCGCATCCCTAGTTGTATTATCAAGTACGTCATTTGCTGAAAGTAAAATTGAAGGTGGCTTTGGTGTAAAACTAGGCGATATATTTTTACCGGAAAGCGCAATTGGGAAGGCGGCTTTAACTGATGGCACTCCCCTGTATCAGTACTCCCCAAACAAAAAATTCCGTTCCTTTTCAGATTACTATGTTTTAACTACTCCGAAAACAAACAAAATCTACAGCATATGGGCTCGGGGTGAATTCGAAAACACTGAAACAGCCAAAAAGGAACAAGCATTACTCATGTCATTGCTCGAAAAGAAATATGGTAAAGGCGAAAAGCAAGGTCTTCTAGATTCGTTCAATGACCTTAAACGTTTAGATCAGGGTCATCGTGATATTTTAGTCAGAATTATCGGGTTCACTGATGTGGTTTTAGAAATTAGTTATAATGACAGACCACTAGTAAAGCTTGCTGAAAAAGAGAGGCTTGAAATTGAAGCAGCCAAAGTTGATGACTCTGGGCTATAATGCTAACAAATCGTTTAAGCGGAAATTGACTGCTAACCAGCTAGCTCAATTAGACGCTAAGAAATGAAACCACCTGTCTCGCTAGTTAAGACTTAATTAGAACTATCAAGCACCAATGAGCCTGAATCACCAGCCGCGCACGACCTCGCAATCAAAAAGCTACTTCACCACTTCGGCAACATAGACCTTGCTGAAGAATATGTGAGAGGACAGCACACTTTTGAGCGCTCCTAATTACAGGAGAATTAAGAAATAAGGTCAAAGAGATATGGCGACAATTAGACGGCTCTGAATACTTTCCTAAGAACTGCTATTACAATGTCAAAAGAGATAATTACAAGTCGATACAGGCCGCCATATGGCGTATATCATACTTAGCTAAAGCGCGTGGTAAAGGTTATAAGCCAGACCAAACAAAAGACTATGCTACAAGTCGAATAACGATTAAAAGTTAATGGTTATTCCAGAACATTAGTGTATATCATCAAAAGTTCAATTTTAAATTAGCCAAAGGCCGTTATTTATAAGAAAAGGAGTAGCTTCACTCTCCTCTATAAGCAACTTCATAACTGTTTACCATATCAATAGCCCAACTTGGAATTTTACCATTGAATACACCTTTATGTGTTATAAAGTCCGATTCTTGAATTGGTTTTAAACCTTTTCTTTCTAAGTACTTCAACACACCCAGATGATCACCTGAATCTTGGTAATCAGCACACTGGCTTAAATTATTACCGTCAGTCCCCTTACAATTGAGCGCCTTAAAAACCAATATTTTTGGCTCTCCATAATCATTAGCTTTGACAAAGCCCCAATAACAAAGGACCAATGCTTTTTTACCTACTCCTTCATTACCAATTCTGTATGCTCTTTTACCGAACCCCAAATTTTTACTAAAAAATTCAATCACTTCTTCCATATCAGCATAATCTTTATCATCACTCATTATTATCTTCCTTTAAAAAATAAATACTATTTATATTAACTTGCCTTTAGTGTAAGAATAAAAAAGTTGATTAACTTCAATAAAAGTAGGTTATAAAATTAGAGAAGTCCATTTTTTTGAAAGTAATTATTTTACTATAAAGAGATAGGATTCAGTTTCACTTTTAATATAGCTAAAGTTGAAATGTAATCTAGAACTTCAAATCAGGTTTGACAAACCCAAGCTCTTCAAATGAAAGCAATAACTAACCTATTTTTCATACAAGAAAATCCTACCAAACCATAACTGTATAAATACCCAGCAACCCAGTATAATAACCAAACAATAAATCCTGTTTAAAAAACGGTAATTTAACGATGACTAGGTTCTCAACGACCAATCAACCCGTAAGCAATGGGCGTCCTGTAGGCTCTAAAAACAAGCGCTCACAATTTAGTGACACGATGACAAGTAAAGCACTAGAACAACTTGAAATAGCCTTGAATGAAGGTGAACAGTGGGCAATAGAAACTGTATTGAAACGCACTCATGCGCCATTAAAAGCTATTACTCCTGAGCACTCACTTGATGCTGAATATCTTAAATTGAAAATGAAAGAAATAGCAGAATTTGAAGATCGTATTAATGCCCTGGAGAAACTTACTAATGAATCATGATAAACGCCTCATAGAGTTAGAAAGCAAGCAGCTGCGACAACAACCTAACCATGAGGATTGGACTATTGAATTGGTTGGGGTGAATGTAGAACCTGAGATACTAAAGCTTGTTTACTGCAATAAATTGCAAAAGCTAATCTTTGTTTAAAGGGGTATTAATGAGTATTGAAACAAGACTAAAAAAACTTGAACAGGCAAAAGACCCAATAGGCACACCTTGGGAGCTTGTGGATAGTGACGGAAGTGTTGAAGTTGTAATGGTGTATGGCACACACGAACAATGGCTCGACTCACTTGAACAGGAGTAGTTATGCGAATAAATCAAAACAATTAGTAATAATAGTTATATAAATGACTTCTTATCATTGTAACACCCAAAGTAACACTCAAGGCAGCATAAAAACAAAAACACCTTACTTAACAAACAGTTAACTAGCGGTCTAGACGTTCCTCAAGGCGCCATAAATCAATAATTTTAAGTAAAACTCCACCTCAATACACTGGATGAGTTAATGCTAACTATTGTGCAACAACCGAAGGAACTCGTTTTATCTAACATTTTGAAAAAACTGTAGAGTATTAGGTGGGAAATAGCGGACTTCGTTTCCTTATTACAATGAAAACAGCTAAAGATGAAAAGCATGATATTAAGCATACTTCCATCTTACGATAAAGAGTGATTTTTTAACCTATACTCTTTTGCTAGTATAGGTTAACTCAGATTTACTTATTAAACTTACTAACCGCTGTCAGTAATTGCCTACAAGAAACCTGACCAACCAACTTACCGTTCTCAACTACCGGTCTGCGACGATGTTTTTTGAGTAACATGTCCTGAGCAACATTGATAATGTCATCGCTTGGATTGGCAACGATTATATTTTCTTTGGTCATATATTCATTCACCAAACCAACACCAACTTCATTGTAAGTGGCTTTGAGTATGGCGGCTAAACAGTCCATTTCAGAAAGCATTCCCACTAGGGCTTTATTTTCATTTATCACACATACCCCTGATACTTTATTATCGATGATTATTTTCATCGTATCGAATAAATTGGCATCATCTTTTACTTTGATAGGGTTAGTAATCATATAGTCACGTAGATCAACTGAATGAAGCATGGCAAAATTCCTTATAATTTAATAAAAATCCTCATTATGCAAAATAATAGATCGTATATTTTGTCTGAGTATGAGTTTGAGGTATAGCCACAAAACTAACTATAATATAAACACCATATCTAATTCGAGTCAAAGATTACTAAAATATTTATTACAACCTAATCAACTATTAACTTAGAAACAAGCTAATAAAAAAGGCAAAATGATTGCTGTTGCACTGTTCTTGAGCCTATACCCGCTCCACTTGAATATGCTCGTTTCAGGAAGTCTGAGCGATTCATAATCAAGGCACATTTTTTTATTAAGGGTATTTCCTTAAAAAGAAATGTAACGCAGAGTATGATTTGCTCAGCCTTCCCCAAGGGGCTGGTTTAGAAACGCTTTATGCTGCGTTATTGATTTCGACAAGGAAACAACCATTCTCTTCAATCAATGTCTTGCTTAAAGGCGTTTCTAATTCCAGCTGAATCATGCATCTTCAGGTGGAACGGGTATAGATACTCCGAATGAATACCCAACATTACAACTAAAGAAAAAGCCACATACTCTATCTTGAATATGTGGCTTGAATTTTCAGTCAATAAATCAATTATGAAATTATTATTCTGCTTGTGCTGTTTTTACTTCCATGTCATCAGCTACTGAGGTATTACTCAATATTGCTGAAACGGCCATTATTAGTACTGCAAAAATGACCGTCGTCAACTTTAATCCTCTAGGGGATGACTTTCGCATTGTATTTACCTAATTAATATTGGATTGCATTTCTATTTTTCTATAAAAAAGTACAACAAATAACTTTCTGTAGAATAATACGCAACCTGCTTAAAAAATAAACTATTTACTTTGGTAATTCAAGTTAATTTGTTATTTATCTTATGTTTCGTCAAAGACATGTGATTGATAAGCATGTTGCTGCTCATTTGAAGTAATTAAAATCTTAATAGAAGCTGTTAATACTCTTTCACCTGAATCGGATATTGCCAATTTAGCATCACCGTCCATTAACTGACAAACCTCTTTTGCCATTGCCATTTGAGTACTAAATAAAGCCATATTAGAGTTAATAAAATGATTAAAAGGTGCAGTATTATCAACAGGCTCACTATCATGATTAGTAAAAATAAAGAATAATGTGGCGCTATTTAGATGATGACTATGAACCTTCACTGTTAAACGCATATTTCTAATATTGAAAAAATCATGAATACTTTCACAAAAAGCGATTAAAAACTGCTGAATTCTAAGTTCATCACTGTTAATAAAATGCGGTACATTTGAGTCTATTAAAAAGGTAATACTATTTTCTTGAGTCAATGTAATTTTATTAGCTGTTTTTTTAGCTGTTTTTTTAGCTGTTTTTTTAGCTGAAAGCATATCGTCAATACGTGCTAAAAAGCCATAGAAATCTAATGGTTCACTCTTAACGTCAGATTGTCCTAATTCAATTTTAGATACATCAACTACCATATGCAAAAGTTTTTGCATATTATCTTGTGCTAATTCTATATTTTGAATTATTTGGTTCTTGTCCTTATCGTCTGCATTTGGTAATTGCTGACAAAAGTCTTTAATTGCATGTAAAGGCGTTTGCAGTTCACTACTTAATGTGTATAAAAAGTTAGTTTTCGCCGTACTTTTGTGTTCCGACTGCTCTTGAGCAAGAATCAATTCTCGAGTTTTTCTAACCACCTGAGAGCCTAATTCATTAGAGTATACGGCCATCATTAAAATCAACACTTGAAATAACATACCACCTAATGTTGCTCCAAGTAACATTCCCCACACTTGCCAAGTTTTTTGTTGAAGTTGCCATGGTTGATGCTCACCTAAACTAATTTTCCATTGACGAGAATTAACGCGCAAATAAGCACTTTCAACATAACGATGACTTTCATTAAGTTGCCTACCAAATAATATATATGGTACTGGTGAAGTTACATCTTCAATAAGCAAATCAATCTTGTCAGCTTTTAATGGTGATATCTGCTGAAAAAAACTTTTAAATTGCGCTACAACAATAACAAAGCCGAGTAAATCATCTGCACCATCTTGCTCAATATTATTTTGCTTGTCTGTTGAGCCAGAAAAAACAGCAGAAACAAAAAGAACACCTAAATCAGTATGATTATCTTGTATTAAACTAATGGGTGCACTAGCAATAACATGTTTACTACTAATGACATTATCCATAGAGATAACACTATTTGGATTTGTCAACACATCTAACCCTATAATAGGTTCATTACCTAGATAAGGATAAATATAACGAATGGGTGCATAGCGGTTTCTATCACCTGCTTTTTTCATTAATCCATCAGCACTTTTTTCTAGAATAATGTTATTTAGTTTTTCAAAAGTAACTCTGTTTCTATGGCTCGTAATGGGCGCCCATTCAAACACTCGCACACTTGATTGAGTTTTAAATATTTGTTGCGAAAACAAATTAAATTCAAGCAAATTAACATCTTTATTTGCCTTGAAAAATGCTGATAAACTATTTAATTCAACAAGGGTGGTATCTATTTCTTTTTGGATTCCCTGAATTACATTATTTTTTGCTTGTTTAAAGGTATCCTGACGTTGATGTTGATGAACATCTTGAGATATTTTAAATAATAATCCAATCGCAACAAAAGCTAAAAATGAAGCTATTATGATGAAAGTACGCTTAGGTAAATTTAGCTGCTGCCTACCTTGAGTAAGCAATAGTAAAGGAGTGAAGAATAATGAAACCAAGGTACTTCCTGACCAACCACTAACAAAAGTAAAAAGTAAATTATCACTTAATGATTTACTCTCTAATATAACAACGATCATGATCGTGAACGCTGAAACCAATGATATTAACGGTCCAACCTTGTATAAAAGCCTTAATAAGTGTCGCCGTGATTTAAGCCAATGTTGTTGCTTAACTTCATTCTGTGTCAGCTGTTTTGCCCAAAAACTCTGTAGCATAATAGCCAATAAGGTAATGATGACCATGGATAAGTCTATTGGCAAATTTAGCGAGTAAAATAAATACAAACAAAAAAGTATCGTGGCAATGGCAATAGCCAAAAATATTCCAGTGCCCCAAAAAATAACTAATGCGGTTGTTATGCCAGCGGCCGGTCCAATAAAACTGGTGAAAGAATAAGGCGTAATAAAAAATACAGTGCAGGCACATACGCAAAGATAAATAGCAATGGTTAACAAAAATCGTTGAAGTGTATTTCTCATTTTATTTATAATAATTCAAAGAGTTAAAGTTTCACTTATTTATACCCATGCCACTTGAAGATGCAGGGCTCAGCTGGAATTAGAAACGCCTTTAGGCAAGGCATTGATTGAAGAGAATGGTTGTTCCCTTGTCGAAATCAATAATGTAGCATAAAGCGTTTCTAAACCAGCCCTTGGGGAAGGCTGAGCAAATCATACTCTGCGTTACATTTATTTTTAAGGGAATAACCCTTAATAAAAAAATATGCCTTGATTATGAACCGCTCAGACTTCCTGAAACGAGCATCTTCAAGTGGCATGGGTATAAGCGATACTAGCACTATTTATTACGATCCCTCAAACTTATCGCCAACAGTCTCGATACTTCAACTTCCTATTTTAATAATGATATTCAGCTTATCGCGCTATCCTCATCTGTATATAACAAAAAACAGATAAAAATATAAAAAATAATGCGATTTAATTTGCGCTAAGCAGCGTGGTAGTGGAAAATACGCGCAATTAACTTGTATATACCCGTGTTACTTCAAAATGCAGGATTCAGCTGGAATTAGAAACGTCTTTAGGCAAGGCATTGATTGAAGATAATAGTTGTTCTATTGTCGAAATCAATAACGCTGCATAAAACG
>MAAC01011992.1_pt1 | contig 31364 bp, 28 predicted proteins | sample 1115981 | NCBI WGS metagenome assembly MAAC01 (sample SAMN04961126, study PRJNA320927) | seawater metagenome | isolation source: sample BD02T64 sea water enriched with oil for 64 days | place: USA:Gulf of Mexico | collected 2013-07-27 | reverse complement strand
TTCAAAAAGAGGAGGGTAAATTATACCTAAAATGACACCTGTAGTGATGCAAATTGCTATCCAGACTGATAAGTAACGTTCGAATATTCCCATTATTTCCCTTTAATTATAACAACCAGTCATCTGAATAGACCTAACTGCCAAAGCGTAAAATCAAGCTAACTTTTTTCTCAATGAACATTATCTCAATAATTACGAAGGAGTTTATGGTTTGTTTCATTCAATCAATTAGCATTGGGTTTGAAAAAATAGAAACCGTCACTTTGAAATTACTGTAAAGGTTAAAACTCAAATTCATTCATTAAATCTTCAATAAAATGGGCAGCTAATTCATGCCTACCAGCATACCCCGACTTTGAATAAATATGTGTCGCCTGGCTCCTAACCGTTTTTTCCTTAACATGGCGAGCAAGTGCAATTTCTTTCATTGATAGCCCTTTTATTAACAGTAAAGCAACGTCTGACTCGGAAGGTGTAAGGCTCCACTGACTAAACTGCTCTTTCATTACGGATAATAACTCACCAGCCAGCCTTGCAGTTTTAGATTTTTCTATTTTGATTTCTTTCCCTAGAGAGCGAACATGTCTTATTTCAAAGTATAAAACAATAGAAATAGCGATAAAAACAAGCAGTTCTATAGTGAGATGAAAGAAGCCATCTTCACCACTAATTAAATCACCTACGATGTCAAAGATAAAAAAGGAACTCGCAAAGGTTAGCACTATAGCTGGTAAATATTTTTTAAACGCCACTAAAACCTCTTATTTTAATTACATTTTTCTTTTTTTGAATTTAAACATTTTTTTCCAAATGGGTTTTCCGCAGAGCATATGAAGTGCTACAGCGCCTACATGTAGAAATAAATATAAGGGTATTAAAGTTTCACCGACTTCATGAACTTCTTCAATAAACTCAAAAGCCTTACTTCCTGTATTTGAGCCTAACATAAATAGAGAAAAACCTGTAAGGGACATCCAAGTAAAAACAAATAAACCAAAAGCTTGTGTAATACCTGACAACCCTTGGTGCCTGTCTCTTTCTGGAATTTTTAAACTTAACAAGGAGCGAAAATCGTCTAATGATAATTGCCACTGTTTTATTGAAAAAGGAGACCAATCTTTAAAAGAAAGCGGCCCTTGCGTGGCAACTCCAACTACAAGGCGAGATATTATGATTGCCGCTACTGATAAGCCTAAGTAACTATGCAGTAAATAGCCTATTGATGTTACATCATCATTTGCAAACTCACTAGTAAGATAAGCTGTGATCCCAAAGACAGCTAGACCTAAATGAATAAGCTTGGCGTAAGTTGGATATTCATATTTTTTCATAATAACTCAAACCATCATTTGGCAAACCTTAATGAACTTTAGCAGCTAAACTATGTAAATTAATTGGGCATTTGCCCCTTTTAGCTGATAGCGACCTCCTAGAGTAGATAGTGGGCATTTGTCTGATGACTAAATATTAAAGAACAACTAATGTTAAATAGAGAAATGTAAGCTTTAGACAATTTTGCAATACAGTACTTGGGTGCTCCCAAAAAATATATTAGAGAGGCTGTTATGAGTATTGAAAGAGAACAAGTTTTTGTGTGGAGCCGTAGAGTAAGGTTTTATTAAAAACAGTACACGTTATCGTAGGTTATGTATTTGCAATAAATTTACTCTTTCGTCTAATAATTGGATTTATTGGTAAGTCATATGAAAGGTGGAATAAAACATTACCTTTTAATAAAGGGTTTAAGAGTGAATTAATCGAATTTAAACAGCAAAAACAACTTGCTTATAAAGGGCACAACCCCGCAGGGAAGCTCATGGTGCTTGCATTACTCACTTTAATGTCTATCCAGATGGTTTCAGGGTTAGTAATAGCAGGAACAGATATTTATTATCCACCATTTGGAAGTTATTTTACTCAAAGTATCGCGGTTGATAAAGATAATATATCAACTATCAAACCTTATTCTAAAGTTAATGTTGATGAAAAAGCATATAAAGCAATGAGGGAAATTCGGAAACCTTTTATTACAGCACACATCTATGCTTTTTATGGACTGATTTTTCTTATCCCTCTTCATATTGTTGGGGTGATTTTAGCTGAAAGAAAAGAGCGAAGCGCTCTTATTTCAGCAATGTTTAATGGATATAAATATCTACCTAAAAATACGAAAGATGAATGATAACTCAATAATAGTTCGGTGAATTAATTGAGATTATTTCGGACACTAAATAACTCCGCAGATCTAACTTGTAATGATAGTTTTAGATTCGAAGTAACATCAATTGATGGAAGTTCAATGACAGCAATGTACTTACACCAGCCCCTAAAATATATAGTGATTTTTATTAAAATTGCCCTTAATTTGCTTTTGACTTCACAAAAGCTAATGTCAGCTTATGGCTAACTGAAGAATGCTCTAAAACTCACTGGTTCGATGTTAACAAAGATACGAAACCGGACGTTAACATTAATAGATTTTTGAGCTGTTTTTAGTGTTCATTAGACGTTGAGCTACCTTCGTCTTGATAGTCAACAAAGCCACCAAAACGGTCGTTGATAGCTATCTTCAAAAAGCTCGTAAAAAATGCATGATATTGGTATTAGTGGCTAAATTCACCGAACCACTAGATTATGAAATAAACAAAATTATACTTTGTATTTCTCATATTCTTCAATGAATACGTTGTCACTCTCATCATTGAACTTCTTGCGTTTTTGATGTAGACCATTAAGTTTTTCACTAACACTCTTGTAAATAATTCTATGTGCTTCGTTTTTAAGTAACGATTCATCATATTCATCTATTGTAAATTCTTCTGTTAGGGCTAAATTAACCAAATTGAGTAAAATAGTTTTATCTAATTTATCTAAAGACTGATAATTTAATTCATCAATCAAACAAAGCCCCTTAAAATTTTCAATTTTTAATGCTTTCATAACCACCACTCCTTTCAGTATAAGCGACTTCTCCAGCTTCCAATGAATTCATTGTAACCTTAAAGTTATCTATTTTATTTCCATCTATAGAATACAATTCTTTATCTGATGGATATCCTGAGTATCTTCTATATACAGTACCTTGGTCTGTAATTTCTTTAGATGTATAAACAATATAATCAGGATTAATTGAAGCCCCAACGGTGCTATTATGAGTAACAATAACAACAGGCATATTCTTAGAAATATCTTTCAGAATTTGATTTACCTCACCTTTTAAGAAAAGATTATCAAAAGAAGATTCAGGCTCATCTATCAATAAGCAATCATAATTTTGAGCATCTTTAATTTCTTGAAGCAATCTAAATTCAGATCTTTCCCCACCAGAAACTTTATACCCGTCTTTATTAAGTATTTCATATTCAATACATGCAAAGTATTTATAAAATTCAGATGGAGTGAAAGCTTTATTCTCCTTTAAGGAGTTAAGAAATTTGTATGGTGTAGAGTAAAGTTTATAAGCATCACCAAACCCTACTTTTTGACAGCTAACATTTAAGATCTCACGTGCATTTTTAAAAGCTCTCTGCTTGCATATGATTTTAAATCCTTGAATATTTTCTTCATCAATAATACTTTCTGTTTGTAATTCCGTAACAATATCTTTAAATTTTTTAACCTTCTCACTGTCCATCATAACTTTATACAAATCAAAATCTTTAATTTGAGTTGCCGAAGTTTTTAATTGAAGTTTACTTTTAATTTCGTTGATAACATCATTAACTGAATTCTGTTTCTTTATTTCGAGAGTTTTATTCCTGAGAATAGTTATTAATTCACATGCCAATAATTTTAATGAGTTAACATCAACATGTTTATCAATTACCTTTCTGTATTCTATATTTTCGATTAATTGACGAACGGAGTTGATAAGATCATTTAGAGACTTCTCTTCAACCACATCAAATGGAGTTTCATTAAACAGAGTGACATTAGAGAAAGTATCACGCTTATCTGCATCATTAGCCGACTTTAAAAGAGTTTCTAAATAGTCATTTACCTTTCTACTATTATCAACAAGATCAATATTAATTACATCGTCTAATATTTTTTTAAAAGGTGCTAAATGATTATCTGAAAATATGCTTCTTTTTCGAGAAACATCATCCTTAAAATCTTTTTCATAGCTGGAATCATCAACTTGAACTAAAGAAAATTGAGGTATATATTTCACATTTGAGCATTCAGATTTTATCCGATCTAAAGTGTGAGTTTTGCCTGAAGATCTTTTACCTAAAACAATATTCAAGCCAGTAGATAACTTTTGACCATCATCAAAAACTTGAAAAATAGAGTTTCCATCGTTTTTAGATAATTGAACTTTATTTCTATCACGTAAACTATACTTTATTGAAGTTAAAGTAAGCTCTCCACAATCAATATATGTTTGCCTAGGGGGAAAATTATTCATTCCCTCCTTAATTCTAACATCGCTAAAGTATACTGGTGTTAATTTATCCTCATCCTTTATCATACGAATAAATTTTTTAGGAGCATTAACTTCTCCAGCAAAAATAAAGTCACTAAGTCGCTCGATAGTACCACTTGAGACTATAGGCTTCTTTTGATAATGAGGGATAAGTAAATACTCATTTAAATCACCAAAGATTTGTATAAGCTCATCAACTTTTATCGAATCACCTACTTTCTGTATTTTTTCAGTAACCTTATTAGTTTTAAGTTGAAATTCTTCTAGATTCTGATTTTCAGAAATGACAAGAAGATGACCATTTTCTAGGTTTATTTCTATACCTGGGAATACAACACAATCTAGCTCTTGAACAATCTCATTAAACTGATCAAGCTCAAAAACATCATGATTTGTAATAGCTATAGCATCAAGTTTTGCCGAAAGAACATATTCCTTTAATTTGCTCAAAGAAAAGGTGAACTTTACATCACTGAATGTAGGTATTGTATGTAAATGCAGATCTATTTTTTTCAAAATTCTCTCCATGAATAATGATAAAGAATGCTTAGTACCCTGTAAATTTAAGATATATACAAGTTATAGCCTTAATGGAGCTATGTTAATACATCCATACCCGTAAATCTAAATTAGATCAAAGCTTTATTTTCAATAAAAAAATATTTTAGTTGTTTAACTATTAAATCAAATTATCATGATAATAATCCGTGGGAAATTAGTGTTCTGAGACGAAAGACTACTGGCAGCAATGAGCTTTCAGGAGGCATCGAACCAAATCCTGATTGATTACCCCCTCGACTGGCGAGTTAGCCAACATAGCGTTCGTTCACATTTTTGTATTGGCATGACTATAACAGTAAATTTAAAAGTGCTCGTCAGTTCTTAACTGACGAGCATTAAGCTCAAAGAGGCTTTTTTATTTTAACCTTCAACAAGAAAAAGCATACCGTATTAAGAATACGGTATGCTAGATAACATAAAGTCTATTTGGTCATTTATTTTCGAGGCTTACATTGCAATTTATAAATACTTTTGAACATCATAGAAATAATCCTTCACAATCTTTTGATGACTATTATCGTTCTTTAAAATTAGAGCTGTCAAATAGCTTAAAAGGAAAAAAACTTGTTTATCTCGATACAAAATTTTGGGTGGTTTTAAGGAATGGTTTTAACTTTCCTAGTCAATATGTTCAAGAAAAGCACTTGCTCGATTTAGCAATAATGCTAGTTGAGAGTGATATTTGTGTGTTTCCAATAAGTGAAGATGTCTTTATGGAAGTCATAAAGCAAACCGATCTCAAAACGCTGCATAGAACAGTATCGTTAATAGACCAGCTATCAAATGGTGTTTCTTCTATAAATCACGAAGAGAGAATTCAACTTGAGCTTCTTCATTATTGGTATTCAGCCCAAGGTAAGGAAGTATATGCCGCAGAAGATTTAGCTTGGACAAAATTAGCATATACAATGGGATCACATACCTTCGAGCAAACAAATGTTCCTCTACAAGAAAAAGTTTTAATACAAAAAGCTTTTACTGATCAGATGTGGTCAATATCTATGCAAGATATGATTGCGACAATTGAAAGTAGCGGAGGAATTGGGCATATCCCTCCTTTGTTCATGGCTGATAAAATAAATGAAGGTAAATTTTCCCATCAAAATGAAGCAAAATCATTTGAACAAATGTTTTTACATGAAGTTGCAGGGTGGATTGATGTCTACGGCTCGGAATTAAATAACATGATGGAATATATGTATGAACAGCAGACAGGTACTAAATTGCAGGGTTCAAGAAGTAAAACTGAAGAAGGTAAAACTAAAAAACTGCTGGGCAATACTATATATAACCTTTTCAGATTAAATAAAGTTGGTAAAGCATTGCCATCAATTCGAATTATGTCGGGTTTGTATGCTGCTGTTCGCTGGGATAAGTTGCAAAAATTTCAAGACCATGACCATCACGACTTTAGGCATGCAGCCACAGCCTTACCTTATTGTGATTATTTTTTTACTGAAAAGAGGTTAACTCATTTAATAACTCAAAAAAAACTTTCTTTTGATAAGTTGTATGGTTGTGAAACATGCTCAAAAATAGACCGTGCTATTGAAATTCTTGAGTCTCTGGCTAAGGTGATTAAGGACTAGGTTTTTTCCCTTATTCAAGCAATGAGCTTGCAGGAGGCATCGAACTACCATTCCTGTTCGATTACCTCCTCGACTGGCGAGTTAGCCACCATTGCTGTCGTTCACGTAATTGTATTGGCATGACTTCAAAGTGCCAAGAGTGAAAGTTCGATAATGCCATTTTAAGCAGCTAAATATAGTTGGTTATAATATTCTCCTATTATCTGTATTTAGTCCGTTTAAAGTTGCTTTATGTTTCGAGGCTGGTAATACCCCAATAAGCATTGCTCTTGGAGTTTAACACCCAACCTTTTTGAATTAATGACTTTCTAATATATCTATTCATATAACCATGACCAAATAATACAATCTTATCTTGATTTTGAGCTATTTCAATTAATTTAACCGCTGCCTCATCAGCTCGTTTTTTGGCTTGTTTAAATGATTCAAATGACCCCTTACAGCCGAGCATCCAGAGAAGTCTTGATAAATACACCCAATTCCAAGCTTTTAATTTAAATGGAAATTTATATCTAGGTATTTCCATTTCTCGATAAAGCTTATCAACTTCTTCGGGTGATTTTCCAACGTAAATATTTGCTGAATGTATCGCTCGATTTAAATCACTTGATATTGTATAAAAAGATTTATATTGATCATTTACATTTTCAGGTCGGCTGTTTTTCGCAACCTTAGATGAATTGTATCGTCTAATCCAATTTGTATACTCACAAGCATCAATTATTGGATTGTCTGCGGAAGTTGGCTTTCCATGCCTTATCAAAATTATTTCCATTAAAAACCTAACTCCACATTAATCGGCTAATCATAGTTTACTAAAATAGTGAGGTGCAAACAGAAGTAAACTGTTATGGGTTGACTTAAAAAAACCTTGTTAGTCATTTATTGCTTTATTTCTTCCCATGTATCAGCACCGTCAAAATACCTAGTTTTAAGAGAGCTAAGAATACTTGTATTTACTAAACGGAAATTAACAGCCATTTTATGTTTATTGCCAAGTTCTGTTGGTGTGTAATGAGTTAAACAGCCACAGTTGTTACAATGGTGAAATTTAATAGTTCTATCACCCCAACTGTACGAAGAAACTGCATCTGTTGTTGCCGCAATTTTAACGTCTTTAGGTGAAAAGTAAGCCCATAGAGATGCATACTTGCTACAAACTGAGCAATTACAACTGGTGACTGTTTCAGTAGTTTCAGGAATAGTTATTTTGATATTGCCACAGTGACACATTGCTTTGATCATTCCGTGATACTCCTAAACGCCAAATAGCTTTATTAAGTGGTTAATTATACTTATTCACTTCTGCTCATCGCTCTAAAAAGTCTATAAAGACCACAAAAGAACTTGTGGAATAACAATAGCATTATGTTTTGTAGTTTTACAAATAATTGAGGTGCCACAGGCAGCAATGAGCTTCAACTTGCCTCACAAGCGAGTAACTAATTTCGGTTAAAATCACCCTAAATATGTTCATGGTTTCTCAAAAGCTTAATGACCGCTTATGGCTAAGTGAAGAAATCTCTAATTCTCACTGGTACTATGTTAACAAAGATACGAAAGCTGACATTATATCTTACTTATCTAACGGTAACTGATCTGACAAATCAGTCGTAGCGGTAATCGCTGCACCAGTTTCCGCTGGATTTTTATTATGTGTAAGATAAAAATAAAAAATTGATATTAGTCCGATGGACAAACAAATGTAGATTAACCATTCTAAATGTAGACTGCCATTTGAAATCACTTCAGGTAAATTGCGTGAGAAAGAAGCTATAGCTGTTATTATAAAGGAGCAACAAATAACATGAAAACTTTTCCTAAATTTGTACTTTGAGGTTTTAGGGCTTTCACTTTTGATCATATCCCCTATGAAACCTTTATACTCATCGCTAAAATAAATGTTATTACTAATCACATCTTTCCATGAGTCTTGGAATGCTTTTTTTTGAAATGCGCTCTTAATGCCATCATGCCATTCTATCCATGTAGCATTGTCAATTTTTCCAGTCTTATGCAACATATACTCTTCACAACACAAATCGAAATATACTTGCATATACTTTAATATTTTGTTTTTCTCTTCGATATCTTCATTATTTATATCGAAATCGTCGTGATTTATTGCATATGGAAATTCTAATATAATTGCTTGATATCTGCGTGTGTAATCAGCGTAGAAAGTTAATTGATGTTGAGTTTTGAAATGCTTGATCGCCGTCAATATAGCCAATGACGGTAAGATAACTTCAATTACCTCAATGAGAGTTTTTTCTTTATGAAACAGATAAAACGTAATAACAATTAACGTTATTAATCCTATCCAAACAGTATAATTGTGTAATTTATTTAAGAAGGTATGTATATTCAAGGTGAGTACCATTTTTTATGAAATGGTAACTCATAAAACTTAAAATATACAATGGATTAAGTTTTTATTCTACTAGCTACATTTGTAGCCGTTAGTTCTATTTTTATATTTTTTTTGCTGATATCTTTTATTGTAATGTTTGAAAATAAAACTTTGAATTGATTTTTTTATTATAAAATGATGCCTTGTGACGTGATAATTATTTATCCAATCTATGTCTCACTTTTTCTTATAATAGACTAATAAGAGAGCAACTGGCTAACTAATCAGCTTGACTACAATACTCATTGAAGTTTTAATAGTATCAATCATTTATACCTAATAATTACGTTTAATCGTTAAAGGAATAACACTATCCAACTCGAATTCTTTGATGTACCTAGCCCTTGTATTGGTATCTGTGAGACTGATGAAAGAGGTCATTGCCGTGGTTGCAGAAGAACCCGTGATGAACGGCAGTCTTGGATACATTACACTAACGACGATAAACAAGTAATCATCAAACGTACGCTGCAACGCACCAAGCGGCTTTTAAGGAGGCATACTACGGCAGTTAATGCTGCTATTGATAAAGCCAAAGAATCAGACCTCTTCGACGACACTACAGAGCAAGAGCTTAAAGCTGTGTTGTTTGGTGATGCTGATGTATCTTTGTTATCAGATAAGGCTACCAAAGCACTGTACTGGATAGTAACAGCGGTACTTGTTCCAATGTTTGTTGCATATATGAGTACTATTATTACTACCAACCGAGAACAGCTTAAAGATGACTTAAAGGATGTCATTGAAAAGGCAGAAATTAATGCCATTGTTAAGCAAGCTAATACCTCATACCTATTTGGTTATCGTATAACAACAGGTCATAACTTGTATGTTAGAGCAGACAGTACCCGTAGGTCTGATGTGCTTGCTACGTTAAAGCTAGGTACAGTAATTGAGGTTATTGAGGATACTATCAAGGATGCTAAGAGCGCTCGTAAGAGTTGGATTAAGATAAGTCTAATTCAAGAAGATGCCGCAGGTGATACTCAAGAGATAGTCGGATGGGTTTACCGTAGATATACTATCCCTGTTCGTTAAAAGATACGTAAAAGTTATTTAGTAGTTCAGAAAGATATTGTGTGTTAAAAATTCACACATCCTGAGTACTCCAGTGAACATTTTCTATTTACCATTATACATTTTTTGCAGAATGGTAAATTAGCACAGGCAGCGAAGGGCTAACGACTACTTAGAGCTTGCAGAAGACATAGGCCAGTATTCATCTTGATAGACAACTGTGCCACCATCAATGTCATTAACTTAAGGATTTAGCACATACGTTTATAATTCATTGGGTACTTGTTTGGCTTGGTTCTACGACCTTTTCGAACAAACTTACGGTTGGGCCGAATAGCACTTAAATTCTTTGATATTTTACTTATCAATAGTTCGTATAATGCAAAATCAGCTAGCTTCATTGTGAGCCGCACAACATTATCTTTGAGCTGATTTATCGCAAAGGTGAAGTTGACTTTATAATCATAGAGCCTATTCTTTTTAACCTTCTTTATTTTTCGTTTTGCATCATGGATTGCAGAAGCCGCAAGGTTTTTAGTCAATAGCTTAGCGTGTAAGTCTTGTAAAACACCTTCAATAGAAACGCTGGAATAATTCTCAATGTTGAGGCGACTTTTCAATAGTTTGAAGTCTTCTTCAACTCCCCAACGTTGGTGATATAAATCAGCGAAAACAGAAGTAGGATAAACTTTCAAGTCAGTTAATGATGAAATCAAAACCTCTGGCTCACCTGATGGGAGATCAACTCGAACTAACCTTAAACGTATTGATTCAGTTGATATTTTGTCCTTTCTACACCGACAAAGAGACTTCTCAGTGCAAGGGAAGTCAACGATATCACTGTATTTCCCACTTTCTAAAAAGGCTTTAACAACATTAGAGCCTTTAACAATGCGCATGCAAAAATCAACATTATTTATCATATGGTATTTATAAAACCAAACAGCAGGATAACCTCTGTCATAAACGACTAGGTCGCCAGTTTGGGTTTTATTTAAATGTTTTAGTGCCATTTCACGCTCTCCGGTTGAATGGCTTTCTACCTGTAAATCTAGAGTAATGTTATTTTTAACATCATAAAGTTGAGAAAGACGAACAGCAGGCATAGCTGCGTGTGAGCGAGCTTTGCCAAAATTCTCAAGTAGTTCATCAGAGTTAGGTAATTGTGTGACTGAGCCATCAACAGCTAACAGTCTATGTCCTTGCCATTTATCAATGGTTGCTGCTTCATAGAACATTTGTACTAAATCATCGTTTAACTCAATAAAGGCCTGGTGAGATAGTTTCATTCTTGCTTTGCAAAAAGCAGCAGTGCTAACTGATTTTGTTGATAAGTAGCTATCATCGATAACATTTAAAAACCGAACGAGTTCAGCCTGAATTGAACCATTGAGCGCATTCAACATAAAACTAATTAAACGAGGAAAAGTAAGCGTGCGATTTCGAGTGAAATCAGTAGGTTTTTTACGGTGATTTTCTAAAAATTCAGTTGAGTGAATTTTATTGGTTAACTTTTGTACTATTTGAATTAAATACTGAACAGCTCATTGGTGGTTTCTCTATGTTTTTAATTCATAGCTAGGTTATCAACTAGGTAACTTATTGTAAACGTGTAAATTAAGCTTAAGTTAATGACATTGGTGCCACCATTGCGGACATTCACCTTTTTATTAATCAAGATGAATTAGAGTATTATATCTAAGGCGCTAATGAGATGGTCCGCCTCCCCTAAACTACACTTAGGTGCAGACTATTAAATGAGGAGAATCATCATGTCTACTATTAACATTCTTGGAATTGATATAGGTAAATTTACCTTTCACCTGGTTGGCCATGACTTCTCTGGTCGAGAAGTTTATCGTAAAAAGTTTAGTCGTCCAAAACTGATCCAAGTACTTTCTACTTTAGAGATAACAACTATTGCTATGGAAGCCTGTAGTCGTCCGGGTGAACCACCGAAGGCAAGAGGTTTACCCGTAACAATATTAGGCGCTTTTTTTTGAGTGATTTTTTCATATTCATCCATCATCCACCCCATGATCATTGGTGGTGTAGATATCAGGAGCAGGTATATCTGTATCAGGACCAATAAAGCCAGCAAATGCTCGAATATATTCTCGAGATAACCTATCTAACTCTGCTGGCGACAACAGTTTTGGGTTAACAATTACCCCTCCTTTCCTCCTCCTAATGGAAGACCAATGCCTGCACATTTAATCGTTATCCAGAATGCTAAAGCTTTAACTTCATCTTCATTAACCGATGGGTGAAAGCGAATGCCGCCTTTAGTTGGTCCTATGTAGTGGCATCGATAAGCACTGAAAAATTCAAATTGGCCGTCATCTTTCTTAATTTCAATGTCTGCTGATAATGTCATCTTGGGATGACATAAGGCATCTAGCACCCGCTTTGAAATATTTGATTTTTCACCTATGTGCTTTAACCGAGAAATAGCATCTTCAAAGACTGTTTTCATCTGTTTTATTCTTTATTGAGTCGCCTACTCTAAAGATAGCCCTTTATCTACATTCGCTTAATTCAAAATTTAGTTGGTATTACTATTTAATAATTACTGTCAGAGTATATACTTATCTCATAAAAGGGATTCTTATGATAAATAACAACAAAAACTTGTTTAAGGTGTCGATGTGTTTTTTAATTCAAAGCTAAAAGAAGATAACCAAATACTTAGAGATAAGGTTCAAAATTTAACAAAGCACAACTTGGAACTTGAAGAACAATTAGCAAACTCATTGGATGCGAGTAGTGAGATTGCCAATGACAGCGCAGCCGCTGCAATGCGTTATAGAACACAAGAAGAGCTTAATAAACTGTGGTTGCAGTCATCTGAGCTTGTTAATCAGATAAGAGAGAGTATCGCTTCTTCCTCATCAGGGTTAATTGAACACCGGGATAATTTTCAGTCCTCAGAGCAATTATTTGATCAAATTTTAGATATGCTCAGTGCAACCATAAAGTCTACTTCAAAAATAACTGAGGATACTAGCAAGGCATCAAACTCTGTCGACCAACTGAAGGTAGTGACAGCAGGGGTTAACGACTTTGTAAATATTATTAAAGGAATTTCAGATCAAACTAACTTACTAGCACTTAATGCGGCAATAGAAGCGGCACGAGCAGGTGAACAAGGAAGAGGGTTTGCCGTAGTTGCCGATGAAGTTAGAACCCTTGCCCAGCGTTCTTCAGAAGCGTCGAATGAAATATCTAACCTCATTGAGCAAGTAAACCAACAAATGGAAGATGTCATTCAAAACATACATCATGTTGGTGAAAAAAGTAATGAAATAAACACCAGTACTGCATCAATAGAAGGAACAGCGAACCGAATAATCACATTATCACAACATATGCTTGATGTTATTAATAATTCAACCAATGATTCATTTATTCAAACGGTGAAAATGGATCATGTGGTATGGAAACTAGAGGTTTATCAAGTGATGATAGGTATGTCCAATAAATCAGTTGATGACTTTGCCGATCATACTATGTGTAGGTTAGGCAAATGGTATTATGAGGGTGAAGGTGCCCAAAAATACTCTTCGATTAATACTTTTAAACACATTGAAAAACCACATGCTGAAGTGCATGAAAATGGTATTGCCGCTTTACAAGCTTATTCTCAAGGTGATTCAGACAAAGCTGTTATCTATTTAACGAAAATGGAAAGAGCAAGCTTTCAAGTAGTAGACCTATTAACAACATTGGCTAATAATTTGGCTAAAAATATACCGATGTTAGCTGACGACGATGAATTGTTTTAATGCGCTATGTAAAAGTATAACCAATAATGGTTATACTTTTACAAACATGAGTAATTCCTAATGTTTTAAGTCAATAGAATCAAAGCACCTAACGATGCTTAAACCATGGCTAAACTATAAGGGGCTCGGACTATGCTTTACAGGCGTTTATCAAAAGGAAGAGCCGTTGGTTCACTAAAGTAGTAGCCCTGCGAGTAATCTATACCGAGTTCATTTACAACCTTTTGAACACGACTATTATGTACAAACTCTGCAATGCAGGGAATTTTTGAGTTACTTGCAAAAAATGCAATAGCACGAGAGATTTCATAACTCTTAGTGTTACTATCAATGTCTTTAATGTATTTTGCATCAATTTTTATATAATCAATTTCTAAGTCTAAAATTCGTTCAAAATTTGAATATTCAGTGCCAAAGTCATCGATAGCAAGCGAAAATCCATTTTCTTTTAATTGACGAAGTTGTATAGAATGGCTCTTTTTACCTGACGCACTAACACCTTCTAAAATTTCGAGAATCACTCTACTAGGTGATATTTTGTACTGTGAGCATTTTAATTTTAAGTAGCTCACAAGGTAGTTTTGGCTTAAATCATCTTCTGTTATATTGATTGAAAAATCATAGCTATATCTTGCCATTATATTGAAACTTTTATCAATGATTATGCGAGTAACTTCTGGTATAAGTCCCGCTAATTTAGCCGTCTCGATAAAGTAAAATGGGGAAAGTATTTCATCTTTTTCTTTAATTCGAGCCAGTACTTCAAACTTTGTTATTTGTCCAAGCTTATTGTCATAAACCCCTTGAAAATAGGGTAATATTCGCGATTGTTCTATGGCTGAGTGCAACCTATTATTACTTTCGATAAAGTGACTATGAGATTCCTGCATTGCACATTCTGCCTGATTATCATAGATGTAGTATCTATTTTTTCCAATATCTTTGGCATTTTTAAGCGCTAATGCTGCATTTTTTAAAATATTCTTTTTACCAAAAGCAGCACCGTAAGTGAATGTGATATGTAAAGAGATGTCATCTACTTCAATTAGAGTGGTGTAGTTAAATTTTTGTATCTTTTTGATTACAACAGGTATATCAATCTTACCTATATACAGGAGTGCAAATTCGTCAGAATTTAAACGAAACGCTTGATGGCATTCAAAGTTATGCTCTAATGTAAGTGCAGTCGCTTTAAGTATTTTATCACCCATAGCAAAACCATAGGCGGCATTAATATAACTAAAGTTGTTAATATTAAGCAGAAGCAATGAGTGGTTATTATTACTATTGAGTAGCTGTTGCTCTAAAAAAGCCTTGTTGCGCAAGTGCGTTACCGGATCTGTAAAGGCATTTTCAATAATCTGCTGTTGAACTATTTTTAACTCAGTAATGTCACTAAAGATGCTGACGTAGTTTTGTACTTGGTTTAATTCATTTCGTATTACCGTAATACTCATCCATTGAGTAACATAACTACCGTCTTTTCTTTTATTTATTATTTCTCCTTGCCACTTTCCTTTAGTGCTTATTTTCTGCCACATTTTCTGATAAAACACCTTGTTATGTTTACCAGAATTAAACAGTTTGGGTGATTTCCCTACTATATCACTTTCAGCATAATCATATATACGCCTAAAGGCTGGGTTCACTTCTACGATTTTGTTAAATTTATCGGTTATTATTACGCCTTCAGATGCACTTTTAATGGCAGTAGACAATAGTAATATTCTTTGCTCTTTGTACTTTTTCTTGAGTACAATGCTAATAATAGTCGCACCAATCTCTAATATTTTTTTATGAAATAAAGAGGGTATTCTGTGCTCAAAAGAGGATAGGGCAAATGAACCAATAGCTTTATCATTAGCATTACGTATGGGGGTTGACCAGCAAGAGCAAATGTTAAAATCATAGGCAACTTGCCGTAGGTTAGCCCATCGATTATCTTCAAATGTATTCAATACATACTGTGCTTCATTATTAAAAATAGCATTACCACAAGAGCCTCCACATGGACCAGGCTTTAAATTAGTAAGTGCATCAATACCCGCTTGAGGAATAGAAGGTGCGCTTAACACGCTCATTAATCCAGATTGGTCATCGATGAGCATAATTGATGCTACGGCATTTGGTAAAAGCTGTTCTGCAAGGTGACATAGCGAGTTTAGAATCACATCAATTGATTCATTATAGGCCAGTTTTTCAAGGATCTGATATTGTATTTCAGCGATTTTGTCATACTGCTCTGGAGTTATCACCAGGTCTTCAGTTGAGGAACTCATTCCCCCACCTCACTCGTTAGTGGATTTTGTTCGTTAAAAACTACAACTTTATTACGCCCTTCACCTTTTGCTCTATACAAGGCTCGGTCTGCATCAGATATTGCATGTTTAATCAAAATATCCTCCCTAAATGTGGAAATACCAAATGAACAGGTGAGTGAAACTCGTTCATTTGTGAAAAAGCTAAAACTCTCTATTTCTATCCAAGTTCTGAGCTTTTCTGCAATTTCAATTGCTGTTTCACAGTCCGCTTCAGAAAAGTGAATAATAAATTCTCCCCCCACCATAGCATGCTATAAAGTCACTATCGCTAATATTATCAAGTAGCAGGTTTACCATGATTTTAGTACTTTATCTCCGTTTTTATGACCATACATATCATTAACCTCCTTAAGATAATCTAAAATGGCTATACTACTATGTCACTTCTTTCTTTTAATACGACTGTGTTCTTGTTTGAATATTACTTCTAAAGCATGTCTATTGGGAAGCTCTGTTAAATGATCTGTGTTGACTTTTGCTTCAAGGTTATCATGCAGAAACCTCTTGAATTCACTGAGAAATGATTCCTCAGCTGCTTTGAATTTGTGTTAATTATTGATACAAGCTGCGTTATTTTCTTAAAATCAATAACGAGGGAACAAACTGCTTGGTGTAACTTTAATTGCACCTCACCCAAGCAAAAACTATTGATATCCTCCTTATTACAGATCATGGCGTAGTTTAAGCCACTGTAGGTGGTAATCAAATGCTAGCTTTAGTTTCGCCGTAAAGAGATCAAAGTCACGCTTATTTTAAGTAATTTGCAGGTCTTCTATCATTGTATAACCTCCCACTTAGAATAAATGGTGTGCCGAAAGGAGTCATTCATTTAGCCTTATTATAAGTGAATTATTACAAGCCGACCTATTCAGTGCTGAGTTAGTTCTTTATTATCGTTATAGTCATTATAATTACCATTTGCATGATAGATTAAATAAAATCGAGTGTTCAACTTCATAACTTAACTTTTCTAAGCCCTTAACACCAACTAGCTTCATCAGTGGGCCGTTTTAATTGTTCCTCAATATTAGCTAACAATACTCTGTAACCTACATTGCCATAAAGCGTCTGTCGGCCATTATCAATAACGTAGGTTGGACTACCTTTTAAAGCGAGTTGCTGAGCTGATTGATAATCGCTCATTAAAGCTGCCATAGCCTTTCCATCAGAAATGGAAGATTTAATCTTCTTAAGGTCTATATCACTGCTTTCTAGTAAAGAATATAAGCTATTAAAGTCACTGATATCTATCGCATTTACAAAGAAAGCTTTTCTTAAAATAAGTGCGGTATCTACACCTTTAGCTTTACCGTAATGAAACTCTACGGCCTTTAAAATCAAATGCGCATTGGCTGAAGTTGTCGGTTTTACTGCTGACCATATTTCATTTGATACAGGTGCATGCAAATAAGGCTTTGCAGATTCAATTACGTGTCTTGAGAAGCCTTCATATCCTCCTTTACTTGCCCATTGGTTCGACATTTTTGTCTGAGTATCACCAAAAACATTAACAAAATGGTAGTGTATTTCTATTTTATCACCAAGCTTTTGGTTTAATTCATCTAAACGCTTTTGTGCTATCCATGCCCAAACGCAGAGTAAATCACTGTAGTAATCAATTATCAATGGTTGACTCATTGTATTCCCTTTGTTGTTTTCATCATTTTGATTACATGGTCTTCTAATCGCGTCAATCCTGTTTTATTTCCAATAACAAGTGCTTCTTCGGCTGTTTTATTGTCAAAAGTAAATGCTGCTAGGGTAAAAAAAGCACCAACCCTATTACCGCTCGCACAATGAATGAGTGAATTACCTTTATTTTCAGCTAGAATTTGATGGAACTTCTTGATACTTTCAGCATTGATATCTTGTGCGTTTGAAATAGGTAAACTAATATATTTCATGCCAAGACTTTCTACTTTTTCTTGTTCATTAAATTGAGAAAACTCACCTTCACCACGTAAATTTATAATCACTTGTATATTTGAAGCTGCCATTTTTTCTAAATCACCGATGCTAGGTTGACCACCTGTGATATAGCTTTGACTATATGTACTAGCATTTTTAAGGTTAAGTTGGTTACTTAAAGCTTCTAACTCATCATTGGCAGAGGAAACAGTGGTCAGTAAAAATAGATTAAGCGCAAGTATTGATAATAAAATTTTGTTTAACATATTATTCGCCTCATTGTTAATATTTGCAAACATCATCTAATTTACAGGTGATAGCCCACACATTTTCATAGCCTAACCTAACGAGCTGCTCAGCAGCTAATGTTGATCTGGCTCCCGTAGCACAATGTATATAAATAGGTTTCTTCGCATCGGGATATAATTCCAGCGCTTTCATCTCAAGTATTCCTCTTGGGATATTTATGGTATTTTTAGCTGACTTTTGTGAAAATTCCGCGGGCTCTCTCACATCAATAAGCACACCATTATCTCTTGAACATTGGCTAATGCCCTCTTGTGCTGTTATACATTGGATAGATTTTCTGATCTCTGGTATCAAGCTTGGTATTGTTTTAAGCATAACTCTGTGCCTCTCTAGTTCTTTAAGCCAACTTTTTTAAGGATTGTCATCATAGGGCACCATTTAGTAAATGATGACTGTAGTAAGTTAAGTCCTATAAAGGCAGTAAACCACAGCCAGTTTAATGTAAATGCTGTTGCCAAGTATAATGAGACCAATATCATAATACCCGCTATTAATCTTAGTGCTTCGTTAATGTTCATTTTAAATACCTCTAAATTAATACCCTATCAATTTAATACTAGCTATATTAGTAAAGTGTGAATTAGTCTTTACTAATATACAGTTTTGCGATAATATGTCAATTATTAAATATCTCACTGATTAAATCTTTGGATCACAAATGAACCTAGACCCAGCTAAACTGACAGAAAATGCCAAAGAAGTTGCAGCTATATTAAAACTCTTATCTAACCCTTTTCGACTCATGATTCTTTGCTGCCTTGTTGAGGGTGAACTAACCGTAGGTGATTTGAATAATAAAATTGATTTGTCTCAGTCAGCCTTATCTCAACACTTATCCAAGCTTAGAGAAAGCAAGTTAGTAGAAACGAGAAGGGAGTCTCAAACTATTTACTACCGTATTGAAAACACTAAAATAAAAAATTTGTTATCTTATCTTCAACAAAATTTTTGCGATGATTTACAAGGATAGAAACGAGGATGAACCAACCCAAAAACTTTACAGAAAGACTTGTTGGCTCTGTATTAAGTAGCAAGTTGCCCTTATTTTTGTTGCTCTTATCAGTCATGGTGGGTGTGATCGCGCTTAAATACACACCACGAGAAGAAGAGCCTCAAATCGTGGTTCCTATGATAGATATTATTGCTATAGCGCCAGGGGTTAACGCTAAGCAAACAGAGCGGTTGGTTACAACGCCACTGGAAAAGCTACTATCACAAATTCATGGCGTAGAGCATGTTTATTCTATGTCTAATAATGGTCAATCAATAGTAACACTAAGGTTTTTTGTTGGTGAGAATAGAGAGAATGCTCTATTAAATACCTACAATAAACTTCACTCTAACACCGACAACATTCCGGCTATTGTGAGTAATTGGCGTGTTAGCCCTGTGGAAGTTGATGATGTTCCTATTGTCATGCTGGGCTTATGGAGCGAAGCATCCAGCTCTGTTGATGATTTTACCCTTAGAAGGCTCGCTGAAGAAGTCACAACCTTTTTACAAGCAATAGATGATACCAGTGAAATCAATATTGTAGGGGGGCGCACACGAGAAATACAAATAAACCTAAACCCTGAACAAATGTCTGCAAGGCAAGTCTCAATTGCTGATGTTATAAACGCAATTCAAGTCTCTAATAACTTGCAACATCTAGGGGAAATCACGCTTTCAAATAGTTCTTTAGTTTTAGAAAGTGGTGATGTTTTCAGAGATAAAGAGAGCCTCGCTTCGGCCCCTATTCTCGTTGTAGATGGTGCCGTGGTTCTTTTGAAGGATATTGCTAACATTCAGGATGGACCCGCAGAGCAAAGCTCATACGAATGGATCGATTTCACTAACGCCTCCCCTGCCAAAGGCAGCAATAACCATTCTTTTGTCACGATTAGTGTCGCTAAACAAAAAGGGAGTAATGCGGTAAATGTTGCCAAGAAAGTGCATCAAAAGATTGCCGAATTAAAGCAAACTATTTTTCCTCAAGGTGTTCATGTTGAAGTATTACGGGATTATGGTGAAACAGCCAATGAGAAAGTTAATAATTTAACCACTAGTTTGGCATTTGCCATTTTTACGGTTGTGGTATTTATTAGTGTTTTCTTAGGGTGGCGACCAGCTATTGTCGTTGGCCTTGCCGTGCCGATTTGTTATGGCATTACTTTATCTTTAGATTTTGCTTTTGGCTATACGATTAATCGAGTAACACTATTTGCACTTATATTGTCGCTTGGATTACTGGTTGATGATCCAATTACAGGTGTCGATAACATTGAGCGCTATTTGGAAAAAGGGAAAGGTTCATTAAAGGATAAAATCGTAGGGGCAATTAATGAGATCCGTATACCTCTTGTGATGTCAACGTTTACCATTGTACTGGCTTTTATGCCGCTTGCTTTTATCACAGGTATGATGGGGCCTTATATGGCTCCAATGGCTTTTAATGTTCCAATGAGCGTGATTAGCAGCACATTGGTTGCCTTTTTAGTTACCCCTTGGTTAGCGTCAAAATTAATTAAACCTAAACCGATTACTCAATCAACAGAAAATGAACAAGGGTTTAGTCAGTTTTACCGTCGAATGTTAACACCTCTATTAGAAAGTCGCGCAAAAGGAAAAGTTACCCTTTGGCTTGTTCTTATTTTATTTATTACCGCTGCTATGTTGCCTGTTATGCGCTTAGTACCCTTAAAGTTACTTCCATTTGATAATAAAAACGAGATACAAGTTATTGTTGATATGCCTGAAGGGACTACGTTAGAGCAAACTGCGGCAATGACTAAGAAAGTTTCACACATTGTACAACAATTCCCCGAAGTAAAAACTATTGCTAATTATGTGGGTAACTCATCTCCTATCGACTTCAATGGAATGGTACGACAATACTATTTGCGCCAAATGCCTAATACCGCAGATATGCGTATTGTTCTCGTTGATAAATCAAAACGAGAACATCAGTCACATGGCATAGTATTGAGAATGAGAGAATTGCTTAAACCACTAAATACCAACGGGGTAAATTTGAAAGTGGTTGAAGTACCTCCAGGACCTCCCGTGATGAGCACCCTAGTTGCAGAGTTATATGGCAATGAATATACCAAATATGAAGAGTTACGTGTTGCTGCTAAAACAGTAGAAGAACGACTAATGAATGAGCCTCATGTCGTTGAAGTTGATTCAATGGTTGGCGATGAACAAAAGCGTTTACGTTTTATAACAGATAAAAATAAAGCGGCTCTTTCAGGCATTTCTACTAGCGATATTAATCAAGCATTGGAAGTAAGCAATAGTGGCAAAGTGATTGGTTACATGCATGATGAAAATGATGCCTCTCCACTAGCGATAAACCTTAGGTTACCTATTAGTGAACGTTCAACAATTAGTGAATTACAACGAGTTGTAGTAAAAGGTCAACCTGGCATTGTCCAAAAAACCACTCCACAAGGTATTGATATGGCTCCCCAATCGCTTGTGGCATTAGGTGAATTAGGTGAGTTTAGCCAACAAATTAATGATAAGCCCATTTACCATAAAGATTTAAAACCGGTCGTTTATGTTACGGCTGATATTTCAGGAAGAACACCCGCAGAAGTGATTGCTGATGTGAGTGCTGACCTTAACAAAGAGCCTTCCCAAATTATACAACAGGATTGGCAGAGCAGAACCTACTTAACAAGTGGTGGCACAACGGGTTGGTCATTGCCCGAAAATATTCAGCTAGTGTGGAGCGGTGAAGGTGAATGGCGTATAACCATTCGAGTTTTTAGAGATATGGGGCTGGCATTTGCTTTTGCATTAACGGCTATCTATATAGTACTTCGGATCCAAACTAAATCTGCGGCGCTATCAGCTATTATCATGTCAGCTATTCCTCTTACCGTTATTGGTATCATGCCAGGATTCTTTTTATTGAACCAGTTTGGAGAAAGAGAAATAGCAGGTGCCCCAGAGCCTATTTTATTCACAGCCACGGCAATGATAGGCATGATTGCATTGGCTGGTATTGTGGTACGAAATTCTCTCATTCTCATCGAGTTTATTACTCAAGCTAGAGATAATGGCGAACCAATTAAAGAGGCATTGATACAAGCTGGCTCTGTAAGAATGAGACCAGTGCTGTTAACGGCGGGTACGACTTTATTGGGTAATTTAATTATCACTCTTGATCCCGTCTTTAGTGGTTTAGCTATCGCTATTATTTTCGGCATTATTTCATCAACGGTATTCACCTTACTTGTGGTACCCATTGTTTACGCACTAATTTTTGATAAGCCAACTAACACGGCAAACAAAGAGGAATTATCATGAAAACATCGCTTATTAAAAAAATCATAACACCATTATTAGCCGTTGCAGTTCTGTTATTGATGGTTGCTTGGCTTGCTGGGTCATTTGATGAAAAGATATCACCCGATTTACTTGATAATAAGCACCTGAAGGTGTCTATTGATGAAAATGAGCTTTACACTGTTCGTTATAGTAAAGAAACGGTTTTAGAGCCTGTTTCTGCAAGTATTGAGGCTAAACAAGCCACAATCATTTCTTCTAGAATCTTAGCTCGTATTGAGAAAATAAATGTTCGCGCAGGTGATACGGTACAAAAAGGTGATGTACTGATTGAACTAGAGCAGTCGGATTTACAATCTCAAGCATCACAAGTAAAAGAACAAATTAATGGTTTAGAAGCGCGTTATCAAGAAGCGAAGAAAAATCTAGAAAGAGCAAGTGAACTTTATAAAAAGAAGCTTGTTTCAGCATTTGATTTAGACAAGAGCAAAGCAGATTTTCAAAGTGTAAGTGCAGAATTTACCGCTGCTAGACAAGCCTACAAGCAAGCCAAAACAACTTTGTCATACGCAACGATAACATCGCCTATTAACGGAAAAGTTGTTGACCGTTTTTCAGAGCCGGGTGATACCGCGCAACCTGGAAATAAGTTATTGGCACTATACAACCCGATTTCTCTAAGAATAGAGGCTAATGTCAGAGAGCAGCTTGCTATTCCCCTTAAGCAGGGACAGTCGATCGATGTTGAAATCCCTTCTATCAATCGTAAATTAGTTGCAGAAGTAGAGGAAATAGTTCCTGCTGCCAATACAGGCTCACGAAGCTTTCTCATTAAAGCGAATATACCGTTCAATGAAGAATTCATGCCGGGAATGTATGCTCGCATACTAATTCCTTCAAAAGAGCAACGAGTTATATACCTACCTATTGAAAAAGTTGAGCAAGTCGGACAATTAGAATTTGTATGGGTACTAAATAATTCTGAATTACAACGCAGATTCATACGTATAGGTAAGAGTAACATTGAGAATATGGTCAAAGTGATCTCAGGATTACATGAGGGAGATATTATTGCTAATACTCAAGAATCACCAAGATAAGTATTTATGTATAAACGAGAAGCAACCATAGTGCATCGGGTAATCAGTAAAACCGAGTTCATTAGTTGGAATAGTGGGTATATTGTAAAACTCGCTATCTTTTGAGGGAAAATCGCCAATACCAAACAATTATGCTCCCAAGTGACTATAGTTTCTATGTCGTTAATAAGATGGTCCGCCTCCCCTAATCTACACTTAGGGCAGACTATTAAATGAGGATAACCATCATGTCTACTATTAATATTATTGGAATTGATATAGGAAAATCTACCTTTCACCTTGTTGGCCATGATTCATCTGGCCGAGAGGTTTGCCGCAAAAAGTTTAGTCGTCCAAAACTGATTCAATTTCTTTCTACTATCGAGCTAACAACTATTGCTATGGAGGCCTGTGGTGGCTGTCATTGGTTAGCAAGGAAGTGTCAAGAGTTTGGGCATAAAGTACTACTCATACCACCACAGTATGTTAAGCCTTATGTCAAAACGAACAAAAACGATTTCATTGATGCTGACGCCATTGCAGAAGCAGCGATTCGACCCACTATGCGCTTTGTAAGCGTAAAAGCTGAATCCTCTCAAGTAATATCAGTTATTCAACGCATACGCTCAAGCTATCTAAAAGACAGAACAGCCTGCATGTCGCGTATCGGATCAATTTTATTAGAATTTGGCATGAGTTTTCCAAAATCTCATGCCAAGATGAAAGCATTATTACAATGGTTAGCTGAGCATGGTGAGCCAATACCACCGATGTTGCTTTTAGAATTAAGAGATCACCATGATTATTACTTGAAACTTAATCAGCTTATTTTGACTCAAGATAAAAAACTCAAGGAAATAGTTGACCATGACGAACGAGCTCAACTACTCAAAACGATCCCCGGAGTGGGAAATTTAACCGCTAGTCGTTGTTTATCAGATATAAGTAACGTTGCTGATTTTAAAAATGGAAGGCACTTAGCCGCCTGGATTGGCTTGGTGCCTCGTCAGTTTTCAACGGGAGGAAAGCCAACATTACTCGGTATAAGCAAGCGAGGGAATAAAGGCTTACGAGAGTTATTCGTTCACGGTGCAAGGGCTGTTCTTGTTAGGCCTGAAAAAGCTGTAGCTATTTTCGGAAATTGGATATTAGAATTACTATCGAGGAAACCATTTAACATCGTAGTAGTCGCGTTAGCGAACAAACTAGCACGTATCGCATGGTCGGTACTTTCAACCAAACAAGCATTCGAAGTTAGAGTGCAAGCCTGATTTGCAAATGATGATAAAGATGACACAACGGTTAGACCACTGGATTTAAGACCTGTGGGGCACTACAGCAACTTTTTAAGTATGCTTTGGCGTTTTTGAGGACAATCTAGCGCGGATCTCATCCTGGAGCTGGGGCTAATATATTGGTAACCCAAAAAGACTCCGAATACATTAGCGCAAACCAACTACGTTATCGATATTATTACTTGCAATATTGAGGCGGACCATACATATGTGCCCCTATATAACTTCAATTGTCTACATAATAGTCAATACTATAACTGTGGACAATTGAAGCTATATTGGGGCACATAACGAGACGGATATAGAACTTTATTTGAGCTGTCCGTTAATTGAATATTAGTAAAGGAAAATATATCCCAAAAGAGAGGTACCTCATAGTTGAAACTAAAATCAGCAACCCTTGGCTTTAAAATACTTCATAGATTATTTGCAAGTGAGTGGAAAATTACTGGCTGCATAATTACCCCCACTAACTAGAAGAGACTAAGTACGTTATCACTCGCCAACTTTAACATAATCAAGCAACATATCACGAAATGCTTTAATATCCTTATGTCTCTTATTACTATATTTAGGCTCTATTAAGCAAAAAGTGGCCGAGGTGTTTAATACATATTTGCTCGGTTTAACTAAGGTACCTTCCTTTAAATAATCGTCCACCAAGGCACCCCATCCTAGCGCGATACCTTGACTATTGAGCGCTGCCTGCAATAACATTGAGTAACTGTTAATACTAACTTTACTATTTAGCGCTATAGGAGGAAGCCCTACTTTTTTAAACCATTGTGACCAGGTAAGCCAGTCAAGCTGTGATTCGTCAAGACTGAGTAAACTGAGAGAAAAAATCTCCTTTTCGTCAGCAAAAGGAGTGATATTAGTCAAATATTCAGGACTACATACAGGGAAAACTATTTCATTAAATAATTTAGTTACTCGCATATCGGTTGGGGGGTTACGACAATAAAATAGACAAAAGTCGCTATCGATATTTTGATAATCAACGGTATGATCAGTGGTTAGAATCCGTAAGTTAATATCGTGATTTTTCTGAAATTGGGCTACTTTTGGTAATAACCACAATGTTGCCATCGCACTACTAGTAGTTACTGTTAGCTGTCTCGCACTTTTAGACTTTTTGATTTCAGCCGTCGATTGGGCGATATTCTGAAGGTTGAGAGATACCGCACTGTAGTAAGTAGAACCTATTGTAGTGAGACTAATTGTTCTATTTTTTCTAACAAACAATGGATATCCAATGTAATCTTCTAAATTATGGACTTGTCGACTAATAGCTCCTTGGGTTACGTTTAGTTCTGCTCCTGCTAGGGTAAAACTCAAGAGACGAGCTGCTGCTTCAAATGCTACTAAACTATTAAGTGGAGGTAATGGGGTGATTTTCATTTAACTATCCATAGAATTTCAATTGTGGAATGATTTATGGTGATAAATGGGCTGTACTGTATGTAACGACTATTAATATAAAAACTATTTGAACATTTCAGCTCATTCATAGGTATCATTTTATTCTTCCCGATAGTTGATAATAATTTAGAATTTATTCTACGCGACAATTTAAATAGTTAGCTCAATAATGATAAGAAATATCGCAGGATTTTTTAATACATGAATCGGCTATAGCCTTTTTATCTCTTAGTTGTTTATAAATAATTATATAGTTTTTTTTAACAAAATGGCTATTATAATAACTAGCCATTTAATCTGATAAATTAAACTCACCATACAAATTTAGATGGGAGTTAATGTTCGGCGTAAGCCAATAAACTATCGATTAGAAATAATAGCCGAGATTGATGTTTAGTCGCTTATTCCAATCATCAGCATTACCGACTAAAGTACCACCGACAAATGGTTGGTTTTTAGCTACAACCAAGTCAACATAGGCGTAGATGCCACCAGCACTGATCGCAACACCTGTTACATTCATTGTCGTATCGTCTAATCCGCCTGATTTATTGGTTACCAAGTTGTAATCGTTATAATAAGTCAGGTTAGTGATAGGTCCAAAAGACACTGACTGGCTGTAAGACAAGTTAAGATTATATGACGAAGCTTCAGTTGGAATTGAGTCATAGAATGCCCAAGCGCCTACAACGACAGCATCAGAGCCATTGTCTAGGTCATATTCATAATCTGAATACTGGAACATAATACCGATGTTATCAATCTTGCTCTTTACATGAAAAGCGTATGCTGTGTGGTCGCCTACTGAGCCAACACCTGAGCCACCTTCAAGGTCACCAGCTAGTAAAGATACACCCACTTCAGTATTAGAAAAGAAATTATAAGAATATCTCAGGTTAACAGTGTTACTCTCGCCCATTTCTTGAGTCGGAGCACTGTAAATCCCTTCGCCACCATCAAAATCACGGATACCAACTACATCGTAGGAATAACGATGGGTTTCGTCACCAGAATACCCGTCAACACCACCTTTTTCGTCATTTAAGAAATAGGCAATACGGATATCATGTTTGTCATACTTACCGATAAAAGATAAGCCTGTGTCGTAGTCATCCTCTAAACCAGCATAATAACCAGAGCTAAAGAAGAAGTTATTGGAATTATAGTTTAGGTTACCAAAGGGAACTTGGGTAATACCCACTTTCCCTTCCCAGTTGTCACTGAACTTGTAGCCAACATCGGCGTGGTGAACCACATTCATATATTGATACCAGCGATATTGAGCTGATAAGGTGACATCGCCAATGCTGCCGTTTACATCAAGACGAAAGACGTCAAAGTCCATATCTCCACCACGATTTTTATTGTCATCATCGTAATCTTCGTAGCTGTACTGAAAGCGTACAGCGCCGCCAATTTTTATTTTTGGCTCCAGTGAGGATATAGCCTTCTTGTCTTCTTTAACATCTGACTTTAGTTGATTTATTTGTTGTTGAAGCTCATCAATTTTTTGTGAGTCTGACATTGTCTCATAAGCCCAAACTGGAGCTGATGTAGCTAATAATAAGCCAAGCAGCGGTGTAAATGATTTCATTATATGTATCCCTTAAATTGTTATATCGTTTATTTTTATTTTTATTTTTTAGAGTGATAAATTTCAGCATAAATAATGCTGAAATTTATCACTAAAACTAGACTTACCTAATCACTTTGTGGTGTCGGTGTTAAATTATTTAAGCTGTTCATTTGGTTATTCTCAGGTTCGGCATCGTCTGAATGCTCTGAATACACAACTGGGCTGTCGAGGTTATGTGCTGCTGGGCGAACATGTTCTGGTAGCATTTCCCAAGGCTTAGCTTCGCGCCTAATAGTACGAAACAATGTAAATGTCATGATGGCAATAAAAATAGCAATAGGAAATCCTGCGATAATTGATGCGGTCTGCATTGCCTTTACCCCACCTGCATAGAGTAAGACACCAGATATACAAGCGATTATTATTCCCCATAAAATACGGATACTCTTGGGCGGTTCTGTTGCACCCGCAGAGTCAAGGGTACAAAGCACCAATGTTCCCGAGTCAGCAGAGGTAATAAAATAAGTACCAAGTAAAAGACATACCAGTAAACTTAAGAGACTACCCATGGTGCCACTATCAAGAGCGTCTATTAGGGTGAACATCGCTTTAGTCGGATCGTCTTTGGTTGCTTTAAGAATCGGCCCTCCGCTAAATACTTCGAGTTTAACCTTGCTACCAACAGTTTGAGTGGCGACTGCTTGCTCGTGCGCTATACGTGCATCTTGTTCAACTTTAAGTGCCGCTCCACCAAAGGTACCAATCCAAAGGAAGGTTATAAGAGTTGGTACAATTAAGGCTCCACCAATTAATTCACGAATGGTTCTACCGCGTGATATACGGGCAATAAACATGCCTACAAACGGTGCCCAGGTCATCCACCAAGGCCAATAATAGGCGGTCCACCAATTCTGCCAGCCTGACTCTTTTTGGGTATCAGTCCAAAAGCTCATACCAACCAAATTGTTCATATAGTTGCCAGTGCCTTCTATGATTGTATTAAAGATATAACCAGTTGGTCCTACGTATAGAACGACGGCGACTAGGGCAATTGAAATGAGCATATTCCATTCTGATAAAATTCTCATGCCTTTCGTGACACCACTAAGCACCGACGCGACGGCCGCGGTACACAACAAGAATATAATCAGTAATTGAACGGAGAGACTAACATCGATACCAAAGACTAGATTTAGCCCTGTATTAATTTGAATTGAGCCCATACCAAGAGTTTGCGCGATACCAAATGCAGTTATTGCTACAGTAAGAATATCGACGGTGTGACCAATAGGACCGTAAATACGATCGCCAATTAGAGGGTAAAGAATGGAACGTAACGTAAATGGTAAGTCTTTACGATACGAAAAATAGGATAGAGCAAGTGCAACAATAATGAACACACTCCATGGGTGAAGGCCCCAATGAAAGAATGCCAGTTGTATTGACATCGAAGCTGACTCATTAGTAAAGCCATCAGTGAATGGATTGCTCGCGTAGTGCCACATTGGTTCCGCAACTGACCAAAAGATTAAACCTATACCCATCCCCCCTGAAAATAACATGGCGATCCAAGACATATAGGAAAACTCAGGTCGTTCATCATCTTTACCCAGTCTAATATGACCGAATCGACTGACCATTAGATAGAGTAAAAAACCAACGACACAGGTAACTAGGCTGATATAAAACCATTTTAAGTTGGTAAGTAATAGCCCTGAAATTGTTTCAAAGTACTGTCCTGCTTCGTTGGCTAATATCGCACAAAAGAGTACGAAGCCAATAATAATGACCTTAGACGCGATGGTCACTGTTGGGTTGAGTCCTTTCAGCAACCCAGATTTAGCTCTCAGTTTTGCTCTCATTGAATTCATTGAATTCTCCAGATAATTCATTCGTTATTATAATTTTTGATTTAACCGTCGGTTGACGACTTAAAACATACCCGTTTTAAGTCGAGCAAAACAACTCACTATTTGTAATGTGAGGATGAGTTTTTCGCATGAATTCACTTTGAAATTGATACTTAATGTTGATGTAAATCAATTTTTCGATCTTTTATTGGGTCTGAACTTGATTTGGATCACTAATTTATAACTTTGAGAATTAGCGTTTTTTCTATTTGCATGAGAAAAACTCATCATCACCTAGGTAAAAACTTGTTTGATTATTGCGTGGTTGTTAATCAACATGACTCTTGAAAATAACGTAAATAATAATTTCAGCCGAGAGTGGCTCCCAGTCCAGGATATTACTAATGATAAAAAATAATTCTATAGCGATTAAACAGATTGATGCTGTGTTAGCTCCTATCACCGAGGCAACAGGTATCCCAAATATTGCTTATACTGATGAAAACTATTTCGCCTTTGAGCGTGATCAAGTCTTAGCAAAAACTTGGGTCTGCATTGGCTTTTCCTCAGATCTATACAAAAACAGTTATGTAAAGCCTATTAATTTTATGAATATGCCGTTACTAGCGATGCGTAATCGCGATGGTAAATTAGAAGTTTTTCACAATGTTTGTAGTCACCGGGGCATGAAGTTAGTACACGAGGCAGGTGAAATTCAAGGTGTTATTCGTTGCCCATACCATTCATGGACTTATAATCTTGATGGTGATCTCAAGGGAACACCTCATGTAGGTGGCATTGATGTTCATAAAGATGAACGTTTTAAGTGTGAAAAACATGGGCTTAAAGCCATTCGCTCGGCTATTTGGATGGACATGATATTCATTAACCTGTCTGGTGATGCAGCCGATTTTGACCAACATATCGCCCCGTTAACTGAGCGTTGGCAACCATTTTTAGGTGATGACGGTTATGACTTAATGCGCAGTGCGCTAACCAGTAGCAACCTTGAGATAACGGTTAAATCAAACTGGAAACTACCTATTGAAAATTACTGTGAGGCCTATCACTTACCTTGGGTTCACCCGAGTTTAAATACCTATTCGCGTCTTGAAGATCATTATAACATCATGTTTGAAGGTCGTTTTGCTGGTCAAGGAAGTACGGCGTACCGTCTTGCTGAGACGGCTGACACCATACTCCCTAAATTCCCAGCATGGCCAGCAGATAAATTACAACATGCAGAGTATGTTGCATTGTTCCCTAACGTATTAGTAGGAATTCAGGCTGACCATGCCTTTGCAATGATGATTGAGCCGATCAGCGCCGAAGAAACAGTTGAACACTTACGTGTATTTTATGTCGGTGATGATGCCATTAGCGATGAATACGCGGAATGTCGCAAAGCGACGGTAGAATCATGGCGCATTGTTTTTGGTGAAGACATTGGTGCGGTTGAAGGTATGCAAATGGGTCGACACTCTCAAGGATTTACCGGTGGTGTTTTTTCTCCTGAAATGGACTTACCGACT
>MAAC01013456.1_pt1 | contig 31391 bp, 35 predicted proteins | sample 1115981 | NCBI WGS metagenome assembly MAAC01 (sample SAMN04961126, study PRJNA320927) | seawater metagenome | isolation source: sample BD02T64 sea water enriched with oil for 64 days | place: USA:Gulf of Mexico | collected 2013-07-27 | reverse complement strand
AAGAACAAGCTAGCAACCTATAGTAGATACGGTTTATAGTTAGCTTTCTCTAAACGTACGTTTTCGTTCAATTGACCTCAGGATAAGACCATGTCGTTACGCATTAATGATCAAGCACCAAACTTTCAGGTAGAATCGACCCAAGGAAAAATTGATTTCCATGAGTGGATTGGCGACGGGTGGGCAGTATTATTTTCTCATCCTAAGGATTTTACACCGGTTTGTACCACTGAATTGGGGTATATGGCTAAAATTCAGTCAGAATTTGAAAAAAGGAATACCAAAATCATTGCGTTGAGTATTGATTCAACGGGTGACCACGACAAATGGCTTAAGGATGTTGAAGAAGTGGGTGGTTCTGCAGTTAATTACCCCGTCATTGCAGATACAGATCTAAAAGTGGCAAAACTGTATAATATGTTCCCCGCTGATGAGACGGGTGCTGCTGAAGGTCGTACAGCCATGACAAATGCTACTGTGCGGTCTGTATTTGTTGTTGGCCCGGATAAAAACATCAAGCTTATGATTGTTTATCCTATGACAACAGGGCGCAATTTTGATGAGATTCTTCGTGTTATTGATTCTATGCAACTTACTGCAAAGCATAAAGTTGCCACTCCGGTGAATTGGAAACAAGGTGAAGATGTGATCATCGTGCCTGGTGTCAATAACGAAGAAGCGGCGAAAGTTTATCCGGATGGCTGGGAAACGGTAACGCCTTACCTCAGGAAAGTAAAACAGCCGAGCTGATATAAAACAAGGTAAATTCAGCCGACGTCAAAAAATGGCGCGGCTGATTTGAGGCGTTAAGTTTCTAAGGAGTGAAAGTGGCACTGAATACACTTAAAACAACATTAGGTTTTTTTCGAACTCTTGTGGAGAAGTACACGCCAATAGAGTTCAGTTCTGATTCGCTACAAGACATATTCAACTATCTTAGAATTAGTGAATATATTAGTACATCAGGCCAACCGACAGAGAAGCAGTTTGCGTTAGTTAAAGGGAATGGTTTTGAGCATGTGATTAACCTCGCGCCTCATAACGTTGAAAACTCTCTTGCCAATGAGGCAGGAGTTTTATCCGCGCTGGGTATAAACTATATCCATATTCCTGTAGATTTTGGTAACCCTACTGACGATAACTTTAGCGAGTTCACGAAAGCCCTGAAGGGCCTTGAAAACAAAAAAGTATGGGTACATTGTGCCGCGAATATGCGAGTATCAGCCTTTATTTATAGGTATCGCTGCACGGTGCTGGGAGAGCAGAGTAGTAGTGCAAAGAATGAGTTGTCTGAAATATGGGAACCTTTTGGAGTGTGGAAGGATTTTGTGTCTTAGATGGATTGTTAACCTAAGAATACGCGTCACAATGAGTAGGAGTGACAATAGCGCCGTAGCGTGTCAGGAATAGTAAATACACTCTTATGGACGACGTTATGTAGTGTTCAATCAATAACAGTAATAAGGAATACAATATTGGAAAATAGCAAAAAAATTAATTTGTTCGCTCAGGCTTTTAAGTTGTTTCTCATCGGAAGTGTATTTTGGGTGTTGCCAGGGTTGCTTCCCAGTTTTGTATATGATTTAGGGCCAATGAGTGAAATTATTACTATAGGCTTGAGCTGTATAACCTTAACATTTTTCATTCTGTCGATATTGAAAGTTTCAAAAGTACTGAGTACCTAACCAACTCAGACTATGGACAATGGGGCTGATTATCTCGCCAGACCGATCGATAAGCACTGCTGTCAATTGAAGTTCATCTCATCAATCTAAGCGGAGATCGCTTAGATTTTAGCGGCTAATACAGGTTTTCAATAATGATTAGAGCAATGTTAATAACCTTCGGCACTCTTGCCATCTAGCGATGCTTTTCGTCATTTCACCAAGTCACCATGTTTTTCTGTCATTTCAATTGAACTTAACTAAGCTTAACACTTAGGTAAGTTTACATGATTTGGGAGAGGAATAGTGACACGAATTTTTGTGGTGTTGATGTCTTTGTTAATGCTTTTTACCGGTAAGGTGTTTGCGGAAGACTTAGCAACACCCAGCATGGATAATATTGATTACCCCGAGGAAGAAGCCCCTTCAGCAAAAGAAGTAGAGCTGGGTAAAACACTATTTTTTGATCCTCGTCTATCGCTCAATATGAAACAGTCCTGCGGCACCTGTCATAACCCGGATTTGGGTTTTGGTGATGGGCTAGCAACAGGCTTGGGTACAATGGGGGGTGGCCTAGGTAGAAATACTCCCCACCTGTATAACTTGGCCTGGAATGTGACGTTCTTTTGGGATGGCAGAGCAGATTCGCTTGAAGAGCAAGCATTGGGTCCTATTGAGGCGGCTGGCGAAATGAACATGCCGTTGGAAAAATTAATTCCCCGCCTGCAGACAGTGAAATACTACCAAGATATGTTCAAAGCGGTTTATGGTGATGGCATCAATAAAGCTAATATAGGTAAAGCCATTGCGTCATTTGAAAGAACCTTAAATGCCAACAATACACCGTTTGATAAATACTTGGCAGGGAATAAAACCGCCATGGGGCCCGAAGCCATTAGAGGTTTGGAGTTGTTCAAAGGCAAAGCCAACTGCACTGGGTGCCATGATGGCTCCAATTTCACCGATAACTCCTATCACAATATTGGCGTTAAAGGTGATGATAAGGGCCGCGAAGGTATTTCAGGGGGCAAAGACATGCGCGGGGCTTTTAAAACGCCAGGGTTACGTAATGTGATATTTACAGCACCTTATATGCATGATGGCTCCGAAAGCTCACTGGAGAGTGTGGTGCAATTTTATAATCGTGGCGGTGACCAGGATAAAAACAAATCTAACTTAATCAAGAAACTTAATCTAAGTGATCAAGAGGTCTCAGATTTGGTTGCATTCTTGGGTGCGTTGACAGATCACATACAGGTAGAGCGGCCTAAGATTCCGTAATTAGCGAGGGACAGAAAGCATGATGAAAACTACGGTAGGTTGGTTTGTTGGGTTGGCATTTGGCTTGTCTGGGCAAGTGATCTTTGCTGATACTATTACTGGAGAGTTAACGTTTGTTAAGAAAGCCTCCTTCGCGGGTGTTGTGTATATGAATAGTGTTGATGGCGTTGCTGTGCCTTCCATCGAGGGTGCGAGCGTGGACCAAGTCGACAAGATGTTCACGAAGAAAATTGTGGTGGCGGGAACCGGAGGAAGTGTCAGTTTCAGAAATTCTGATAGCATCGACCATAATATTTTTTCTAACGACTCTGATAGCGGTGTGAAATTTGATGTTGGTTTGATGACTCCGACCGGACAGAAATCGGTCGGTGTGAGCTGGGGTGAGAACCTTTTGGTGAGATACGGCTGTAAAATCCATCCTAAAATGAAGTCCTATATCTTTACCAGTCCAACCCCGTATTTTCAAATGCTGGAGTTTGAAAAGAAGGTGCCGCGGTACACTTTTTCCCTAGAGGGGGTGCCGAGTGATTTAACAAAAGTATCGCTGACGATCCCTAAATACGACACAGTGACTATTGAATTATCTGTGGGAGAATCGAAGCAGGCGGATGTTATTCGAAAGGGAAAAAAGAAAGCAATATTACAAGTGTCACGAGCGAAGTAGAGAAGGGCTATTATGCAGTATCTATTGGTGTTTTTAATTTCTGTGTTATTGGCTATGTCTTCCCATTCTCTCGCGGATGGGTCTGATCCCTTTCAACAGAGTATGTTTAAAATTCCGTCGAAATATCAAAAAGACTTTGCTAACTATCGACAACGTTACAAGCGAATGAGTGGTTTCGAGTTCTCCGGGTTACACTGGAACAACTTTGTGGTGGTGTATTCGGGGTTTGATGATTCTGCGTATAAGAAGAATTATTTTGAATTTCTCAAGTTTCTTAATATGGATGAAGAGGACGAAGAAGATGAGGGTATTACCATTGGCTACCAGCCATATCCGGTGGGTGCAGTGGTGATTAAAGAAAACTACGCTAGTGAGGGTTCTTTACCCAAAGAACCCTCATCACTTACTATCATGAAGAAGATGCCTCCTGGTTATGATCCTAAGAACGCTGATTGGCTGTATCTCCAGTCTGATCGAGACGGCAATATCATGATAGAGGGGAAACATGGTGACCCAGGTGTGACTGAGGTGTGCTCTGAATGCCATAGCAATATCGCCGAGAGGGATTTCATATTTTCGACATTTTACACTGTGAATTAGTATGAAGATCGGTATTAGGGGTAAGGTCTGGACCGGTTATGGGTTAGTGGTGTTGGCGATCATTGCGAATGTGATTGTCACTTATGTCGGTTTTTTCTATATAGAAAGCAGTATTGATAGTGTTGTTGAAGAAAGCCAACCTAAAATCATCAATGCATTAGAGGTATCGAATCATATACGTTCGGGGTTGGCGTCGTTAAGCGGGTATATGCTGTCTGCTGATGTGGAGCAAAAAGACCAATATCTCTCTTCTATCCAGCTCGCGAGAGAGAAAATATCTTTATTTGATGAGATGCTGCTGTCTGACGTCGAGACAATTACAGTGGCTAATATTATGTCGTTGTTAGATCAATCAGACAAAATCAGCAAAGAGATCTTTGTGTATGTTCTCAATAAAGAGGAAAACCTCCCAGCATTAAAAATCACCCTGGCTCACCTTGATCCAGTTTCTACCTCCATTATGAATGTCCTCAATGATATGTTACAGGAGGCTATATCATTACAAGGAGAAGATGGAGGCTTTGAGCGTCTAATTACGCAAACCCAAGAACTGCGCTATTCCTGGGCGATGTTAATCAGTCAGGCTAGAAATTACTTGGCGCTACGGGATGAACGAAATTTATCGGAAGTATCTTTATATGCCTTAGGGGTAAAACAAAAATCAGATGAGTTAATGGAAGATGATGAAATGGATGATGATATTGTCGATTTTATCGAAGAAATAAAAGAGAAAGAAATCCTGTATATCAGGCATCTAGATGACATGATTCGAGTCCATAAAGCAGACGATTGGAAGCGCGATAACTTTGTATTTAGGTCGCAACTTGTGCCTTTGTTTCATAACTTAGACGAATCTCTGGATGTGTTGATCGGTGAGAGTCACCGTCAAATCGGTGTGTCACGATTAAATCTCGTAAAAAGTATCAATTTGTCTTCGCAAATTAACCTGGTCGTGCTGGTGATGTCGTTGGTGATTGCGGTTTTTTGTGTTTACTTCAGTGGTAAATATATTATTGAACCCATTTATAAGATAAGAGATGTATTGTTTGATGTAGCTCGCGGTGACGGTAATCTCAATGCCAGAATTGATGTGGGGCTGATGGATGAGGTGGGGGAAGCTGCGACCTATTTCAACGAGTTACTGTCCAATTTTTGTGACACGGTATTGGTGATACAGCAACAAACCGATGCGCTATGTCAGAAGATAGAGAGGACCAATGCTGTGATTGAGCAGGTTATCATTAATATAGTCGAGGGTTTTGAATTATCGGATCGCATAAGTTCTGCCAGTGACGATATTAATAACAATACCGCCAATATCATTAGCAAGACTTCAGAATCATCCTCAGAGGTGGGTTGTACCTCAGAGACGGTGACAAAAGGCGTGAAGACCATGGAATTGTTAAGTCAGCAATCGGACGCTCTTGGTAGCGGTATAACGACCCTGCGGTTAGACGTGGTTAATCTGTCGAATAAAGGCAATTCAATGCTGTCGATGATTGATGTGATTAAAACCATCGCTGACCAGACTAACTTATTGGCACTAAACGCTGCGATCGAAGCGGCTAGAGCAGGGGAAAGTGGCAGGGGATTTGCTGTGGTAGCTGATGAAGTCAGGTCCCTTGCGCAGAAAACCCAAGAATCGGCCGATCAAATTGCCAGTATGTTGCAAGAAAATTATACCATCAGCCAAGCGCTGGATACCAAAATGGAGGTCACTGCTAACAGTACGAATTTGTTGTCGGAGCAGATGGATACAGCAAAGCACTCAATTTTTGATATACAAAACTGCGTTGATAAGATAGCGACCTTGTCAGATGACGTGGTGGGTTGTGCGCAGCTTCAAGGTGAGCAAAGTAGTCGAATATCGGAAATACAAGAAAATCTCAATGCCATCGGTGCGTATAACAACCATATGGTCAAAGTGATGGAAACCAATATGACGGAACTGAATACTGTGGCGGAACGTTTAACGGAGACCATTTCTAGCTACACGGCTAACGCCCAGGGTGAACAGCATAGATCGAGTTGATGGATAGGGGTTAGTATATGATAACGCAGTGACAAGAAAGTTGCAGGTAAGGGCGATAGTGTAGACCTTTCATCTTATGTATTCTTCACCATCAAAAATCCGAATATGTGACGCATCCACATTTTATTTGAAAGGTATTGCGTATACTTTGAAATTATTGTTGTACCCTTTTTTCCTGATAGCTTTCAGGACCTCCCCTTGCTTTGAGTGTTTATTATGGACAAAATATCTTTCCCGAAATACGGATATCATACGCCTGGCCGTGTAGCAGCTCTGCTAGCTTTAACGCTTTTCTCTTCATCTATAACGGCAAAAGAATCCTTGGCGTCATTTGAAGAAAATGGTAGTGAATATTACGACGCATTAGATGCAGATTTCGTTGAGCGGAGTACGGATGATTATCGCTGGGATGCGTATGATGGTGGGAAATCTTACGCTCCATCATGGGGATACCTTGAAATAGACAAAACTACCGGCGCTATAAATACTTCCCGAAGCCTCAAACTGACCGTTACTGGCGGTAGAATAAACCCCTATGAGAAACCTGCAGAGACCTGCGGCGATGAAATCTCCTCAAAACAGGAAGCGATAGATTATCCAGAAAACATATGCGGTACTGCTGCTGGGGGGTTTAACTATTGGTTTTTAAATCCAGATAGCTCCAAAGGCATCCCTTTTGTGGAAGGGGCCAATAGAATCAGTTTTTATACTAAAATCCCCAAAGAGTTTACACGAAAAATACATCATAGTGGCGAGCCTGAGAACTACACCCTACACTTTGGAACCTATACTCGCGATCCTGGAGGGTCTTACTCCAATGGTGCTAATCTTGGTCGACACTTCTACCATTGGATGAACTTTTCAGGAACTGGGGAGTATTGGACCAAGGTTATAATCGATCAACATCCTCAGCATGAAGTTGGCAATAAGCCGGATCCGGGCAATAACCCTACGGCAGGGGACAATTTTAATTATATCGAAGGTTTAACACGATTCTACTTTAAGACAAAGGCCAACCTGTTGTCCAACCCTTGGTCTGCCTGGATTGATGAATTTGAGATTTACAACGATCCGAGACCTATGCCGCCTAAAATTGCCACCATTGCAATAACACAAATTGATACCACCTCTTTTGACATTGATTTCGCATCAACCGATGAGGGTGGTGGTAGTGAATACGTCAATCAATACGAAGTCCGGTATTCATTCGCCCCCATTAATGATGGCAACTTTTATGATGCGACACTTACCAGCGGCAGCCCCTCCATTACGGGTGACTACGAGAGATATGCACACAATGAGGTAAGAGGGTTAGATATTGCCAATAGAGACATCATATATTTTGCAATTCGACAAACAGATGAAAATGATGACCAGATTGCCTACGCAGAATACCAATTGCAAACTCGTCCGATTACCGAGGATCATGCCAACCTTACGCTAACACTCACGGGTGATAACGGGAAATTTAAAAAATCAGAAGTAGATAGTACTATCGGAACCATTCAATACATTGCCTCCATTACAAATAACGGAGAAAACACAGCATCAAACATCGTATTGAATACAATTTTTCCTGAGCAGGTAACATCCGTGGCAACTAACTCTGAGACGTTTATTTGTGATGACGCAGCAACAACTTGTCAGGCAACCTCGCTAGCGATGGGTGAATCTATATCGGCGAGCTTTATAGTCACAACGGCAAATAAGAAATCCATGACATTCACTGGCAGCGTGTCCAGCGATTTAGTTGATCCAGATACAAGTGATAACATCGTGATCCAAAAGTTTGGTGGGGCTTTCGGTGCATGGGTATTGCTAATTATTTTAGGATCATCGGTAAGGCGTCGATTATAACTGAAGTTCCTTTGAAGCTATTCATTTTGTATTTTCTAATACAGAGTGAATAGCTGGATAGAATATGAACCTCCCTTGAATATGGACCCCCCATAATATTGGTGTTTTTTCGAACTCTTGTGGGAAAGTACACAGTAATAGAGTTCAGGTCTGATGCGCTACAAGAGATATTCAACTATCTTAAAATTAGTGAATATATTAGTACATTTTTTCGACTGATGAGGAAATACCCAATGTCACTTTTTGATGTCTATTGCCGTGGCCGAGAATTTAAGCCTACTGACCAACTTCCCTTTATCACTACCCCAGAGGGGGAAGCCGCGATCACCCTAGATTCATTAAATATACAGGTTTTAGTGACGGGGTTATACGCAGAAACCACACTAATAATGGAATTATTTAATCAAAATCCAAGGGATATGGAAAGCGAGCTAAATTTCCCTTTACCTGACGGAGCCTCTGTTTGTGGTTATTCCTTAGATATCGATGGAAGAATGGTTGATGGCGTCATCGTGCCAAAAGAGAAAGCTCGTAGAATTCTGGATGCAGAAATTAGAAAGGGTGTTGACCCAGGCCTTGTCGAACAGGTAAAAGGTAATACTTATAAATTAAGGGTTTACCCTGTCCCAGCTAACGGTTATCGCACCGTGCGTATCACCTTTATAAACGATCTCGTGCTGATTGACCACGATGCCTTTTATCACTTGCCTTTGAGCTATGCCGCCAATGTAACGCGGGCGTCACTGAAAGTAGAGGTAACTCAAAGCCCGGTCGAACCAGAATTCGGTGATTTTGGCAATCTAAGCTTAACGCAATGGGATAAGCGTTGGTGCGCCGAGGCAGATATTAGCAATGCGGCGATGGTGGATGATTTGATTCTTCGACTCCCCCAGCTTCCGGAAGAGCTTGTCAGTGTTGAAAGCATTGATGGTGCTGTTTATTTTAATATTAGTACGGGCTATAAAACTGTACCGTCTGGGCCATGGCAACCTAAAAATATAGGCGTCATTTGGGATGCATCAGGCAGTCGTCACGAGATAGGGAAAGATTTGGCATTGCTAACTGGTCTGGGCGAAATGTGGCCATCTATTAGAATTGAATTGCTTGTTTTTCGCGATGCCGTAGAGCCTGTAGAAACGGTATTCCATTCTTTTTCTTCGTTAATTGAAAAACTTGAAGCGCTGGCTTACGACGGTGCTAGCGACATTAATGGCGCTGTAGAATATTGTCGGAAAAATTTCAAAAAAATGGAGGCGTGTTTTCTATTTAGTGATGGCATGAATAATGTGGCACCCTGTGTGTCAGCTACTTGCGACGCGCCTATCATTGCCGTAAACAGTCAAGCTGAATGTCACAGTCAATTATTGGAGAATATCGTTAATCAGCATAGTCAAGGGAGGTTCATTAATCTGCTACTTTCACCTTTAGAACATGTGCTTGAAGATATTCAAGCTTTTAATGCAAGCTTAAATGTAATCGAGATGATTGGCGTTGAATCGGTAAATCAAAAAAAGAAAAATGGTCGTTTGTCTCTGTTAGGGAAGCTAACGGGCGAGCAGGGCAGCATTAAGATAACAGGTGAAAATTTTCCGGAAAAAGAAATCAAATTTTCCAATGCAACCGTCAGCTACGGCGCCAATATTGCTCGAGCTTGGGCTGGGCAGAAAGTTCAAACCCTGGCATTAGAGGACGATCGTTCAGAGGAACTGCTGGCCTTAAGCCGAGAGTTTGGTTTGGTTACACCGGCTACTTCGTTATTAGTACTGGAAACCCTGGAACAGTTTCTTGAATATGACATTGAACCGCCCAAATCACTTCCCGATTCACGTGCGTTATTTTTGAAACAGAAAGCCACAGAATTTAACGAAAACGAGAATAAAGATAAAAATCAAATCGATCAAATTGTAGGATGTTGGAATGCCAGAGTGAAATGGTGGGGAACAGATTTCAGAACATCGTACTCTAAGACAATGAAAGAATCCCCCCCTAGCGGAGTACAGGATCCATTTGGCGATCCGTTGGGTGGGGCTTCTTATCAAGTGTCTCCTATGCCCCTAGACTTGATGGAGCAGGGTAGCTTAGCAGGAGAAGTGCTCGAGGATAGCGACATGATGCTGAGCAGTGAATTGGGAAATGATTCTACTGGAGTCCCTACGCCTTCGTTGAATAGGTCAGCAAGTCCTGCATCAATTAATAGCGAAGACGGGGCAGGGTTAGCTCAGTGCAAAGGGGTTTCAGGGACTTCGAAAGTAGCTGAGGCTAGTATACAAATTCAGGCTTGGTCTCCGGACACGCCGTATTTAACCCTTATGCGAGCGGTGTCAAACGAGCAAACCTATAGCGTTTATCTGGAGCAACGTAAGATATATCAGCATAGTCCATCGTATTATCTTGATTGTGGTGATTACCTTTTAAGCATTGGGCAGGCGGTGCTTGCAAAACGAGTGTTGTCCAATTTATTGGAGCTTCAGCTTGAAGATATTGGGTTGCTACGAATTTATGCTTGGCGGTTGCAACAAGCTAATGAGTACACGTTGGCTATTAATATATTTGAGCGGGTTCTAAAAATACGTGATGATGAACCGCAGTCTCACCGTGACTTGGCATTGGTCCTGGGCGATCGCTGGCAAGCGGAAGGTAAAAGTGAAGATATCGTGCGATCTATGCATTTACTTTATGATGTCGTTTGTCGGTCATGGGATCGATTTCCGGAAATTGAATTAATTGCCTTGATGGAATTAAACCGATTAATACGTCTCGCCAGCATAGCAAAAATTGAAATTCCTGCGCGAATAGATATTCGGTTGATAAGTTGCTTGGATCTGGATGTGCGTATTAGCATGTCGTGGGATGCGGACTTAACGGATGTTGACTTACATGTATTTGAGCCAGATGGAGGCCATGCTTATTATGGTCACAGTCAAACAAATATGGGAGGACTTGTATCTCGGGATTTCACCCAAGGTTATGGGCCTGAAGAGTATGTTCTGAGAGAAGCTAAGCCGGGAGAGTATATTATAAAAGCCCACTATTATGGCTCACATCAACAATCTATAACCGGCCCCTGCACTATAACCGCAACGGTATTTACAAATTATGGCCGGGATGAAGAGCTGAAACAGGTATTAACATTACGTCTAGAAAAGGCCAGCAATCAGGAGTTAGTTGGTAAAGTTAACATCGAAGGATTAGCTTGGGGTGAAGGTGATAACCCTTCCTTGGGTGCTACACCAGAAGAATTAGAGGTATTTCGGAGCCTAGTCGTTGGCATGAGCATTAACGAGGCGAAAGCCATTGTCGGACAACCTACAGATGTTGGCGGTGAAGACGCGACTTTATTGCTTTACCGTTCTGATGAACATAATGTAGTTGAACTTCGATTCGAACCGAAACTAACCTCTGTCGTTTTGAAAATGCAGGGTGCTAGCCTGGAATTGATTTAGAATGTTGATAGGGATATGTCTAAAAAAATGGTTTTGGACCCTGAGGACATTAGGTGGCTAAAAACTATGTTTGATGCACAGAAGTGACAGTGTTAACAGTAGATATCTAAGAATAGGTTTTGACAATGAAAAGAGTAGCTGTTTTCGGAAAGCCTGGCGGGGGCAAGTCAACACTAAGTAAGAAACTAGCGGCATCGACAGGCATAACGTTGTATCCGTTGGATTTAATCGAGTATCAAAAAAGTGGCGAAAGGGTGCCATTAGATAGGTACTTGGAAGAGCATAATGGCGTATTAGTTTTGGCTAACAAAATTGTGGGCGGTTTGTATGTGAGCGCAGTGGGTGTTCTTGCTGTGAAACAATGGTGCCATCCCTAGGAATGTATTCATGCGACTTTTAAAAACTGCTTTTCACCCAGATTTGTCTCCTGAAGATATTTCTCCTACTAGTGAGCTTATGCTCATTGAGCGCCACGCCGCACGGGCTATTGTGGTTAGGGGCGAGAATATTTTATTGTTATATACCCAACGCTATCACGACTACAGCCTTCCTGGCGGTGGCATAGACGAGGGTGAGGACGAAATTGCGGGTTTGATACGTGAGCTAAAAGAGGAAACCGGGGCACAAGGCGTACGCGATGTAAAAGCCTTCGCTCGCTATGATGAGTACCGGCCATGGTATAAACCTGATGCTGATATTATTCATATGATCTCGCATTGCTATGTTTGTGAAATTGATGAAAAGCTGGGTGAGACCGCTTTTGAGTCGCATGAAGTGAGTAATGGCATGGCACCGAAATGGATGAATATTTATGAAGCTATTGCGCATAATGAAGAGGAAATTGCTAATAGTGATAAGAAAGGGCTTTCGATTGAGCGGGAGACGTTTATGTTGAGGGTAATTGCGGAGGAGTTGGTAGCAGTTTAGGGTTGGATCAATTCAATTAACGTAGTGGGGCATAAATACGCTAAAATAGCGGACTATTACCTTAGCTTCGAGTCCCCACATTCATGAGTATTACCATAACGACAGGCGTAACGTCAGTAAGCTTTACGGAGCTTGGCCTAATCCCCCCCTTGTTAGCTCGATTAACTGAGCTGGAATATCTGCAACCAACGCCCATTCAGACGAAAGCTATTCCAAGTGTATTAGCGGGACGTGACCTAATTGCAGGGGCAAATACAGGTTCAGGTAAAACGGCCACTTTTGCCCTGCCTTTATTGCAAAAAATACAACTACAGCACCTTGAAAATACATCGAGTAGCAAAAGTACTAGCGGTAAAGGTAACTATGTTACTGGATTAGTTTTGGTGCCTACACGTGAATTAGCTAAGCAAGTTGCTGACAACATCAGATCTTATGCTGCGCACTTTAACGGTAAAATTAAAACGGTTGCTGTTTTTGGTGGCGTATCAGCGAATACTCAAATGCAAGCATTACGCGGTGGCACCGATATTTTGGTTGCAACCCCTGGTCGATTACTTGATTTGATTTCAAGTAATGCCATTAAGCTCGATAGGGTTAACACCCTGGTGCTTGATGAAGCAGATCGAATGCTAAGTCTGGGCTTTACTGATGAGCTCTCTGCGCTGTTAGTAATGACGCCAAAGAAAAAGCAAACCCTATTATTTTCAGCGACCTTTCCTGAACAAGTACGGGCGTTAACTCAAGAGCTACTTGATGACCCTGTTGAAATACAAGTGCAAAGTGCTGATGCTAGCACTCTGGTACAGCGTGTGTTTACCGTTAACAAAGGCGAAAAAACAGCTGTATTAGCGCACTTAATTAGGCAACATCAATGGCGACAAGCACTTATTTTCGTTAATGCAAAAAATAGCTGTGAGCATTTAGCCAATAAACTCTCTAAGCGAGGTATTACCGCTCAAGTATTTCATGGCGATAAAGGCCAGGGTGCTCGTAGTCGTGTACTTAATGCGTTTAAAGCAGGTGAGATTGAGGTGTTAATTGCCACTGATATTGCTGCCCGTGGTCTAGACATCGAAAAACTGCCCGTGGTGATTAATTTTGACTTACCAAGAAGCCCGTCAGATTACATGCACCGAATTGGTCGAAGCGGCCGTGCAGGAGAAGTGGGCTTAGCATTATCGCTTATCGATCATGAAGATTATCATCATTTCAAAGTAATCGAGAAGAAGAATAAGGTCTGGCTTGAACGTGAGGAAGTCGTAGGGTTTGAAGTTGATGACGTAATCATCGATGCAGCGTTAGCCGCAGATAAACCGATGGCGGCGCCTGAAGGCAGTGGTAAAAAGAAAGCTAGGAAAAAACGCGAAGATAAAGCGCTAATGAATGCAGACGTCTGGTCGAGATGTTCTAAACCGGACTAAATTAGGAGAAATACGTGCAAGACCCGAATTATTTTAATGAATTATGTACGAATAAATTACCCGGCCTTTTAGGTATCGTTGTGACGGATGTGAGCAGTACGGAAGTACGCGCAGAAATAGAGGTAAAGGAATCACACATGGCGCCGAATGGGTTTTTACATGCTGGCAGCGTGGTTACCTTGGCGGATACGTCATGTGGTAATGGGTGCATCGCGAATCTACCAGATGGTGCGTCAGGCTTTACAACCATTGAGCTAAAATCCAACCATTTGGGAACGGCTCGTGACGGTACCATTGAGTGTGTTGCTACGCCAGCCCACATGGGTAGAACCACGCAAGTTTGGGATGCGATTGTTAGTCATAAGCAATCGGGAAAAACCATTGCTTTATTTCGTTGCACCCAAATGATCCTATACCCAACTGCGAGTACCTAACAATATGCTTACATTATTTCGAGCCATAAGTGTGATGGAAGGGTTGTCCTATCTGGCGATATTGAGCGTTACTTTAGGTTTGATCAGTCGAGATTATGTTTCTCAGATTGGTATGGGTCATGGTGTGTTATTCATGATGTACCTGCTCTTATCTGTTGCGGTCTCTGATAAACAACGTTGGTCCTTGAAAGTATGGATTTCTATGTTTTTAGCGTCGATCATTCCTTTTGCTTTCGTGTTGGTGGAACTTTATTTGCGAAAGGTGTTTGAAAATAACGGGTTTATTGAGGTGCAAAAAGGATCGTAAGGCGTAATTATAAGCGTAAATTCAAAATAAATGTCCTGTTTTGTCCTTCAGTATCGTCTCTACAGATAAGTCCCGATAAAAATAAAAATTAACGGAGTAGAGAATGAAAATAACACTTATAAAAATTAGTCTTTTATTGATGGCTTTCATCTTAACTGGCTGTAAGGAACAAGCACAGGACATAGGCTCTGGTCGCAGTTTTAGCTGTGCCGAGCATAATAATGCGATCTCCTGTTGGGGGTATAACCTGACAGAAGGCCTTGTTACCGGTGACTTTAAATTCACATCATTGCTCACTAAAAGAACATTCACGGATCCTCAATTGGCAGTGGGGGGTTATCACTACTGCGTGCTGGATGAAGGGGAAGTTCAATGTTTTCTAAACAATGAGCACCAACAAACAGAAGTTCCCCAATTAACCAATCCTTATGAGATAGCATCCGGTGGAAATTATACTTGTGCGTTGGATGATAGTGGCCTGGTTTGCTGGGGGGAAGTACCTTATCTAGACGAGATGCCAGAATCGTTAGAGAATCCTCGAAAGCTGGTGGCTGGGCTAGGTCACATTTGTTTAATTGATGATAACGGCACTCAGTGCGGAGGGTTTAGTTGGACCGGTGATGGCTCTGTTAACCCTCCTGAATCCTTTGGCAGCCCAACCCTGTTAACGTCTTCACCTTTTTCTCTATATACTTGTGGATTTCAAGATAGATGGCTTTGTTGGGGCGGCGGGTATACTTATGAGTTACCTGAATCGCTAGCAGGAGCAGACTCAACGGTACCTGGTTATCTACAAGCCTGCAGTATTACTGACGGAATTATCGGTTGCTGGGGAGATGGTTCCTTCGGTCCCTTGAAAGCGGATGTACCTGCCAATATTACTAACCCGAAAAAAGTGTCAGTTGGGATGTTTAATGCATGTACCATTGCTGATGAAGGCGTCGTTTGTTGGGGAGAAGACTTAGATAGCGACGATCCGATGATTAGACCCCCTTTCTATTTATGATTCGCAAACGAGTGGTTATCTAGGGTGGTGGCCGTTGCTGATTCAGTTTCTATCAACGGCCGCTCTGTAGCGATTTTCAATGCAGAACAGCGCAGTATTTATAATGTTAGAGTTGCTGAAGGCACTTACAACGAAACGTTGGAACTGTCTCAGGGCGACACAGACCCTTGGATTTACAATCGCAACAATTTGCATTTGCAAGGTGGCCACCAATTAATAACATGGGAACCCAACGGTAATAATAGCGTTGTGAGGCCCTTCAGTTTAGAAGAAACAACTGTACTGGTGGTTCGTGGTCAGCAGATGGGAAATATTGTTGAGGGCTTTGATTTTATTGCCAATGACGCTTCAGGTTCATTATCTAGTTCCATCGCAGTGAGACTTGCTGGTATTGACGGGGAAATTACTTTTTTAGACAATAATATTGTTGCTGGAAATGGGCACACGAGGTGAACCAGGTAACTTTGTATCAAGTGTTTTAAAAAACACCTTGGCTGCTGTAGATTGGCAGGCCAATAGTGGCGACAGTGGAGGTGTAGGTGGGTGTGGAAGCGGAGCCAATGGCGGGGTTACTACACTTTGTCCTATGATTCCTTTCCCTTTCTGGATTCCGGCGGGTGGTGGACAAGGGGGAATGGCGGCAATAACATTGGAATAATGAGCTTCCAAGGTCATGTTAATTGGGATAAATCCCAAAATTCTATAACGTTGGGAATGCCCGGTAATGCTGGTCCCAGAGCTGTTTCTCATACACATCGTGGTTTGGGACAGCACGGCAACACTGGTGTCGATGGGGTTACGCAAGAAATAGCTGATTGCTATGTGGATTCATCAGGAGGTCAGCTGGTGTGTAACTAATGATGATGTGCCATTGGGCTTTTAAGTCCAATGGCAATTAAAGTGCATAATAATTTGCATGTAAATTGGATGTAAAGAAATGGGTATTTCTGTAGGGGTTAAATGTGAAGGTTGCGGTTGAATAAGTCTACTTGGCTCTTCAATTAGCCCATTCGAAATCCATCACTAAATATGAATTACTGGAATTGCTGCATCTGGTAGATCTACAAGATAGCGATAACTTGCTTCGTAAAAACTTAAGCGTGGATATTCAAACGTCCACCAAAAGAAATATCGTTCGATTAATGAGTCAGTACGCCCTAAGCAATCCTCGACACACAACGCCTGAAACACTAATTGTTACGCAATTCATGTAATCGGAAAACCTTTATGCCGGCCGTATTTGGTATAATTTACACCACGATAAGTCGCGATACGAACCATGGTTAATTCTAAAAAAGAACTTCAACAACATGTCAATGACCTCACGCAAGTGCGTGATGTCCTGCGTGTAAAATGTAAGCAATCGTCTAATCGCAACACGGTTTGCGACGGGGTTTTTCCTCGAGAGAGGTGTCAACATCAAAATTTAGCGTTTCTCAGCGAAACGTTAAAGTGTTTCTAGTCACAAGTAAGGGAGTAATCGACCGTAATGATTGACCATGTATCAATTGGAGTAAAAGATTTGGTTTAAGCCGGAATATCATTCCACTTACTATGCCACGTTTATTAGAGATCAAGATTCTAATCACATTGAGGTAGTTACATTTGCACAAGACTAAAGAGCAGCACATCATACAAACGACTATTATGGATAAAGAATAAGGGAATAACATGGACGATATAAAAGGGGATCTTGAAAATTTATGCGGTAGTTCAATAGAACTATTCAATGCCGGCGACTATGAAGGGGTAGCTAATCTATATAAAGAAGAAACTCAATTTTTAGCTCCCGATTTTAGTCGAATTACAACGCGAGAAGGTGTACGAAAATTCTGGAAAAATACATTTAGTGCCGGTTATCGTTTTCAAAAAATAGAGACTATAGAAATACAGGTAGGTGGTAGTCTTGCATATTGGTTATTTAACTGGGTGATGACAAACCCTGATAAAAACGGTGAAACTATTACTCAAACTGGGAAAAATGTTTTGATTTGGGAGAGTATTGATTCAGAATGGTTAGTTTGTTTAGATAGTTGGAACTCACCAGCTTAAAATTCCTGGTATCAGGGTTGAAGCGCGACAACAGAATCTACGTTTCCTCCGGTGCATTGTAGTCGAGCCTTTTTCTAGGTCGGCTATTCAATTTCTTAGCAATCGTATCACATTGATGCTGGGTGATGAACCAGTGGTTTTTAGGCGCATAATACGGTCCTGTTGAAAACCCTTTCGATTCTTGTGAAAGGGTGGCTCACCTAGATATGCTGTTTCAAATACGTCATTAAGTGCCATCAATTCTTAGAATATACGGCTATCCTCTTTCCGTCTTAGGCTTTCAAAGGTTGATAGTTCCCATGGGCGAATTGCAACAACCATGCTAGTGCCAAAGCGCTCATCTAATGATAGGGATTGATCTTCGTTATGAAGTTGACGAAACTCCTGAGCTAAACGTTTAATTCTTTTAATAATCAAAGCATTTGCATCACGAGATAACATACCAGTAGCGAATAAGCGTATCTCTCCTTTTGCGGTAAAGGTTGAGTTCAAAAAGTCTGATTGAACTTGGCCTTCAAAATAGGTTTGTATGGGGCCGTTATTAATCCAACTAAATGAGGGTGAGATTAACAGCTTTATTCGATTTTTAGGCTGAAGTTCTATCAACTTAATTTTATCTAATTTAGCGAGACATTGAATGGCTTCCGTTTTTTCAATACGGTACCGGGAAATGATCTCATTGAAGGTCCAGCTGTTAATGGCACAAATAGCAACAACTAATAATTTCACATCGGATACAAGTAATTGCTCTTGTTCAAGCGTTAGCTGGGTGATGTTGTGTTTTTCTTCAGCAAGCTGAGCCATCAAGTCTGATATTTCTAAGTTCATCAGCTGACAAACTTGATCTAACCGTTTTAATGAAAAATCTTGCTCAGAAAAGAGTCTCTTTATACTGGATTCTGACAAATTTAACGCTGCAGATACGTCTGCATAGGTTAGCCCGGATGATCGAAGGTTTTTTTTAAGGGTACTGATAATCGCTTGAGTTTCTGACATTGGGCCTTCCTGATGAGGTGAAGAGCTAGGGCTGGTATTATGTGATGGTACCTAAGGCGCCTGATATTGCAACTATTTGTTTTGCGGTATTGTAATTTGCCGCTTTACGTTAGCCTACACTCGATCGCTTCACAGCAAACGGGTTTTATTACTTAATCCAATTAAATCGGACATAACGGAGATAAATTATGACAGTAGCTGACATGCAGAGTAATTCTAGGGGTTGGGTTTTTTATGTTAAAACATCTTTTGCACTTTCAATTTGTGCGATGGTTGCAGGTATTTTGTTTATGCCTGCGGATATTGTGGCCAAGGGATATTTAGCAATTTGCTCTCTATTTATGGTGAGCTCAACCATTACTCTTTCAAAAACGATGCGTGACGAGCACGAGGGGCAGCGTCTTATGAATAAAATATCCGAGGCAAAAACACAGCAAATCATCAAAGAGTATGCAGAATAGGAAGCAGTCTCATGAGCTTAATGCAAAAACTAACCACCTTGGTCAGAAGTGAGGTTCGCGAAAGTGCTGAAAATATTATTGATGCAAATGCTATTAAAATATTTGAGCAAGAGTTATTGGATTGTCATGACTCTATTACTTACGCGAAACATCAATTAACGCTACTAATGGCAGAAAGGTTGCGACTAGGACGGAAGATCGAAAATATTATTGCTCAAATAAGTGCCAGAGAAAAACAAACAGCAGAAGCGGTAGAGTTGGAGAATATCGAATTGTCACATGCGTTAGCTGAGGATATTCTAAATTCAGCAAAAAGAGGTTTTTCTAAAGCTTGAGAATAGAGAAAAAGAGTTAAAGAAAAATATGGCTAATAAAGTCAGAAATATTTGTGAATTTCAACGTGAACTGATGGCGGTCAAGTCTATGCAATGCGCTCAAAGTGCGATGAGCAATATGGTGAACGTTGAGTCCCATGTTAGCTCTGGAAATCTAAGAGGTTCGCTACAGAGAATTCATGATATTCAACAGCAATTTGATGATAGGCAAACTGCGTCCGAAACGTTGGAAAGCGAGCTTCTATCGAATGGGTTGGACCAGCAGCTAAAAGATGCGGGGATTGTTTCAAAACAAAAAGATATTGAAGCGATATTGGAAAGAGTCAAGTGATAGATGAGTCTTCTTATCGTTTGCCCTGCAAAGAATGGAGGGTATCTCTATGTAATCATGGGTGATGTGCCCCTTGGCCAATGCTCCGTACTTTAATACGGAGCTTACTCTTGGCTGGCACTGGAATCGCACGCTTTCAATTTTCAAAACCCTGGCGTCGTCGGCTTCATGAAATAGAATTTCTCGGCAATTTAATGAGTCTATTTGCCTCCCCTAAAAAATGTAATTATTGATTGGATCTCTAAGAAACTAGCCAACGAGATGAAACTGACTGATCATGCCCTGGTCGCGAAGCGGGATAATGTCTTGATAATCCTTGGAGGCGTACCAATTTTCGGCACTGTCACGGTCGGGAAACTGAATCACGACCTTGGTATCGAACGGAGCATCACCATGCAAGGCTTCGATCGGGCCTTTGCTCAGGAATTCACCGCCATAAGGCAGTAGGGTTTGAGCCGCTTGGGTACTGTAAGCGGTCAGTTTTTCTCTATCGATTGGGGTTAGGTCAACAATAATTAGTGCGCTCATGGTGTTCTCCCGGTGTTAGTTAAATAGGCTGTTTGTGTGTCTTGATTAAGTTGACTCAGCATATAAAAGCTGTGATTATTTAACAATACCCAATAATTGAACTGATTGTTTAAATATATGAACAATATAAAGAAACTCCCGGCCCTGCTCATCTTTGCCGAGGTGGCTAAACAACAATCCTTCACTCTGGCCGCCAAACAGATAGGTATGAGTAAGTCGGCCATTAGCCAGCAGCTCAAACGATTGGAAGAAGATATAGGCCAGCAACTGTTATCACGACACACCCGTGGTATGTCACTCACTGCTGCCGGAGAGAAATTACTGGGGCGCTGTGAATTGCTGCGCGATCAGGTCGAATTGGCGATTGAAGAGTTGGACAGTAACAGAGAAACCCCCTCTGGCACCTTTGCTCTCACCATTCCCCATTCCTGCGAAAAAGATGTGGTGGTTCCGGCTCTAAGCCAATTGTGTACGGAATTTCCTTTGATTCAACCGCAGCTTCACGTCACTGATAGCGCCCAGGATTTAATCCAAAATAAAATGGACGTGGCCATCTATGGTGGTGAATTAAAGGATAGTAATTACCGTGCATTACCCATGGGCAGCGCTACTGAAATTCTTTGTGCTTCCCCGGTCTATGTGCAAAAACACGGACTACCCAGCGAGCTAGAGCAGTTACAAGATCACAATATCATTGCTACTTCTTGGCAAAAAAAACCATTGGCGGTTTATAGTAATCATGATTTAACGGAAAGAATTGCTTTGGATGTGAACTTTTTCGCTAACACTAACACTCTCCCAAGCACGTTAGAAATGGCGTTGAATCATATGGGCATAATTCTCTTACCTGAGTTCACTGTTCAGTCGGCATTTGCCAGTGGGCAGTTGGTGCGAGTCTTACCTGAACACCAGGGCAAGCAGTGGCCATTTTATATGGTGCATAGATTCCAGGGAGATAAGCCCATTCACATAACTCGATTCTATCAACTAGTGAAACATTTTTTTTCAAAGGCCAATGCGAGACTTAACTGAAATAGTATTAAATATTCCGGTACATCATATTGCAGATGCAACAGATGAGCACCTTCTTTGGCCGGCTTGATGCGTGAGTTTAGGTTATGGTTTTAACTTCAAAGCATCCATCCAGGGAGGAGTCGAATAATCGAGTAATCCATTGTGATACAGCCTTAATAGCCGGTACTCTCGATACATTGCGGCTTAATACCAGCCATACATCTTGTTTGCAATCATCCAATACTGGAGAGCACTGCTCCAGCTCACTGTACGTAGTCGCCATAAAACAGGGTAAAACAGCTAATCCCTGCCCATTCGACACTGCTTGCAATATTGTTGTTAAGCTAGTGCACCGTAATTTTATTTGATCAGGCTCCACATGCCGTGATAACCATTGGTTTGGTGGCAGCGGTCTGTCCACATCGCAATAGGAAATCCAACGGCAGGCGTGTAGGCGCTCCTCGGACCTGGCTGCAGGGTTCTTAGATATATAATCAGTAGTTGCATAAATCGCGTAGCGGCAGCTTCCCAAAGATCGAGTAATTAAATTCTGGCTTGTGGCTTTTCGTGAGCGAATTGCGATATCGGCTTCGCACTTTTCTAGGTTCGAGAAATGAAATCCAGTTTCGATATGGAGAGTGATGTCAGGAAAAAGGTTGGTTAGTGATGTTAAATTACTCGTTAATAATTTTGCGAAGGACTCACCGCAAGCCAGCTTGACTGTTCCTGTAGTTTGATTTTGTAGCGTGAGGGCGCGAGCTTCAAATTCTTCGCAAGAGCGTTGCATTTTACTAGCGCTGGCCATCAGCGCTTGAGCATGAGCCGTGAGTTCATATCCGTATGGCGTACGTGTGAACAAAGTAACAGCGAGTTGTTTTTCGAGCTTTTCAATGCGGCGCCCAACAGTGGGCTGTGATTTGTTCAATTGGATCGCGGCTGCCGATAAACTCCCGCTGTTGGCAACGGCCAAAAAAACCTTAATATCGCTCCACTCGAATTCCATTCCATGCCTATCCGTAAGTTATATTGAAAGGGCTATTCATTTTTGAATAGCCCTTTGAGAATTATAGGGGATATCAACACTAAAATCATCCCGTTATAGTTGCGCTATTAACTCACAACGGAGATGAAAGTATTCAGTTACATCCAGGCAGCGGCTTTCAGTCTATGTAGGCACTGGTGCGCTGAATTTATTGATATAAACCTCTAACTAAAAGGAAGCAAAAATGAGCGAAACTGTTTTACTGATGGCCAAAGTAGAAGAGCTTAAAATTGATCGATTTGTCTGCTTTATAGCCGAACTGTTGTCGGAAACTCGTGATTTTCCTGGTTGCATTAATATTGATATCTATCAAAATGATAGCAACCCAGAAGAATTTACTTTTTATGAAAATTGGGAGTCGATTGGGCACTATGAACGCTATTTGGCTATGAGGACTGAGCAAGGTGTTATGGATACAATGGCTTCCATGTTGCAAACGCCTCCTGATATTCAGTATCTTAAACGTCTGAATATTTAATGCACTCCCTACAGGGAATAGGATTTATCGAATCCGATTCCCTGTAAATTTGGTGTGTGGGTTGCCATGGCAAATGTTATTGTTTTTAGATAAATCTATCGATGACTGCATTGGGCCTGGGAGCAAAGGTGCATGCTAAATCGACGTCATTGGTAACTATGACTATGAAATTAGTGATGACCCGAGCAGCACCATAAACATGTAGTAAAATCGCGGTATCCAAGTCACATATGCATCCAGTAGACCTTCCAGTTCACTTTCGACTAACATTAAGTGATGTTCAAGCCCCGTATCCAGACTGCCACTTTGCTCCGCAACCATCAGGTTTTGTCGTAAGAGTGTACTGAAAACAAGTCCTGAACTTACTAGTGCAGGGGTAAGTGCTGTACCGGATGCGATCTGTTTTTCGCATTGATCGATGGCATCAAGATAAGAGCTCACATCGCACAAATTACGCTGCCGGTGAATGGACTGGCGAATATCAATGCCTGACTTCATTTGATTTATTAAACACTTGTACCATTGGATTTCGACTATGTTCCGAATCAGGTTGATATCGCGAACGTTCTTATAGCGCCAATAAAGCTTGAACGCGATTTCAGTAGAATCTTTTACTTGGATTGATATAAAGTTTATAAGCCACAAGATAATCAATAGCAAGCCGGTGTTTTGCGCGATGTGAAGTAACCCTGCCTCTGGCGATACACGAGCAACAATTATACCGGTACTCGCTAGTATTGCGACGACTAGAATACCGGTGGCCAGATACAGCTTTGTTTTAAGTTTATGTATGATTTTATACCGCTTCTCTAGTCTTCGCTGAATATCCCGTAAGCCCTCAATAATTAGGCCCGCATTCTCATAAATGGACAGAAAGGCCAAATCGAAACGATTGAATAAATCGGTTTTACCTAGGGACGAAGAAAGGGCTCTACCTGATTGCAGGTGTGATAAAACCGGTTTTAAATACGGGTCGAATGACGGGTCAGATTGTTTCACCTTAACTATGGCGTCTTGAGGCGTTATTCCTGCCGCTAACATAGTCACTAGGTGACTAATTAGTTGGATTTTATGATCCTGACTAATTGATTTTACGGCCATAATACCATTACTGTTCAAGGAGGTATAAAAAGAGAAGTATGGTATCGAGTATACTCGAAACGGGTACTGTTAGTTTATATGTAGTTAAGACAAATGTACCGGTGAAGCTGTTGTATAATAACTCGCAGGTTCCAGTTTAGCTAATAAAATTGTTGACGGTTTCTATGCGAGCGCAGCTACCGTACTTGCTGAGAAATAGACAGATGTTACACCAGTAAAAACGTCTGCTGTAAAAAGCGTTAGGGCGTTACGCCACCATTATAAAAGGGTAAGGATATGAACGAGGTTAGGGCAGAGAACCTTAGGTATTTATCAGAGCGAGGTTTTGTTGTTGCAGGTAATCTTCCTTTGGTTCGATCTGATATTTGCGATTCTCCAAAGATTCGCCCAATTGGAGAAATTTTTGGTCGTCTACTAGCGCTTAAAGCTCTCTGGTTGTGGGTTGATGATCATCCAGATGCCGAGCCAACAAATATAGTTTCGGAAATGTTAGAATTTTATAAACTTCAATGTTTTCTAACTGCTGAAGAGAATGAAATCTTAAGTCTTTCAAGAGAGGAGGCCTGTCAACAACATGGTCATCTCATGGGGTGGAAAAACGAGAACTGCTGGGCGCTAGCTTGGGTGCTAGGTTTTCCGGATATACCATCTGTTGAAGGAGATCAGGTTGGTGGTGATTTTGGTAGGCGTTTAATGCTGGATTGGTTGCCTGATAATGCAGTGCAATGTGCCAAACTAAGTGAAAATATTAAACTTCGAGATTCAGTCGAAGTCCATAGCCTTGAAGATTTATTCTATTGTGCTCACAATGCAGTAAGAAGCGCACAGCAAGGCTCTGAAACTGCACCTCCTGAGTTTGATCCTATTTTAAATGGTGGGTGTGTACACGAACGTCGGCATGCATTGACGTGGGTTCTTTCGCCTGGAGTTGAATGGGGCGATACCGATTTAAGTACTTAGTTAAGTACTGCCAAGGGCGCCAAAAAGCAATGCGCCTTAGCTAGGAGCGGTATAATGGAAAGTTGCAGGGTGCAGAGAAGCGTTAGTAATCTGTTGCTACTCTGTGGGATTGTGATACTCCCGTGGTTGGTCTTAGGCGTTTATTACGCGGGATCACTTGTGCCTGGATTCGACCACGTTAATCAGCTCATGAGCGAGTTAGGTGCAGCGGGAAGTCGCACCGAAAATATATCACCAATAATAAATAATTATCCAATAGGCGTTCTTTTTATTGTTTTTGGCTTCGGGGTATATCTAAGATCACAAGGTGAAAAGTATAAGGTCCTTGCATCAACACTTTTCATTATCCATGGTTTGGGGAGTATATTTGCAGGAGCTTTTTCTTGTGATATAGGGTGTCCAATTGTTGGTGGTAGCGTAGATCAGAACATTCATACTTTATCTGGGCTGGTTATGTTCTGCTCACTTGGTATGGCCTGCATAGCGTGGTGTAGTCCACATTTCAATTTGACGGAGGGCGGCATATTTAGAGCATTTTCCTTGCTATGTATTGTATTGGCGTCGTTTTTCTTGCTTATTGCTGCCGTTTCCTTGTTTTTAGGCGAATATGCTGGGCTATTCGAGCGATTAAGTTATGGTGTTCTATGTGCGTGGTTACTAGTGTTAGCCATTAATTTGATTGTTAGTCGTAATGTCATAGTGGTTAAACCATGAGTAGGCCGTCAATCAATAAGAAGGGATAAATGACGCCAATAAAAACGGCGCACCTGTTGCTAGTCTTTCAAAACCTGAGTTGCGGCCTGCAATATAAACTCAATGAACTGTCTTGGTAGTGCTTGAGGTGCCATTTTTCGGGGGGGTAAGGGCTTTTTATTAGTCATGAAGGCTCCTGGGGATTGCGAGGTGACCGCTTAGTGATTAGACGTTATATTACTACCCTACTTAGCAATCAATATCTTGGCTGCATTGATCTGTTAAGTAATGAGGCTACTTGTGCACTAGCCTATCAGGTAGACGGAGCAGACCTCTGAGGACGAGGGCGCCAAGAAAACTTTCTGAATCTCTGTGTTATGTCTATACTTTCTTTATTCTAAATCAGACCTAAGAGTCGAGGTAGGTTTGGAGGGAATGGAAGCCAATGAGAATGGTACTATTAGTTACCCTGACATCTGTCCTTGTCTGACAAGAGCTTCCATCGCGTAAGTCGAATAGAGATTAATACTGACGCTCAATCGCCTGTTTTGAGGTGTTCGAAAGGTCACAATTGATAGCTAACCAACACGTAGATGAGGAAAAACATGAATGATCAAAGTCTCTTTAAGATATTTGGACTAGCGCGAAATTCCCCAGATACCCAGATATTAAAAAGTATCTTGCCAGGCAAGATGTCAATGGTATTTGATCTATCCAAAATAACCAGAAAAGTAGATATTGAAACAGCATTAGAAAGCAGTATTGAGGCATTTGATGCCAATATATTTGTGATATTTTCTAGTTGCTTAGATCAAGATAAGGAACTTATCAGTAAAGTTGATGGTATACAGAAAAGACTAAACCACCAAAACTATATGTGGACGGCTCTAACTCGCGATCTAAGCCAGGAAAATCTAACTAATCATCTGGCAGAACTAAACATCCAAACCATTTTTCTCGCGCCAATTAGAGCTGACGAAATGATGGTCAGCTTAGATGCAGCTTACACTAACCACCTCAAGCACGAAAAGTTAGCAAAACGGTTTGAACAAGCATCGGAGACTGCGCGCGTAGCCATGGAGGCGGCATCAGAAATTGGCCATGTTATGCATTTAGTTGATGCTCTTGCGCACACTAACTGCTTCGACGGCGTAGCAGAGAAGGTTGGAAAACTATTTGCCGCGCTTGGGCTTCGCTACCATCTTCAAATATTTGACGGCCATGATACCTATCGATATAGCACAGATGTAATTAATAACTCCATTAGACATTTGTTCGATAATGCCGGCCATTCAGAAGTTAGAATTATTGAACACAAAAGATTAGTCTTGTTGCGTTTTGATCATGTTATTATTATTCTAATTAACGCCCCTTGGGAAGATAGTGATAGATATGGCAGAGTGAAAGACTTGCTTTGTCAAACTGGGCCTGCCTTGGAATCAAGAATACGAACAATAATGGTTAGTAATTTAATTGAAGATCAACACGAAAAAGTGATGTCCATTATGAATATGATGAGACAGCTATCAATGGACAACCAAAATAACACGCGCAATATAATGAAAGGGTTATCGGAAAAGCTTGAGGTCTCTGCAATGTCACTTGATTTAAATGAGGCGCAAGAACAACACCTTTTGGGGCTTTCTACCGAAGCGCTTGATTCCTTAGAAACACTATATACAGCAAATGATGCCTTGGAAGGTCACTTTCTATATTTAATTGATTCACTCACCCGCGTTCATGAACTGACAAGTGACGAAATGAAAAAAGCAGAAGACGAAAGTGAGGGCGATGACGAGATTGAGTTGTTTTAAAGTGGAGCTTTATCACCGAAAGATATTTGAGAATAAAAAGTAGACTGAGGCATAATAACGCGAAGAATATGGCAATGCGATTAATTTGATATGATAAGAACACTAGCAATTGGTAATTATAGATCTTTACTTGATCTGGTTATTCCATTCGGGAACTTGAATGTTATCACCGGCGATAATGCTAGTGGGAAATCAAATTTGTATAAAGCGCTTAGACTATTATCGGAAACGGCACAGGGAGGTGTGATCAATTCATTAGCAAGAGAAGGGGGGCTCAACTCAACATTCTGGGCCGGACCGGAGAATATTTCTGATCGGATGCGCAAGGGTGAAGTGGAGATCCAAGGGGGGGCGAGACAAAAATCTGCAAGATTGCGATTGGGGTTCTCTGGTGATGATTTTGGATACTCAATTTCACTTGGGCTTCCGTCTCCTGGAAACCTAGGTCCAACGGCTTTTGCACTGGACCCAGAAATAAAGCGAGAGTGTATTTGGGCTGGAAATTCATTTCGCCCGGCAAGTGTATTAGTCGATAGGACGGGAGCGGTAACCAAGGTACGTTCAAATCGCAGCTGGGAGGTTATTTCCCAACATACAAGTAATTTTGAAAGCATTTTCGGGCAAGTGGCCGATCCTGAGAAAGCGCCTGAAATAATAGCGTTGAGAGAGGAGATAAAAAGCTGGCGATTCTATGATCACTTTAGATCTGACAATGACGCGCCTGCACGGTTACCCCAACTGGGTACGCGCACCCCTGTGCTGCATCATGACGGGCGAGATTTAGCTGCTGCTCTGCAAACGATTATTGAAATAGGCGACGTAGAAGCACTCAACGAGGCAGTATCAGATGCATTTCCAGGAGCAAAGTTATGCATATCTGTACAAGAAGATGGGCGCTTCAATGTTAATTTGCGTCAAGAAGGGTTGCTGAGGCCTTTATCTGCATCAGAATTGTCGGATGGCACATTGCGTTATTTACTCTGGGTCGCAGCTCTTCTGACACCCAGGCCGCCACCGCTTATGGTTCTAAATGAGCCGGAAACGAGCTTACATCCAGATCTACTACCTGCACTTGGTAGGTTAATTATCCGTGCTTCAACGACGACACAAGTTTGGGTTGTATCACATGCCAGCAGGCTAATAGCAGCGCTAGAGGATTCGGAATATTGTAATTCGGTGCACTTAAGTAAAACTCTTGGTCAAACTGAAGTTGTGGGGCAGGGAATGTTGGATAGACCTTCATGGCATTGGCCAGATAAAAACAAATAAAGACGTCTGATGATGAGGGGTGAATTCAGAGCGTGCGAATTGTTTGAAAAAGCTAACAGCCGCCTTGCCTGGACGGTAATAAGTACTGCACTGGTAGAAAATTAATCTGGTGTGATGGATCTCACTCCTTTGGATAATGGCCGTTCGCGGGCTGCATATCCAGTGTTAACCAAACGTACAAACGTTGCATTTCGATAAGGCAACTTTGTTAGGCTACCATTAACAAAATCAACGGCCATGGCTCCTTCTTTTAAATACTTAAAGGTACCCGTTAACTGTTGCTGGGAGTCCTTAGTCCAGTAGTCCCCGCGTTTCGTTTGTGGAAAGAAATCTTTTGCGATTAGAGGTTCTCCGGGTTTTGTATCGCGGGAAACCAGGGACAGGAGTTCTTTGCTGCTGGGTAAGCGCCAGTTGTCGAGGCCGCAGGTTTTTTCGGTTTTTACCCGCATGATTAGATCCAGTGTGTCGCAGCGCTCTTTTTCGAAATAGCAGTCGCCTTTGTTTTCAATGCCCCGAGTCCCATCGTTCCAGGAGTATGTCCAGTAACCGTCATGTATTGACTCGTTATCCGTTTTTACTTCCCAAAGCAATTGAGTTTTTGTGTCGTAGACGCATGTCCATGGGCCGGACCAAGAGCTCATTATTTGCCCTTGCGCATTGATTTTTATCCAACGAGAGGGCGATGGTTGTTCCTGGGGTACTGGGTTTAGTAGGGCGATGAGCCAGGCTGCTACAAGTAACCCGATTATCCCTATGGCGCGTCTAATCATGCTCTTTCTCGAATATTAATCGAATAGCTTGTTGATGCCGGGTGTGTGCGACTTGGCTGTGATCAAAGGCAGAAACCCATAGGCAGGTCCCTGTTTGCAAGATGACGTCATACTGGGACTGGGTGTTTAACTGTCTGGCGAGCTCCAGTGTCCACATGCCATCTTTCCATTGTCCGTGGGCCCTCACATTGGCGCGGTCACCTTCAAAGCGATTGGAACGATATATGACAGAAGGCATCACCGTACCGATAGGATAGTGGTCGTTCTCTGCTAGGTAGGGCGTGTAATCAAACCAAGAGATCACCCATGGTAGGTTGTTTGTTTTATGGCCTAATTCATTGTTTAACTGATAGGGTGCAATCAGCTCGTCGTGTTTAGGTAAGCGTTTTGGCACAATCACTTCTGGTTTATACCACTGCCAATTCATCACATAAGCCCCGGATTCTTTACCGTCAGCGATATAACCAGCGGCATAACGACGATCCCCTGGCCGTGACTTAACTGGAGGACCAAAAAAATTGTCGTCTGCTAGGTGCATATTATTGGTACGTACGGCTTTCCAATGCCAAATATCTCGTACCTTGCCATCATCGCTATAGTGGTACCCTTTACCGTGAAAGTTAGCCGGTCTATCAGTAAATGGTTTGGGGCCTAAATGCACTGTGCCTCCACCGCCAGGAGCGCATTGATCTGAGAGCATGATGGCAAGTTTATCTTCGTAATAGTCGATTTCATCAAATTGGTTAAAGCCGTTCTGTTTTACTTGCCACCCCTGGCTAGTTTTAACGAGAGGTAAGTGTTCCAAACTTTTGCTGGTGTCCTGCCAAGTAATGTTAAAAAAGGCCTCTGTACCGTTTTCCAATACCTTGATGGTTACGGGCGTTTCACCGTTCGTGAAATTTGCTCCACCGCGTGTCAGTATCGTGAACGCTTGTGCTTTGTTCCATTCAGGTTCATTGGTTATGCCATCAATTGTCATTAATGTGGTTAGTGGTATGCGCTTTACTGGGAGGTCGCGGCTGGGTTGATAACCAATGCCGTACCAGAGCAATAGACCGGCGACTGCAGGCAAGGCGATAATCCATGAAGGTTTTGATTCCGCCACACTCGGAATAAAGGCGCGCTTAAGAGCGGGCCACCCGTATTGAATAAAATAGCCACCAGCATGTAATAGCAAATATAGTACAAAGCCAAGGGCTGCGTAGAAGTGAATGTCAGTGACTGACAGTGCACTATCAAAGAACTTCAACCAGCCGGTTAATAAGGACAGTACTACCAACGGGTAAGCCAGCCAGGTGATGCTTCGGTGAAATTTGTCGCTGAGCGTTTCTGTTGTTGGTGTTTTTCCTTTTGCTTCAGTTGCTCGTTGTGGGCGTTGGTTAAATCGATAAATTACGTAAGCTATCGCGGTGGCCGACAAACCAAAGCCTCCCGCGATATGAAGCCAGTGCAGTGCACCTTGGGGGAGGAGTGCAGATAGTTCTAGTAGCCAGGGTTTTGATAGTGTTGCAATGCGTAAACCGGAGGCGAGATTGATAAGCACAAATGCAATGACAAAACCATGAAGCAGGATCCAACTTATTGTAAGTTTTACTGCCATTGCTTTACCCAAATACTCAATTCGCGGATTCAACTCTGAAGTGCATCAAAATTTAGGCAGCTACTGCATCGCAATAGTTGCTCATTAATTGGCGTGGTTTTCTGTACGCCAAATCTTTTCGTGGTCTTAGGTTTAATCGTCTAACTGCTCTATTTACAGCAGCTTGTGACTCTAGTTTGAAGTCTGTATCTTTCGGAAAGTATTGGCGCAGAAGACCATTTGTGTTTTCGTTTAATCCTCGCTCCCATGAGCTATATGGGTGAGCAAAATACACATCTGCTGATAACGCTTTACTTATTTCTTCATGGTAC
>MAAC01017882.1_pt1 | contig 31394 bp, 28 predicted proteins | sample 1115981 | NCBI WGS metagenome assembly MAAC01 (sample SAMN04961126, study PRJNA320927) | seawater metagenome | isolation source: sample BD02T64 sea water enriched with oil for 64 days | place: USA:Gulf of Mexico | collected 2013-07-27 | reverse complement strand
AATCAATTGGCAATATGGATTGTTTGACAGGAAAGTAAACCTAAGACTATGTCAGTAGAAGTAAAAGATTTATTAGATGCTGGTGTTCATTTTGGACACATGACAAGAAAATGGCATCCTAATATGGCTCCTTATATCTTTATGGAGCGCAATGGTATCCACATCATTGATTTGAATAAAACAGTTGTAAAGCTGGATGAAGCTGCAAATGCTTTAAAAGTTATTGCTAGATCAGGAAGAAAGATACTTTTCGTTGCAACTAAAAAACAAGCGAAAGACCTTGTAGCAACAAAAGTAGCTGACTTGAACATGCCTTTTATCACTGAGCGTTGGCCTGGTGGTATGTTGACTAATTTCGTAACTATTCGTAAGACAGTTAAGAAAATGAGTCAAATTGACAAAATGAAATCGGATGGTACATTCGAAATCTTGTCAAAAAAGGAAAGACTACATATCGATAGACAAAGAACTAAATTGGAGAAAAACTTCGGTTCTATCCAAGATATGTCAAGACTTCCAGGTGCATTGTTCGTAATTGACGTGAAACGTGAGGCTATTGCAGTAAAAGAAGCTCATAAATTGGGTATTCCTGTATTCGCTATTTGTGATACGAATTCAAATCCTGAAGAGGTTGATTTCCCTATCCCAGCAAACGATGATGCTTCAAAGTCAATCGCTATCATCTTAGATGATTTGGCGGCTGCTATGCAAGAAGGATTGTCTGATCGTAAGCGTGAGAAAGAAGAAAAAGCTGCTGCTAAAGATAAAGCACAGGAAGAAGCTTCTGCAAAAGAAGTAGAGGCTAAAGAAAGCGCTACTGAATAAGACTAAGTAAAATTGGTAAACCACTCCTTGTTTGTAAAGGCAAGGGGTGGGATACTCGTTAAAAAAAAATAAAATGGCTAAAATTACTGCTGCTGAAGTTAATAAACTAAGAAAGCAAACTGGAGCTGGAATGATGGACTGTAAAAAGGCATTAGTTGAAGCGGAAGGTAATTTCGAATCAGCAATTGACATTCTTCGTAAGAAAGGACAGAAAGTTGCTGCTAAGAGAGCTGATCGTGAGGTTTCAGAAGGAATGGTTGTTGCTGGTACAAATGCTAATGCAACTTCTGGTTTCATCATGTCTTTGAACTGTGAAACTGACTTCGTTGCTAAAAACGAAGGGTTCACTTCTTTGGTAAATGAAATTTTTGATATTGCTGTTGCAGGAAATGCTACTAGTATTGACGCATTGATGGCTATGGATATCAATGGTATGTCTATTTCAGAGAAATTGACTGAGCAAACAGGTGTTATCGGTGAAAAACTTGAAGTTTCTTACTTTGAGAAAGTTGATGCTGCATTCGTTGGATCATATATCCACGCTGGAAGTAGATTAGCTACATTGGTAGGATTGACTGCTGCTCCATCTAATGCTAATGAGTTAGCGAAAGATGTTGCTATGCAAGTTGCTGCTATGAATCCAGTTGCTCTAAATAAAGATAGTATCCCTCAGGATGTCATCGATAGAGAATTGGAAGTAGGAAAAGAATTGGCTCGCCAAGAAGGTAAACCAGAAGCAATGCTTGATAAGATTGCTATGGGTAGATTGAATAAGTTCTTTAAAGAATCTACACTTATGGCACAATCTTTCATCAAAGATGGAAAAGTATCAGTTGCTGATTACTTAAACAGCGCTGAAAAAGGATTGACAGTTACTGAATTTAAAAGATTCGGATTGTCTAACTAAGATAATCGAAAGAGAGAATATTTTTATTCTCTCTTTTTTTTGCCTGATATTAGTGAAACGGTATTTTTATCTTAAGTTTTGTGCTTAAGTTTATGATAATTACACAACCATAAAGAGATGAAATATAAAAGAGTTCTGCTGAAGCTAAGTGGTGAATCATTAATGGGAGATAAGCAATTTGGTATTTTGCCAGAAAGGTTAGAGGAATATGCTTTAGAGGTTAAATCAATAGTTGATGCAGGTGTTGAAGTTGCGATAGTTATTGGTGGTGGTAATATCTTTAGAGGAATTCAAGCAGCTCATAGTGGTTTGGATAGAGTTCAAGGTGATCATATGGGGATGTTAGCTACCGTTATTAATGCATTGGCCTTACAGTCCGCATTAGAAGCTAAAGAAGTGAACACTCGTGTCATGTCTGCGATCCAAATGGATCAAGTAGCTGAGCCATTCATTAGAAGAAGGGCTGTTAGGCATCTTGAAAAAGGACGTGTGATTATTTTTGCTGCTGGAACAGGGAACCCTTATTTCACTACTGATACTGCTGCTTCTCTACGTGCTATTGAGATTGAGGCTGACATTATTCTTAAAGGAACTAGAGTAGATGGTATTTATTCTGCAGACCCTGAGAAAGATGCAACAGCTACTCGTTACGAAAGAATTACTTTCAATGAGGTATTCCAAAAGGGACTTAATATCATGGACATGACTGCATTCACATTGTGTAATGAAAATAAATTACCAATTATTGTGTTTGATATCAATAAAAAGGGAAATTTAATGTCCGCTCTAAATGGTGAGTCTGTAGGAACTCTGGTTGAGTTTTAAAAGAAATTATCACTATTCATATACAAAGGCCATATCATACGATATAGGCCTTTTTTTGTTTGAAATTGTTGTGAATATAATCTAATCCGATTCTATTATATATCTAATTAAAAAAAAAGCTATTTTTGTACAGCTTAAAAAAATGATAAATTGCTATGACTGAAGATTTAGACATTTGTTTTGAAATGACCAAAGATCAAATGGAAGGTGCGTTAACGCATATGGTTAATGAATTTGCTAAAATTCGTGCAGGGAAAGCTAATGTCTTTATGTTAGATGCTGTTCGTGTTGATTATTATGGTACACCGACTCCATTAAGTCAAGTAGCTAACGTGAGTACTCCAGATCCAAGAACACTTACTGTTCAACCATGGGAGAAAAGCCTGTTGGATCTAATCGCTAAGGCAATTATGCTTGCTAACTTAGGGATGAATCCTCAAAATAATGGTGAAATGATCATTATTAATATCCCTCCACTTACTGAGGAACGTAGAAAAGACTTAGTAAGGCTAGCCAAAGGAGAAATGGAGGATGCAAAAGTAAGTATCCGTAATGCAAGGAAAGCAGCTAACGATTCTATTAAGGATTTAGTAAAAGCTGGATTACCTGAAGATATGGGGAAAAATGCTGAAACGAAAGTCCAAGACTTAACAAATAGTTTTTCTGATAGAGCAGAGAAAGCTCTTTTAGAAAAAGAAAAGGAAATAATGAGTATCTAATACTGGATACAAATCAGGGGGGCTAATGTAAATTATCCCCCCTTTTTTTGCTGTTTGTTGTATTCTAAAATAAACTAGAATATGCTATTTTGATAAAAAATGGACCTTGGCAATTAAATATCCTTTAGGCTTATTTGTCATTCAATGAATTGTTGTTAATTTCGTGGTATTAACTTCATGCAGCTAACCTTTAAAATAATATACCAGAAGTAGATGTGGGATTTTGTAGCGGGATTTATTCTTAGGTATCGAATATATCTATTAATCGTTATTGGGCTTATTACTGGATGCATGGCTTTTTTAAGTAAGGATTTGAAACCTACTTATAAGTCTGTTCCACCATTGCCAAATGATGATATAGGTGTTGTTGAATACAATAGGTTTTTAGAAAAGTTTGGAACGGATTCAGATGTCCTCATGTTGGGATATAAGGATAGCTTGTTTTATGATATTTCCAACTTAGTTGAGTGGGTTAACCTAGTAGATAGACTAGAGGCTATAGAAGGAGTGGAGTCTGTAATCTCACTAACGGAAGCTGTTGCTTTAAGAAAGGATACTGCTCTAGAAAAATTCTCTGCAGAGCTATTGATGCCTCAGGGTGATTTGACCAAGGAGAATGTACAGGTCTGGTTAAAGGAGTTTTTTGCAAACCCTCTTTATAAAGGACTTCTTCATAATGGTAAAGAGGGAGCAGGGTTAGCAGCCGTAAAGTTAAATCAAGATGTACTAGTCACAGAGAAAAGAGAAAAGTTAATAGCCGATATTATTCACGAAGTTGAATTGTATAGCGCAACTTCTCAAGTTAAAGTTCACTATTCGGGCTTGCCTTATATTAGAACGTTGAATGCCATAAAGGTGAAAAGTGAAATAGGCCTATTCATTGCTCTAGCTATGGCAGTTACTGCGTTGATTATGTTTTTGTTTTTCAGATCTGCTACGGCTACTATTTTCTCAATGTTAGTTGTAGGAATTGGGGTAGCTTGGAGTATGGGGTCTATGGTATTGTTAGGATATAACATCACAATATTAACGGCACTTATTCCTCCTTTAATTATTGTAATTGGAATACCGAATTGTGTATTTCTATTGAATAAATACCATTACGAGTATAAAAATCACGGAAATAAAGTACGTGCTCTAAATAGAGTAATCCAGAAGGTTGGTCGAGCATCACTTATGACCAATATGACAACTGCTGCAGGTTTTGCTACTTTCGCTTTGACAAATAGTAAGATATTGGTGGAGTTTGGAATTGTTGCTGCTGTCAATATAATTCTGGTATTTGTTATTTCGTTAATTGTCATCCCCTCAGTTTATTCAGGATTACAGCCCCCAAAGGCAAAACACCTTCGTCACCTGAAAAGAAAGTGGATGAACAATGTGATCGAATGGATGGTTTATATTGTCCAGTATCAAAGAAGAGCTATTTATATTGTCACTGTAGTTCTGGTTGGCTTCGCCTTTTTTGGGATCTCGAAAATTCAAACAAGTGGTAGTTTAACAGATGATATTCCTAAGGACGATCCTCTTTATTTAGATTTAAAATTTTTCGAAACTGAATTTCATGGGGTCATGCCATTTGAAATAGTGATCGATACTAAGAAGCCAAATGGAGTTTCTAAGTTGAGCACACTGAAGAAAATGGATAAATTACAAAAGGAATTACACGATGAAAAAGGGTTTTCCAACCCAATTTCAATTGTCAACTTCTTGAAATTTTCCAAACAAGCCTTCTATAACGGGAATCCAAAATTCTATGAGCTTCCAAATAGTATGGATAAGAATTGGATTCTTTCTTATCTTAAAAATTCATCACTTGAAGAAGGTGGAGCTAATCCATTAAGCAGTCATGTTGATAGTGCTGGACAGGTTGCTAGAATTAGCTTGTCTATGCCAGATGTGGGTATTAAAGAAATGAAGATCATTCAGACTAGTATTCGGTCATCTGTAAATGAAATATTTAATCCTGAGAAGTATGATGTTTCATTCACTGGTTCTTCTGTTATCTTCCTTAGAGGGACAACCTACCTTGTAAATAACCTATTCATTAGTTTAGGCTTGGCAATTATTGTCATTTCACTTCTAATGGCATGGATGTTTTCTTCGGGAAGAATGGTTTTAGTTTCATTACTCCCTAATCTTATACCTCTAGTATTTACTGGAGCACTAATGGGATTCTTTGGAATAGTAATCAAACCTAGTACAATCTTAGTATTTAGTATAGCTTTTGGTATATCAATTGATGATACCATCCACTTCCTTGCGAAATATAGACAAGAATTGAAAGGGAATAGCTGGAATATTAAATCAGCAGTATTAGCCGGGCTTAGAGAGACAGGGGTTTCTATGATCTATACATCCATTGTTCTTTTCTTTGGATTCTCCATATTTGTCGCCTCAGATTTTGGAGGTACTGTTGCTCTTGGATTACTAGTGTCTGTAACCCTATTAATTGCCATGATGGCTAACTTGGTTCTTTTACCAGGATTATTATTGTCTTTAGAAAAGTGGATTACAACAAAAGCATTTTCTGAGCCATTTGTTGATATTTTGGACGAGGAAGAAGATATTGAACTAGACGCATTGAGGGTAAAGCCTTCATCAAAAGATAAAATTGAATGAAAAGTTTAGCGGATATAAACGGATATTTTTCTCAATTTATTGAGGATAAAAACTACAATAGATCCCCGGAAAACTTATACCTACCGATAGATTATATGATGCATCTGGGAGGTAAGAGAATCCGTCCTGCATTGTTGTTATTTGCTTGTGAGGCATACAAGGGAAATATAGAAGATGCATTGCCTTTGGCGCATGCTGTCGAGATATTTCACAATTTCACCTTGGTGCATGATGATATAATGGATGAGGCTCCTTTGAGAAGGAGTCAAACAACTGTCCATACGAAGTGGGATTTGAATACAGGAATCCTTTCGGGAGATGCGATGCTTATACTAGCATATCAAGCCTTGAATCAGGCAAAGGAAGAACATCAGCCAGCGTTGTTGAAAATGTTTAATGACGTAGCTCTTCTAGTTTGTGATGGTCAGCAATTGGATATCGATTTTGAATCTGAGAAAGAAGTATCTCTTTCAGCATATATCGAAATGATTCGGTTGAAGACGGCAGTTTTATTGTCTGCTTCTCTAAAAATTGGAGCTTTTGTAGCTGGTGAAAGTAAAGAAGAACAAGAAAAGATTGAGCAGTTTGGAGAGGATTTAGGTTTGGCATTTCAATTAAGAGATGATTACCTTGATGTTTTTGGAACAAGTGAGGAGATTGGGAAACAAGTTGCAGGCGATATTCTTACTAATAAAAAAACAGCTTTATTTTTATATGCCTCTGAAGTATTGAAAGGAGAGGAAAAGGAGCAGTTGATGTACTATTATGCTTCAAAAGATTTTGATGGACAAGAGAAGATTGAAGCTGTAATAGCCTTATTTAAGACTTGTAATGTTGATAGATATATTGTTGACCTTATGAAGGATTATTATGATAAGGCAATAACGATGCTTGAAAGTCTTCAGATGGATGACTTCTATAAAGCAGAGTTTAGGAAATTAAGTGAGAAAGTAATTTCCAGATTGAATTAAGATGAATCTATTTGAATTGCGTTTGTCCAATCAAGAGTTATTCTATAAGGAAGAATACTTGATAAAAACAATGCTCCAAGTTGAGAAAGAACTCATGGAGCATCAATTCGAATTTGACATCGAAAGTGAGGATATTCGTGAAAAATTGCCCGAAGCAGTTGGGCAGTTAGAAGGATTTCTTGGCTTATTGGAACGTAGAAATGTAGAGCGATTATTTCATCTTCTATATCGAATAGATATCTCAGAAAAGATGATCGCAGATTATGGAGAGAAACATTCAGACCTTAATTGGTATCGAATTGTAAGTGAGGTGATTTTCTTGCGATGTTTGCAAAAAATACTACTTCGTGAGCAATTCGGATCAAAGAAATAAGAGTTTGATGTATCTCCTTAAAATTATTACGTTCAGTTAGAGAAAAAACGTACTTTTGCAAAACAAATTTTAGCCATAAAAACAAAAATGGATAAGTTTTCATTTTTAGGAGGAGTCCAAGGAGCATTTGTTGAGGATATTTATCAAGAATTTCTTGAGAATCCAGATGCTGTTTTACCATCATGGAGGTCATTTTTCCAAGGATATCAATTTGCTAAAGAGGCCTATACAGAGGACGATTTAGCGATACCTGATTCTTTTCAGAAAGAATTCAAGGTGATTAACCTTATAAATGCCTACAGAAGGAGAGGACACCTTTTTACAAAGACAAACCCTGTAAGGGAAAGACGTACTTATAGCCCAACTTTGGACTATGTAAATTTCGGACTTTCCAAAGAAGACTTAAGTGAAGTCTTCCAAGCAGGTACAGAAGTGAATATTGGAGCTGTTAGCTTAAGGGATATCATTACTCATCTTGAGGAGGTATACTGCCAGCACATCGGGATCCAATATATGCACATTGAAGATGTTGAAGAGTTGAGGTGGATTCAATCTAGACTTCACGAAAACAGCAATAAAACACTTTTCTCAGCCGATCAAAAAAGGCATATTCTAAAAAAATTAAACGAGGCAGTTGCTTTTGAAAGCTTCTTGCATACCAAATACGTTGGTCAAAAACGTTTTTCTTTAGAAGGAGGGGAATCATTGATTCCTGCCCTAGATGTTGCTGTAGAATTTGGTTCTGACCTAGGTGTTTCAGAATTTGTTGTTGGGATGGCTCACCGTGGTCGTCTAAACGTCTTGGCAAATACTTTTAGAAAGTCATATAAGCAGGTCTTTACTGAATTTGAAGGTAAAGGTTATGTAGATGAGGAATTCGATGGTGATGTTAAGTATCACCTTGGATATACGCATGAATTTCGAACGGATAAAGGGAAACAGGTGAAAATGAGCCTTGCCCCAAATCCATCTCACCTAGAAACAGTTGGTCCTGTCGTACAAGGAATTGTTCGTGCCAAAGCGGATCAATTAAGTGAAGGTGATTACAGTTCATTAATGCCGATCATTATTCATGGTGATGCTGCAATTGCAGGGCAAGGAATTGTATATGAAGTTCTGCAAATGGCAGGTTTGGATGCATACAATGTAGGTGGTACCATCCATATTGTTGTTAACAACCAAATTGGTTTTACAACCAACTACTTGGATGCACGTACGAGTGTATACTGTACGGATGTTGCTAAAACAACAATGGCGCCAATTCTTCATGTAAATGGAGATGATGTTGAAGCCGTTGTTCACGCCATGAGATTGGCTGTGGAATACAGACAGAAATTTAAAAAGGATGTATTCGTCGACTTATTGTGCTATAGAAAATATGGTCACAATGAAGGAGATGAACCAAGATTTACACAGCCTCAATTATATTCTTTAATCTCAAATCACGCTAATCCCAAAGACATCTATAGTCAAAAATTGATGGGGCAGGGGATTGTTGAAGCTAGTATAGTTAAAGAGGTTGAGAAAGAGTTTAAGGCACTACTTGATAAAGATTTGTCTGAAGCTCGACAAGTAGAAACAACAGATATTACTCAATTTTTGTGGGAAGAGTGGAAAGAGATGAGAACAGGTCATCTGGAAGATTTCGATTTCTCTCCGAATACAAAAGTGAGTTTAGATAAGCTTAAAGAAGTAGCAAAGGGTATTTATACTATACCAGAAGGAAAAGAGTTCTACAAAAAGGCCGCTCGTATATTGGAAGATAGACGAAAGATGGTTGAAGAGAAAAATTCTTTGGATTGGGGTATGGCTGAATTACTTGCCTATGGAACTTTATTGGTTGATGGTCACCCTATTCGTATAACTGGACAGGATGTTGAAAGAGGAACTTTCTCACATAGACACTCAATAATGAGAACAATTAATACGGAAGAACGTGTTAATTTATTAAACAATATTACACCAGATCAAGCTAAAGCATATATCAGAAACTCATTATTGAGTGAGTATGGTGTTCTTGGTTTTGAATATGGTTATGCCATGGCAAATCCTAATGGATTAACTGTTTGGGAGGCGCAATTTGGAGATTTTAGTAATGGAGCTCAAATCCTTATTGATCAATATCTTGCAGCTGCTGAGGATAAGTGGAAAGTTCAAAACGGAATGGTTCTTTTATTACCTCATGGGTATGAAGGGCAAGGTGCTGAACACTCTAGTGCACGTATGGAGCGTTACCTTCAATTGTGTGCGCAATTGAATATGCAAATGGCTAATCCTACCACTCCTGCACAGTTCTATCATTTGATGAGAAGACAACTGTGTAGAAGGTTTAGAAAACCATTGGTTGTCTTCACTCCAAAGAGTCTATTAAGACATCCATCATGTGTATCTTCGATGGAAGATTTAGCGGATGGAAGATTCCAAGAGCTGATAGATGATAAGGAAGTGCACGCTACAAAGGTTGAAAAATTAATTTTCTGTAGTGGTAAAATATATTACGAATTAGTCGAAAAGAGAGCGGAATTAGGAAGAATGGATGTTGCTATTGTTCGTTTAGAGCAATTGTATCCATTACCTCTTACCCAAATCAATGATTTGATTTCGAAATATAAGAATGCTAAAAACCTATATTGGGTCCAGGAAGAATCTGAAAATATGGGAGCATGGTCTCACATTTTAAGACACCTGAGACATTTCCCATTCCAGGTTATAGCTAGGAGTGCAAGTGCAGCTCCAGCAAGTGGGTCAGCCGTAAGAGCAAAAAAACGTCAGCAACGTGTTGTTGAAACTGTCTTTGAAGACTGATTTTATTTATTAAATTGTCAAACTGTTAAGCCAAAAAATATAAGTTATGATCGTCGAAATGAAAGTGCCCTCTCCGGGTGAATCGATCACAGAAGTTGAAATTGCTACATGGCTAGTAGCCGATGGAGATGTTGTTGATAAAGATCAAGAGCTTTGTGAAATTGATTCAGATAAAGCTACCTTAACTCTGAATGCTGAAGAATCTGGAAGAATCAAAATTCTTGTAGATGAAGGAGAAGAAGTTGCAGTAGGTGCAGTAGTTTGTACTATTGACCAAAGTGCTGCTGGAGAATCTCCAACAAAATCAGCGGCTAAAGAAGAAGCTCCTAAGGCTATTGTTGCAGCTCCGGCTCAGAATAGTCAAAACTATGCTACAGGTACGCCTTCACCATCTGCTAAAAAGTTGATGGCTGAAAACAAAATTACTGATGTAGTTGGTACTGGGAAAAATGGCCGTATTCTTAAGCAAGATGTAGAGGATGCTAAAGTTGCTATGGGTAATGGACCTGGTCCAAGAGGTACTTCTCGTAAGAAAATGTCTTCTCTTAGAAGAAAAGTTGCTGAGAGACTTGTAAGCGTTAAGAGTGAAACAGCGATGTTGACTACTTTCAACGAGGTAGATATGAAGCCTATCATGGATCTTAGATCTCAATATAAAGAGGAATTCAAAGAGAAACATGGTGTTGGACTTGGATTCATGTCATTCTTTACAAAGGCAATAACTAGAGCATTGGAAATGTATCCAGATGTAAATGCCATGATCGATGGTAAAGAAGTTATTTATCATGATTATAATGACATCAGTATTGCAGTAAGTTCTCCAAAAGGTTTGATGGTTCCTGTAATAAGAAATGCAGAATTGTTGGATTTTTCTGGAGTTGAAGGTGAAGTGAAACGATTAGCAATCAAAGCTAGAGATGGTAAGATGGAAATCGATGATATGCTAGGTGGGACTTTCACTATTACAAATGGTGGAATATTTGGATCAATGTTGTCTACGCCAATTATCAACCCTCCACAATCTGCAATCTTAGGAATGCACAATATTGTTGAGCGAGCGGTAGTAGTCGATGGAGAGATTGCCATCCGTCCTATCATGTATGTTGCACTTTCTTATGATCATAGAATCATAGATGGTAAAGAGTCTGTAGGTTTCTTGGTTGCTGTTAAAGAAGCATTGGAGAACCCAGCAGAGATTTTATTGGGTGGAGCAGAAAATACAAAGAAGAATTTAGGTCTTTAATTAAGACATGAAATAATAAAAAAAAAGAGGAGCTATTTGCTCCTCTTTTTTTATGTAATTTTATTCCTGAACAATTAGGTATTTTTCATTCCATAAAAATGAATTATATTTAGGCAAAGAATTTAAATGATGTTAAAAAGAATACTGTTTTCAATTTTTACTATTTCGTCCTTCTTTGTATTTAATTCATGTGAAGAGGAGGAACTTCTAGAACACCGTAATTTCGATTTAGATTTACAAGATTTTGTTTTTTTTCCAGTAGGAAGTACATGGGATTATGTAAAGTATCATTCCGAACCTGATTCATTTATCTATGATCGAGTGAAATTGGTTGAAATAAAGGAGAATTATGTTCCTTCAGAATATGGTGATTATTTGGTAAAGGAAAGAGAAGATATCTTTTGGTCTTCTAATGACAGTGCCTTGTTCTCACATTTTACTAGAGAAAAAATGATTGAGAATAATGGAGAGCCTGTCGTTGTATTTGAAACTCAAGCCAAAGACTTTTTCTTTTATTCGAATATGCAAGAACCTGGTTTTGAACATCCAGATTTTGAATTGACGGATTTTCAAGGAGAGAATCTTGATATTCCAAATAAATATAAATACTTTGGATTGGTAGATGTTTTGACTGCTAGTGATTATGGGAATTTATGGAGTTTGATTGATCCAGGTTCTATCATAGGGTTTATGCAGAACCTAAACAATAAGATACCTGGTGTACCTGTCATAAAGAGAGTGGGGAATGGAAGGTTTTACAATTGGGTAGATAATTATTGGATAGAACCAGATTCTTTATATTCTGGTTATCTAACTGATGAGCTTTATCAAGAGGCCTTTTTAGCACAAGAAGTAGGTACAGTTATTCGTTTAGATAGAAAAGAAAATAATATTTGGATACTTATAGATTATGACATTCCTGTTGTGGAAGAATAATCAAAAAAATACTAAGGGCTGTTATTCAACAGCCCTCTTTTGTTTTAATAATTTTATCACCACTATAGGCCTAAGAGATTTTTGAATAAATTATTTATTCTAATTTTTTAGGCTAAATTTGCGCCTTCCAAAAGCTGAAACATTATGTTAGCATCCATTCGCCGTAAAACGGCAAATTACAAAGATGATATTTTATCTGGTTTAACCGTTGCTCTTGCACTGGTTCCAGAAGCTGTGGCATTTGCTTTTGTCGCAGGTGTAGATCCTTTAGTAGGATTATATGCAGCCTTTATGGTTGGTTTGATTACCTCTGTTTTTGGAGGTAGACCAGGAATGATTTCCGGTGCAACAGGTGCTCTTGCAGTTGTAATGGTTGCCTTGGTAAAGCAAGGGAATGATATGGGCTTGGCTATGGCAACCCCAGTAGAAGATATGGGCTTGAATTATTTACTGGTCACAGTTGTTCTAATGGGGATTCTTCAAATTGGAGCTGGCCTTTTTAAATTGGGAAAATTTGTAAGACTTATACCTCACCCTGTAATGATGGGGTTTGTAAATGGCTTGGCTATTGTGATTTTCCTTTCACAGTTGGGGATGTTTACTCATATGGTGGAAGGCCAAAAGGAGTACCTTAAAGGTGCTGACCTATTTCTAATGGTTGGATTAGTAGGTTTAACCATGGGGATAATGCATTTCCTGCCTAAGGTTACAAAAAAGGTGCCTGCTGCTTTGACAGGAATTCTTGTTGTTTCTATTGGTGTGATTGCTCTGGATCTGAATGTAAGTACTGTTGGTTCATTTATAGCTGATGGTGGTGGTGCTGGCCTAAAAGGAGGATTACCTGAATTCCAAAATCAATTATTGACCTTAGTTCCTATGACTTGGGAGACTTTTGTATTCATTGGTCCTTATGCTGCGATCTTAGCTGCGATAGGATTGATCGAATCTTTGATGACGCTTAATTTGATTGATGAAATTACAGAGACTCGTGGTAATGGCAATAGAGAGTGTGTCGCCCAAGGAGCAGCAAATATTGTAACTGGATTCTTCGGAGGTATGGGAGGATGTGCTATGATTGGTCAGTCGATAATCAATGTAAATGCAGGAGGTAGAGGGAGACTATCTGGGATTATTGCTGCAGTTACCTTATTGTGCTTTGTCCTATTTGCTTCTTCTTATATTGAAATGGTGCCTATTGCAGCTTTAATTGGTGTAATGTTTATGGTTGTAATTGGGACATTTGCTTGGTCAAGTTTTAGAATTCTTAAAAAGATTCCTTTATCAGATGCATTCGTTCTTATTTTGGTGTCTGGTTTAACAGTGATTTTCGATTTGGCAATAGCTGTTTTGGCAGGGGTTATTGTATCAGCATTGGTTTTCTCCTGGGAAAATGCTAGACGCATTCGAGCTAAAAAGACATTAAGAGAAGATGGAACGAAAGTTTATGAAATTTGGGGACCACTATTTTTTGGTTCTATTTCTACCTTCAATGAAAAGTTTGATGTAAAAGCTGATCCAAAGGAAGTTGAAATTGATTTTATAGAATCTCGAGTAACCGACTTCTCAGGAATTGAAGCCATTTATAATTTGGTAATGAGATATGAGAAAGCTGGTAAGAATATTACTTTGAAACATTTAAGTGAGGATTGTAAAGCTTTATTAAACAAAGCAAGTGATAAATTTGAGAATCATATTATAGAAGATATAGATGATCCTAGATATCATGTCATGGCAAATCCTGATAAATTATAATACCAAGCGCCTTTTTAAAAGGGCGTTTTTTTTTGGAATTTATTCTCTAAGATGAAATTCAGAAATAATAACCGACCTAATGTTAAAATCGTTCCTTCGGAAATAGTTATTTTTGTTTCATTAAAATTTCACATTATGTTGCAAGTAAACTTTATTAAAGAAAACAAAGCACGCGTGCTAGAAGGACTAGCCATCAGAAACTTTAAGGATACTCATATTGTAGATGAGATTCTGAAGGTAGATGAAGAAAGAAGAGAAGTGCTTCAACAGACAGAACAACTAAATGCTGAGTCAAATCAATTGGCTAAGCAAATAGGTGATATGTATAAGTCTGGAAAACGCGAAGAGGCGGAAGTATTAAAATCTAGAAGCGGAGAAATCAAGGAAAGTTCCAAAAACTTGCAACTGAAATTATCGGAATTATCCATTTTGCTTGATGGATTTTTAAAACAAATTCCTAATACACCAAACCTATTGGTGCCAGGGGGGAAGTCAGATGAAGATAATGAAGAAATTTTCCGTAATGCAGATATGCCCGTATTAGGGGAGGATGCTATACCGCATTGGGAGCTTGCAAAGAAATACAATTTGATTGATTTCGATCTTGGTTCAAAAATAACAGGAGCTGGTTTTCCAGTTTACCTTGGGAAAGGGGCTAGATTACAAAGAGCGTTAATCAATTATTTCCTTGATTATAATGCGGAATCCGGGTATAAAGAGGTGCTTCCTCCACTTATGGTGAATGAAGCTTCAGGAATTGGAACGGGACAATTACCAGATAAAGAAGGGCAGATGTACCACGTGACAAAGGATGATCTTTATTTGATTCCAACAGCAGAGGTTCCTGTAACCAATATTTACCGAGATGTAATCGTACAGGAAGAGGAGTTGCCTATTAAAATGACTGCTTATACTCCTTGTTTCCGTAGAGAAGCTGGATCATATGGATCGCATGTAAGAGGATTGAATAGATTACATCAATTTGATAAAGTTGAGGTAGTACAGATAACAAAGCCTGAGGATTCATACAATACGTTAGACTCAATGGTTAAGCACGTTGAAGTGCTGATCCAGAATCTTGGATTACCTTATAGAATTCTTCGTCTATGTGGTGGTGATTTAGGATTTACTTCTGCAATAACTTATGATTTTGAAATTTATTCTGCTGCACAGGAAAGATGGTTAGAAGTTAGTTCTATCTCCAATTTTGAAACCTACCAGGCAAATAGATTGAAATTACGTTATAGAAGTAAGGATAAAAAAACACAATTGTGTCATACATTAAATGGAAGTTCTTTAGCACTTCCAAGGATATTAGCAGGAATTCTAGAGAATAATCAAACAACAGAAGGAATAAAAATTCCGGATGTACTGAAGCCATATTGTGGATTCGACTTGATTAAATAATGTTAAAAGCCTTGGTAACCCAAGGCTTTTTTTAATAACTTTTAGTAAATTCTAGCGAAATAAAAGGCCCCCTATAGATTCGCATAAATCAAAAGAGAATGAAGAGATCAATTTTCATTGTACTAGTTTGGTTTCTGGGTGCATGTACAGAGCATTCAAGAACCATTGAAAGGAATGCTCTTTCTGGTCTCAACGATGACTTAAGGGCAATTGAAAAAGGTTGTATTAACGCTTTAACGGATGTTAATGAGAATCGTTTTGAAACAATAGATTCTTTGTTTTTACTGAGTAAGGATACTATTTGGATTGAATTAAAATCCGGATATTCAAAAAGTGAAAACAGACTAATTAACTTAATAAACTTAATTGATGAGCAAGATGTCCAATTGTTTCAATTGCAAGAAGCTGTCAATAAAGGGGAAATTGGTCGTGATGATTTTCAAGTTTTCTTTAATAAAGAAAAGAATAACCTCCAGCTATTGAACCAACAAGTGGATGATGAGTTGTCTTTTAGAAGGGATTTAAAAACGATGAAATTAAAATTGAAGAAAAAATATCAATTATGACAAGGCAAGCCTTGAAGATATTATTGGTCATATTAACCTTTACTTGTGTTTCACCTATTTTTGCCCAATCTAAGGCAGAGGAGAAACTGGCCGTGAAATACTTTATGAATGAAGAGTATGATAAATGCGTTGAGATATTTGAGGATCTGTACAATTCCCGTAAACAAAAAGCAAGATACTTTAATTACCTTTTAGATAGTTATTTAGGGTTAGAGCAATTTAGTAAGGCTGAGAAACTAGCAAAGAAATCCAGTAAAGCACATAAAAGAAATCCAATCTACTTATTGAGTCTGGCCAAAGTGTATGAAAGGATGGAGTTGGATGAAAAAGCACAGTCTGTATATTTGGATGCTATCAAAAAATCGAAGACTAATAATTCTTTTACTAGCCAGTTGGGAGCAAAATTGGAAATCATCGAAAAGTTTGATTTGGCACTCCTGTTATATAATAAGTTTGAGGAGCTGACGCCATCAACTTCAAGTAGATTTCGAATTGCCCGACTTTATGGGAAGATGGGAGAGTTGAACCAGATGTATATTATTCTTATCAAGGAATTGGAGTTAAATCCTAAAGCACTTCCTTCTATTAAAGGCCAGTTAAGAAATATTATTACGGCAGATCGATTGAGTGAGAATAATTTTAAATTAAAAGGAATTCTTATTCAAAAGTTGCAAAAGAAAGCTCCGTCCCAATTATTGGATTTATTGATTTGGCAATTTGTACAAGAGAAAAACTTTGAAGAAGCTCTAGTGCAGGAAATGGCTTATGATAAAAGGATGAAAAATGGCGGAGGAAGGGTAATGAGCCTTATCCGAATTGCTATGAATAATAAAAACTGGTATAGTTCGAAAAAAGGACTAGAATATATTAAAAGTTTGGGGGATAGAGGACCATTTTATTTCCAAGCAACTGAGAGTTTACTTCGCGTACAGTACCATATAATGGAGGGATCCAAGGAGAAAAAGGAAGAGGAATTGTTAGCATTAGATAAAGCTTACCTTACTTTTTTTGAGGAATATGGAAAAACACCTCATACTCAAATGATGTTGAAGGAGTACGGAGTTTTTGTTTCACATTTTATAAAGGATAGTGAGCGGGCTCAAGAGATTCTATGGGATGCTGTATCTATACCTGGTCCTCAAAAGCAAAAGGCAGAGTGTAAATTAGCCTATGCAGATATTTTACTTTTCAACGATGAAATTTGGGAGGCACTATTGTATTATAATCAAGTAGACAAAGATTATAAACATGATATACTTGGAAGTGAAGCAAGATATAGGAAGGCTAAAGTTGCCTTTTATCAAAATGATTTTGATTGGTCAAAAGCTCAGTTAGACGTTTTGAAAACTTCCACAGAAAAACTAATTGCTAATAATGCAATGGAGCTATCCCTGTTGATTCAAGAGAATTTAAATTTGGACACCACTACTTTCGCTTTAGAATTGTACGCCAGAGCAGAGTTGATGGTATATCAAAATAGGTTTCAGCAGGCCAATGATCTCATTGATGATATGATAGATGGATTTCCAGATCACCTATTGCTAGATGATTGCCTTTATTTGAAGTCTAGGATTGCATTTGAAAAGGGGGAGTATCAAAAGCAAGTTGCCTTACTGAACAAGATCGTTGATAATTATCCCTATGATTTAAAGGCGGATAATGCCTTGTATGATTTAGGACTAACCTATAGAGATTATTTACAAGATTCTGAAAAGGCTAAAGAAATGTTCAAAAAGATATTTGTAGATTATTCTTCCAGTTATTTCGCTACTAATGCACGTAAAAGTTACCGATCTTTGGAAAAAGAATTTCCAAGTGAAACCATGAATCCCTAAAGGATAAATTAATCGATAAAAGAGAGAGTGATGATATTGTATAATGTAACAGTAAATATTGACGATTCAGTTCATGATGAATGGTTGGGATGGATGAAAAGAAAACATATTCCGGATGTAATGAATACTGGACTTTTTATCGAAAATAAAATTTGTAGAGTCCTTGGAGATGATCCTAGTGGAACTACTTATTCTATACAATACTTATGTAGTAGTATGACTGTATTTAATGATTATCAAAAGAATCATGCTGCAGGTCTTCAGAAAGAACATTCTATTAAGTACGAAGGAAAGTATGTCGCTTTTAGAACGCTACTTGAGGTAATCCATCATCAATAATGGCTGATTCATTAATTGCATTAAAAAATATTGAAAAATCTTTCCATTTAGGTGGGGAGAAATTGACGGTGCTTAAGGGGATCGATTTACAAATTCAAAAAAATGAATATGTAGCATTGATGGGGCCTTCCGGAAGTGGTAAGTCAACCCTTATGAATATATTGGGTTGCTTAGACTCTAGTAGTTCAGGAACTTATCTTTTTGGTGGCGTAGATGTCAGTTCATTAGATGATGATAAGCTCGCTGAAATTAGGAACCGCGATATTGGATTTGTATTTCAAACTTTCAATTTATTACCAAGGTTGACAGCAATAGATAATGTTGCATTACCATTGATCTATGCTGGAATCAGTAAATCTGAAAGAACTAGAAGAGCAAAGGAGGCGCTAGTAAAGGTTGGCTTAGGTGATCGTATGACCCACCTTCCTAATCAGCTTTCTGGTGGACAGAGACAAAGGGTTGCTGTAGCAAGAGCATTGATAAATGTACCATCTATTTTACTGGCTGATGAGCCTACAGGAAATCTTGATAGTACTACTTCAGATGAGATAATGTCTTTGTTTGAGGAGCTTCATAGTCACGGTAATACCATTATACTTGTTACTCATGAAGAGAATATCGCATTGAATGCTGGTAGAACCATTCGATTAAAAGATGGATTGATAGAATCAGATAATTTGAATTAGTTCAATATGAAGGTATATACTAAAACAGGAGATAAAGGAACTACGGCATTAATAGGAGGGAGAAGAGTTCCTAAAAGTGACCTTAGAATTGATGCTTACGGAACAGTCGATGAATTGAATTCTTATATTGGACTGCTGCGAGATCAAAAAGTGGATCCCTCTGATAAAGATTTATTTATTGAAATACAGGATAGGTTATTTACTCTTGGAGCTGAATTGGCCACAGATCCTGAAAAAAAGGTATCAAAGATTCCCGTAATAGTACTTGAGGATATTTCATTACTTGAAAATGAGATGGATAAAATTTCGGACAACTTGCCTCCTTTAAGAGCTTTTATTTTACCAGGAGGTGATCCTGCTGTATCTTTTTGTCACATCGCTAGATGTGTATGTCGAAGAGCTGAAAGGTTAGCTGTGGCGCTTTCAGAAATGGCAGAAGTGGATCCTTTAGTTTTGAAATATTTGAATCGCCTCTCTGATTATCTTTTTGTTTTGTCTAGAAAGTGGTCAATGATGAAAAAAGCGGAAGAGATTGAGTGGAAACCTCGTAAACAATAATATTAGGTATAATTATTGAAATTAATGAGGTTGCAACTATCAGTAAATTAGGGATGTATCTCTAAGTGTATAAGTGTAGGTATCATTTTTATCTTTTGAAATAATGTTAGTTTTACTTATTCCTTTTTCAAAAAAGTGAAACTTAATTGTATAAATATTGCATAGGACTTGACTGGTATTGAAATTAGTTTATATTTGCAAAAATTCTAATTTTATAATTATGTACTGGACATTGGAATTGGCTTCCTATTTGAGTGACGCGCCTTGGCCGGCAACCAAGGATGAATTGATTGATTATTCAATTCGTACTGGAGCACCTTTAGAAGTTGTAGAGAATCTTCAATCAATTGAAGATGAGGGAGATTCCTATGAATCTATTGAGGAAATTTGGCCAGATTATCCTACAGAAGAGGATTTTCTTTGGAACGAAGAAGAATATTAATACTGAAATTACAGTATTAAGATATCGGTAATATTGACAATTTTAACGTTGTTAATAATCAAAATGGCAGTCTCGACTGCCATTTTTTGTTTTTAATAGCTATTATCCTAATTGGGTGGCTTTTTGATAAGAAATAAACGATGGTAAAGCTCTTTAGTTTTCCAAATAGTTTATTTTTGTTTCTGATTAAATTTAAAGCATAGAGATGAGTATTCTAAATAATATAATGGGGAAGTTCTTTAAGAGCAAGTCTGATAGAGACATTAAAGAATTGGAACCTTTAGTTGAAAAGATCAACGAAGAGTTTAAGGCACTTCAAAGCTTGTCGAATGACGAGTTGAGGGCAAAAACAATTTCCTTCAAAGAGGCTATTCAGGCAGCTATTCAAGCCGAGATAAAAGAGATTGAGGAATTAAAGCTGAAAGTAGAGCAAGAGGAGGATGTTGATGCAAAGGAAACGCTTTACAATAGAATAGATGAACTAAAGAAGATTTCTTACGAAAAATCTGAAGGTGTTCTTGAACAAATTCTTCCTGCGGCTTTTGCGGTTGTAAAAGAGACAGGTAAAAGATTTACTGAGCTAGATGAGATTGTAGTCTCAGCTTCGGAATTGGATAGAGATCTAGCCATCGATAAAGGCTATGTTCATATTAATGATGATAAGGCGGTTTGGAATACTACCTGGGAAGCTGGCGGAAATCAAATGAAATGGAATATGATCCATTTCGATGTTCAGCTAATGGGAGGTATGACTTTACACAAGGGTAAAGTTGCAGAGATGCAAACAGGGGAAGGTAAGACTCTAGTAGCTACCTTGGCTGTATATATCAATGCCTTAACAGGGAATGGTGTTCACTTGGTAACGGTAAATGATTACTTAGCAAAACGTGATTCAGACTGGATGGCGCCTTTGTTTATGTTCCACGGTTTGACAATCGATTGTATTGATCATCACCAGCCTAATAGTCCAGAAAGGAAAAAAGCTTATTTGGCAGATGTCACTTATGGTACAAATAACGAATTTGGTTTCGATTACCTAAGAGATAATATGGCTCGTAATCCAGAAGATTTGGTTCAACGTGAGCCAAATTATGCGATTGTCGATGAGGTAGATTCTGTATTGATTGATGATGCTCGTACGCCTTTGATTATCTCTGGTCCTGTGCCAAAAGGAGACAATCAACAATTTGATGTACTAAAACCACAAGTTGAAGCACTTTTTGCAGCTCAAAAAAATCTGTTGACTACAGAATTCGCTGAGGCAAAAAAATTGATTAAGGATGGAGATGCTAAAGAAGGAGGAATAAAATTATTCAGAGCCTTCAGAGGGCTTCCAAAAAATAAACCATTAATCAAGTTCTTGAGTGAGGATGGAATGAGAACCCTTCTTCAGAAAACAGAGAACTTCTACATGCAAGATCAGAATAAAGAGATGCATGTGATTGATGAGGATCTTTTCTTTACTATTGATGAGAAGAACAATTCAATTGAATTGACAGATAAAGGATATGCTCTTTTGTCTAAATTTGTTTCAGATGAGAGTTTCTTTATTCTTCCAGATATTGCCACGGAATTGGTGAAATTGGAAGGAAGTGAAGATCCAGATATTCTGCAGAAAAAGGATGCATTACTTAGAGATTTCTCAATCAAAAGTGAGCGTATTCATACAATGAATCAGTTGCTAAAAGCATATACACTATTCGAAATGGATGTGGAATATGTTGTAATGGACAATAAAGTAAAGATTGTTGATGAGCAAACTGGTCGTATCATGGATGGAAGACGTTATTCTGACGGTCTTCACCAAGCAATTGAAGCAAAGGAAAATGTAAAAATTGAAGCGGCAACGCAAACTTTTGCAACAGTTACGCTTCAAAACTATTTCCGTATGTACAAAAAGTTATCTGGTATGACAGGTACAGCGGAGACTGAAGCAAAAGAACTTTGGGATATCTATGAATTGGATGTAGTGGTAGTACCAACCAATAGACCAATTCAGCGTAAAGATGATGAAGATAAAATCTATAAAACAAAGCGTGAAAAGTACAGCGCAGTTGTTGATGAGATTGAAGAATTGACAAAAGCAGGAAGACCAGTACTTGTAGGTACTACTTCTGTCGAGATTTCTGAATTATTAGGTAGATACCTAAAAATGAAAGGAATCAGTCATGATGTATTGAATGCGAAGCAACATGCTCGTGAAGCGGACATCGTTGCCAAGGCAGGTTCTCCGGGGCAAGTTACTATTGCTACCAATATGGCTGGTCGTGGTACGGATATTAAAATATCTGAAGAAGTAAAAGCTGCAGGAGGTTTGGCTATTATTGGTACTGAGCGTCACGATTCTAGACGTGTCGATAGACAGTTAAGAGGTCGTGCTGGACGTCAGGGAGATCCAGGATCTTCTCAATTCTTTGTTTCACTGGAGGATAATTTAATGCGTCTTTTCGGTTCTGAACGAATTGCAAAGATGATGGATAAAATGGGATTAGAAGAAGGAGAGGTAATCCAGCATTCTATGATTTCAAAATCTATTGAAAAAGCTCAAAAGAAAGTAGAGGAGAACAACTTTGGGATGAGAAAGCGTTTGCTTGAATTTGATGATGCCATCAATTCTCAAAGAGAAGTAATATATAAGCGTAGAAAACACGCATTATTTGGAGAGCGTCTTTCCGTAGATATAGCCAATACATTCTATGATACATGTGCTATTGTATTAGGAGATTTTCATCCTGCAGGTGATTTCGAAGGGTTTAAATTAGAATTGATCAGATTCTTCGCAATGGAATCTCCATTTACTGAAGAGGAGTTCAACGCTGGTAAGTTGAATGATCTTACAGATGAATTCTATGAGGCCGTAAAGAAACATTATACAGATAAAAGTGAATTTGTAAGACAACAAGCATTCCCAGTAGTAAAACATGTTTTTGAAGATCCAGAGGCGAAATTTGAAAATATGGTGATTCCATTTACAGATGGACAAAAAGGAATGCAGGTTGCTGTAAACCTAGAAGAGGCTTATAAGGTTGAGGGGAAAAATATTGTTAAATCGATGGAGAAAAGTATCACTCTTGCTATCATCGATGAGGCATGGAAAAATCACTTGAGAGAAATGGATTCTTTAAAGAGTTCAGTTCAAAACGCAACCTATGAACAAAAAGATCCACTTTTAATTTATAAAATTGAATCGTTCAATTTGTTTAAGATAATGCTTGAAAAGGTGAATAAAGAATTGATATCTTTCTTATCAAAGGCGACTATTCCAGTACAAGCAAACCCTGAACAGGCAGAAGCTCCTAAAGCTAGACAGACGCCTCCTGTAAGGCAGGCTGCTGCTAAAAAAGTGTTAACTCCTAGGCCTTCCATAGCTTCACCAACAGGTGGTCAATGGATATCTACTTCTTCGGCTTCTGAGCCAAAATTGGTAACGAATAGAGGAGAAAATACAAAAGCAAACCCTGCTAAGACACAAAAAATAGGTAGAAATGATTTGTGCCCATGTGGAAGTGGGAAAAAATTCAAGCAATGTCATGGTAAACAATCCTAGATTGTAAATACTTTATTGAATAAAAAAATCCCGTTCTAATTGAACGGGATTTTTTTATTTCTATTTTTCTCCTTCTCTGAAGTTCATCATCCATTGTATTCCATATTTGTCTTTCACCATTCCGAAAATGTCTCCCCAAAAAGTTTTGTCAAGAGCTAAGGTAATTGATCCTTCACTAGCTAACATCTCGAATGTTTTTTTCAACTCGTCTAAATTATCAAAACTTAGCATCAAATGAATATTCGACTCAGGTGAAAAAGTTGTGAATTCTGCATTGCCGATATGGTCAGAAGCAAAAAAATGACCGCCCCAAAAGGAAAAATCGGCATGCATTATCTTTTCTTTGTCTTTATCTAAAATATCCATTGGTGAATCTTTATACTTTCCCATGAATCCAATGGTCCCTTCAAAGTAGTCAACATAATAGGCTAATGCTTCTTCACAATTTCCATTGAGCATGATATATGGTGTCAATTTATTCATCTTTCTTTTCCTGTTTGATAGATTTCGTTGAATGTAGTATCTGGGGCTCTCTTGGAATACCAATGATTATTTCATGATTGATAAGATAAGAAATAAATTTAGTAGAATAAAAAAGCCCAAACTGAATAACAGTTTGGGCTTTTACTATTTAATATTCTTTTATTAAGAAACGGCTTTCAATTTCTTAATATGAGAACTATCTAAATTTTTATCACAATAAGCTCTGTCGATGATCAATTCAGATCCGTCGTGATCTTCAGATGGGGCATCAAACATAGTGTCAACCATAATGGCTTCACAAATTGAGCGTAATCCTCTTGCTCCTAATTTATACTCTACTGCTTTATCAACAATAAAGTCTATGGCATCTTCTTTAAAGCTAAGTTCTATACCATCCATCTTAAAGAGTGCTACATATTGTTTGATAATAGCGTTTTTAGGCTCTGTAAGAATGTTTTTCAAGGCTTCCCTATCCAATGGTCTTAAGTAAGTTATAACTGGAAGACGACCGATTAATTCGGGGATTAAACCAAATTTTCTGATATCCTGTGGTCCTACATGTTCAAGTAAGTCATCTTTTTCAACGTTTACTTGTTCTTTGGTACTAAACCCTAAGGATTGACTATTTAATCTCGCCTTGATAATTCTGTCAATTCCAGCGAAAGCTCCACCACAGATAAACAAGATTTTACTAGTGTCTACTTTAATGAATTTTTGGTCAGGGTGCTTACGTCCACCTTGTGGTGGTACATTCACTTCTGTTCCCTCAAGAATTTTCAGAAGGGCTTGTTGAACACCTTCTCCAGAGACATCTCGAGTAATAGATGGATTGTCACTTTTACGGGCAATCTTATCTATTTCATCAATAAAGACAATTCCTCTTTCGGCCTGAGCAACATTATAGTCACAGGCTTGGAGTAATTTAGTTAGAATTCCTTCAACATCTTCACCTACATATCCTGCCTCTGTCATTACTGTAGCATCTACAATTGTAAAAGGGACATTGATAGATTTGGCAATGGTTTTAGCCATCAAGGTTTTTCCAGTACCTGTTTTTCCAACAAACATCAGGTTTGATTTTTCAATCTCAACACCAGAGGTATTGTTTTGATCTAAAAGCAAACGCTTATAATGATTGTAGACAGCTACAGATAAAACTTTTTTAGCCTCATCTTGTCCGATTACATAATCGTCAAGAAGTATTTTGAGATCCCTAGGTTTGATCAATTTCAGTTGATCTTCTAAAGCCTCTTTTTCTTTATGTTCAGTCTCCTCTTCAATGATATTCTGAGCCTGATTGATACAGTAATTACAGATATGACCAGTAATACCGGCTATCAAAATATCTACTTCCCCTTTGGGTCTACCACAAAATGAACAATTATTCTCTGCCATAACTAGCTTATCATTTCTTCTTTTCTCTTACCAGTACTTCATCAATCATACCATATTCTTTGGCTTCTTGAGAAGTCATCCAATAATCTCTATCTCCATCTTTCCAAACTTCGTCGAATGGTTTTTCAGAATGAATAGAGATAATGTCGTACAATTCCTTTTTCAGTTTTTGAATCTCTCTTGCAGTGATTTCAATATCTGATGCTTGTCCTTGTGCACCACCTAATGGTTGGTGTATCATCACTCTAGAATGTTTAAGGGCATTTCTTTTGCCTTTAGCACCAGCACAAAGTAAAACAGCTCCCATAGAAGCGGCCATACCAGTACATATAGTAGCGATGTCAGGACGGATATATTGCATCGTATCGTAAATACCTAATCCTGCATATACAGATCCTCCTGGGGAGTTCAAATAAATCTGAATGTCTTTTGAAGCATCTGTTGATTCAAGGAACAATAGCTGTCCCATGATAATGTTTGAAACGTGATCGTCAATTCCTGTACCTAAGAATATTATTCTATCCATCATCAAACGGGAGAATACATCCATTGAGGCAACGTTCATTTGGCGCTCTTCAATAATAGTAGGTGAAATATAGCTATTGTGGAAAGAAGTATAGTCATCCAGTACATGGCTACTAATCCCTCTATGTTTTATTGCATATTTTCTAAATTCGTCTTTTGGAAACATACGATGCTTTTTAAATTATTCAACTAAGTTACAAGATAGACAAAATTGAAAATTAATAGAAAGAGAATCTTTCCTTTTTCAAATAATATCTGGGATGTGTTAAATAAAAAAAAACGCCCTTATGAATAAGAGCGTTTTTTATATACTTAAATGGTTGTAAAGATTACTTTTCTTTTACAGAAGCAATAAATTCATCCATAGAAACAGCTGTTTCTTCTATCTTGAACTTCTCTTTGAATAAGTTGATCATTTTACCATCAAATACTCTTTGAGCAATGTTCTTTCTTTCATCTTCGTTGTTCAATACATTATCAACGATTCCGTCTAATGTATTTTCATCAACTTCTGATTGACCGTATTGCGCCATTTGAAGTTTTACCAATCTTGTAGTTTCTGACTTCAATTCGTCATTTTCAATCTTGATTTCATTCTCCTTAGCGATATGACCTTCTATAATTTGCCATCTAAGACTTTTCTTATAGTTTTCATATTCTTTTTCAAGCTCCTCATCGGTGATAGGGTTCTCTTGATTTGCTTTGATCCATTTTTTCAAGAATCCATCAGGTAGATCAAAAGTGATTTTGTTCAATAAATAATCAACAGCATCATTTTTCAATCTCATGTCAGATTCACCAGAGTACATACCTTCAGCTTCCTCACGTAGTTTAGTACGGAATTCTTCTTCAGTTGTTACGCTGTTGTCTGGGTACAATTTACCGAATAATTCTTCGTTCAACTCAGCAGCTTCCATTCTTTGAACAGTCTCAATGATGAATGCAAAGTTTTCACTTAGTTCAGCAACTTGTGAAGCGTCAATTCCTATCATAGCTGTAAGATCAGCTTCAGTAGTAAAGGCAGCTTTTGGGTTCATTTCAATACGAGTCTCAACTCCTGAATCGATAAACTGACTTTTGATATCTTCGCTATCAATTTTGTCAATCATCACTGTAGTTTTGTGTTGGATTCCTCCTTCTACTACATTTCCTTCAGCGTCTAACTCTTGGAATTCACCATAAACCATATCTCCGTTAGTAGCAGCATCTGGTTGAGTCATTTTCCCATAACGTAAGGCAATATCCTCAGCGTACTTGTCTACCATTGCGTCGTCAACTGCGATTTTATAGTAGTTCAATTTGTTACGCTTGCTGATTTTTACTTCAAACTCTGGAATCAATCCCATCTCATATTCGAAAACGAAATCTTTTTCAGACTCCCAGTTGATGTCTTGCATTACTGGTAGTGGGTTTCCTAAGAAGTTCAATTCTTCATTTTGAAGATAATTGTTCAACTCATCTGTAAGCATTTGGTTGATCTTCTCAACCTTTGCCGAAATTCCATACTTTTTCTTGATCAACCCCATTGGAGTTTTTCCAGCACGGAATCCAGGTAAATTTGCTTTTTTACGGTAATCTTTAAGTAGATTTTCAACGTCAGAACGGTAATCCTCTTCCTTAACTTCTACCTTCAATAGAGCGTTTAGCTCATCTATATTCTCTAAAGTAATGCTTATAGCCATAGCTTAAACGATTGTTTTCTGAAAAATAAAATGTGTGCAAAGATACATTTTTTTTATCAAGTAGTAATCAGCTTTTTAAGTTTTTCTAAATCCTTTTGACGAATCCCGTCATTTAAGGTAGAATAGTTGCTTTTTTTTCGAAAAAATGAGTGATTTCAGTCTCATTTAAGCGACAACTGTACCAAGTCTCATCAATATCGGCTCCCAATTTTTTGTAAAATTCAATGGCAGATTTGTTCCAATCTAATACTTGCCAATCTAGTCTTTTGGCATTCACTTTTTGAGCCTCCTTGATTGTGGCATCAAAAAGTAATTTACCTAAACCGGTTCCTCTAAATCTTTCTGCAACAATCAGATCTTCTAAATGTATTGACTTTCCTTTCCAAGTTGAGTATTTTATGAAATAGAAGGATATTCCTTTTATTTCATTTTCATGGTCAGCAACCAAAACATGGAATAAGGGTTGTTCCCCAAATCCATCTTTTATTAAGGTAGCTTCATCCATCTCCACTTCTTGGCCTGCTTTTTCGTACACAGCCAATTCTTTAATTAGGCCAAGGATTGCCTTGCAATCTTTAGGTTCGGCAAATCTTATAATTGGATTTTCCATTAGTTGAATCCAGGTATGTTTGGCATTGAAGATTGAGCCACTCTTGCCAATTCTTGCTCTTTAGTGGTATTTGCTCTTTCGATTGCTTTATTAAGGGTAAGGATCAAAAGATCCTCTAATTCCTCTGCATCGTATTCAGCGATCTCTTTAGAGAAGTTGATCTTTTTGATTTCAGCATTGGCTGATATTTCAACCTCAATACTTCCATCTGGACTTTTTTCATCCAATAAAACATGATTTAGTTGAGTTTTTCTCTCTTCCATTTCTTGCTGCGCTTGTTGCAGCTTTTCCATCATATTACCAAACATGCTGTTTTATTTATATAAGTGTTCTTACTTAATGTATGTGCTCTTTATTTGTATGCAAATCTCCACATTTCTATTGAGAAAGAAAACAGTAGAAGGGAATTGCTATTTAATTGTGTGAAAAATTAGGGTGTCGAATTGGCAACTTGTAGAGTCTTTCCAGAAAAATATTTGTCTCCATTCAATGCAAATTCAGCTATGTATTGTCCCATTTCTTCTGCTGTGGTTGGTGCTTGGTAACCTGGAAATGCTTCTTCCAACATTTCTGTTTGTACTGCTCCTAAAGCAAGATTATTTACAGCAATTTTATCTTCTTTCCATTCTTCAGCAAGGCATTCTCCTAAACCAATTAAGGCTGCTTTTGAAGAGCTATATGCTGATAGTCCTGGGAATTTTGAGGTTCCTTGAACACCACCCATGCTTGAAATAAGGACTATGTGCCCTTTTTCGCCAAAGAAATCCTTTGAAGTCTTCGCTACTTCAAAAGCGCCCAATACATTCGTTTGGTACATGTTAAGGATTTCAGAACTTGCTAATTCGGTAATGGGTTTGTTGATTAGAAAACCTGCATTATAGATAACTATATCAATAGAAGAATTGAGGTGCTCTTTGATCAGTTTTGATAAATCATTTCCTAAATTAGGACTTGTTAGATCAAGGCTTGCTGAATGCAAATTGAATTTGTCTTTTGATAATTGTTCAAGTTGTTGAACAGTTCTAGATAGAGCCAAGACCTTATTTGACTTAGCTAAGATTTTACAGGTTTCAAATCCTATTCCTCTTCCGGCTCCACATAATAATATGTTTTTCATGAATGTGAACTATTTGGTGGCTAATATCTGTTTTTGTTTAGGATTATCAAAGCGGCGATCACTCCAGGAATCCATCCACACAGTGTTAAAAGGGTTACAATGATTATAGAACCACAACCTTTACTAATTACTGCTAGTGGTGGAAAAATTACAGCTAGAATTACTTGTAAGCAAGTCATAATATATAATTGTTATTCCCTAAATATATATAATAAAATAATGCTTAGAATGAACAAGTCAGGAATTAAGGCATTTTTAACAGAGATGATTTGTATTGAATTTTAAGCAAAAAAAATCCCCGAACATTGCTATTCGAGGATTATATATTAATAGAGACTCGATTAGATATGATCGAAATCTATTTTTACTTTTTTAGATACTGGGTAAGCTTGGCAAGTCAAAACAAATCCTTGAGCTACTTCCTCTTCAGTAAGTGCATAGTTAACATCCATCTTTACTTCTCCTTCCAAAACCTTTGCTCTACAAGTACAACAAACACCACCTTTACATGCGAAAGGTGCATCTGCACCTGCTTCCATAGCTCCATCTAGAATATTATCTATTCCGTCTCCCATGTTGAAATTGAAAACTTTTCCATCCAATATGATCTCTACACTATTGTGTTCAGATTCTGCAATCTCTTGTCTTTCTTTGTGGATGTTTGTTCCGTTTTGAGCTAATTGGCTTGCAGTAACGAAAAGTTCAAAGTGAATCTTTTCTTTTGCAACACCTTCTGATTTTAACCAATCACTTACTGATAAAATCATTTCCTCTGGACCACATAAAAGATACTCATCTGCATCCAAGAGGCTAGTGATTTTCTCTAGGTCCTTACATTTGTCAACAGTAATTCTACCTTCAAATAGATTTGGCATCTCAGGTTCTCGAGATAACATATGGTAGAATTCGAAACGCCCAAGGTATCTATTTTTTAAATCCTCAATTTCTTCTTTGAAGATGATAGATCTATAATCCTTGTTACCGTAAATTAGACAAACACTACTATTTGGCTCACCTTCCAGTACTGCCAAAATATTTGACATAATTGGTGTAATTCCTGAGCCAGCAGTAAATGCTACATATCTTTTTTGGTTGCTCGCTTTGATTTCTGTGTGGAAGTGTCCCATTGGAGGCATAACCTCCAATTTATCACCTGGACTAAGAGATCCAGTAGCAAAAGTTGAAAACAATCCTCCTTCAATTCTTTTTATAGCTACTTGAAGTACATCTCCATTTGGACTAGAGCAGATAGAATAAGAACGTCTTATTTCTTCTCCATCAACATCCATCTTAAATGTTAGATGTTGTCCTGCGTTAAAAGTGAATGCATCTTTTAAGTCAGATGGAACATCCAATATGATAGATACCGCATCTGCTGTCTCTTTTCTTATTTCTTTAACCTCTAGTGAATAGAATGTAGTCATGTCGTTTTTTCAAAATTTCCTGTAAAATTAAGAAAACGAGCGCATCAAAACATGATAATTGTTATTTTTTGCCCTGAAAAGATTTCCGTAAATTAGCGCAGTATACCGATTTCCTTTTTATCTTGGTTAAGAAGACTGCCTGATTTAAAAGGGTAGATGCTTGAAAATCAGTAATTGAAAAAGGAAAGTCGAGATAAATTTGAACAAAGGGTAAAGGTGGAGCCTAGTGCTTGATAGCATTATAAAAAGACCTTTTCCCCTAAATAAATAATTTCAGGAATGACTGAAACACAATTAATTGAGAAATTTCAGGCAAAGATCGACGCGGAAGAGAAAATTGAAGCGAAAGATTGGATGCCAGATGCATATCGTAAAACCTTAGTTAGGCAGATGTCTCAACATGCCCATTCGGAAGTTGTTGGAATGCTACCTGAAGCTAATTGGGTTACACGTGCCCCAAGTCTAAAGAGAAAGTTAGCTCTTTTGGCAAAGGTTCAAGATGAGGCAGGACATGGACTCTATCTATATAGTGCTGTTGAAACTTTAGGGACTTCTAGAGAGGAAACACTTGATGCACTTCTTTCTGGGAAAGCTAAGTATTCTAGTATTTTCAATTACCCAACAATTACTTGGGCTGATATGGGAGTTGTTGGATGGTTAGTAGATGGAGCAGCTATTCAGAATCAAGTAATGTTGTGTAGAACTTCATACGGTCCTTATGCTAGAGCAATGGTTAGGATTTGTAAGGAGGAGAGTTTCCACCAAAGACAGGGATACGAAATCGTAATGGTCTTAGCGCG
>MAAC01013528.1_pt1 | contig 31425 bp, 31 predicted proteins | sample 1115981 | NCBI WGS metagenome assembly MAAC01 (sample SAMN04961126, study PRJNA320927) | seawater metagenome | isolation source: sample BD02T64 sea water enriched with oil for 64 days | place: USA:Gulf of Mexico | collected 2013-07-27 | reverse complement strand
AAAGCCAACTGCTCTACCAACTGAGCTAACGGCCCGGTAGATGACGCGCATATTACTGGTATTCTCAGAGTAAGCAAGCATTGTTTGAAACTTTTTACATGATCGTCAATAAAAACAACATATTACGACCATCTCAAAGCACATTGAGCGTTACAAGGCGAGGTCATATTTAGCAGCCGGATAACCTGGATGGCTAGCCCTTTACACCCTCGGCGGTAAAATTCGTGTACTAACGTTTAAAAACACCCGCTAATGGCGTCAACAATTTCGGCTGAAAGCCTAGTATCAGAGCAGTAATGAAACTTGCTGTGGCAATGAGAAGTGGCAATATCAACGCCGCAAAACTAACACCTTCACCGATTATGCATAAAACCCATGCAGCAACAAGCAATAGCCATCCACATACCCTTATTGCCTTACTGGCATGAACAGCTAACTCTGTACCTGCTACTTTTTTCCAATGTTTACGCTGACTAAGAGCAAGTAGAGTACAAGCCAAAAGAGATAAAATAGCAGCGAGAATAATCATATACTAGCCCTCTATTGATACGGCGACATTGCGTGATTCGCGGAGCCTTCTTTGCAAACGAAGCCCTGACCATAAAGCGGTTGCAGCGCAGACAAGAATAACGCTATCCATGATCGCTATGGACCACATAGAACGGCCTAGCGTAAGCAACAGATGATCGCCAGTGGTGACCCAGTTAAGGGCTACCGCCGATACAGAAGCTATAGCAATTGCAAAGCATTGCTCGCGCCAGGCTGACTTCTCACGCACAACGGCATGAACAAATGTGAGTGCCCAGATGAAAAAGAAGGTCCATATTTCCAGTTCATGCCGATGTATAGCATCGAGATTTATGTTCTTTGGTATTAACCTGTTAGCGATTAAAAACCCTACGCTGGCGAGGATAATTCCGGTAATGGATGCTGTACTGATAGCTCTTACGACGCGAACACTAGTAGCATCAGGCTGCGCCTTTTTAATACGTGACTCTATCCAGAATACGAGACCGGAACCAATCATAATGCAGCCACTTAGACCCGCCAGAAAATAAAGCCAGCGTAACGGCCAATGGTCGAACTGAATCCAATGCAGCCCTTCCAGCCAGTTCGATGCAGCATGAATAGGTAATGGCTTAAACTGATCAATCATTTCACCATTATTGGGGTCAAAAACGACTTGGTCAGGCCCCAAAGCAACCCGGTGATTCGCGAAAAACCTTTCCACTACTACATAGGTTTTAGCATCATTAACATTAAAAATAGCGACCCAATCAGGGTCGCTTGTACCCTCACCCTCCTGAGCGCGCCAGATGCTGTTCGCGCGATCGATGTAGCGGTCAAGTGTACCAACAGGATCGCCCGGTTCGTTCGCGGGCTTGATAACAGGTTTTTCATAAGCCGCCAGCTTAGCATCCAACTGCTTAATATCACCTTCGAAAGGAACGGCCATCGACCAGGGAAAATAGGAAGTAATTAGGATGAGCAATCCACTGAACGGGATGATGAAGTGAAACGGCAGGGCCACTACCGAGGTAAGATTGTGAAAGTCCAGAACCGCACGGCGTGTTTTTTTCTGCGGTCGAAAAGTAAAGAACTCCTGGAAAATTTTACGATGGATAAAAATGCCAGAGACAACGAGCGTCATCATCGCTAGCGCCGAAAGGCCTACAATATAGTATCCCAAGATACCGGGAATATGCAGCATGAAATGAAAACGGAAAAAAAACTCGCTACCAGCATCGCTATCGGTCAGGTCAAGCACTTCCCCCGTACGCGGATGTAACCCTTCCTCATGAGCCTTTCCATTCGCATCCTTGTAATGGAGGCGAATCACTGGAACCCGCTCACGGGGCATACCAATCCACACCGCCGAGAGAGGAAGCAAATCCAGCTCTGCCAATCGAGGTAGAACAACCTCGTCAAGTGAGACGTTATCTGTTATTGGTATACGCAATTCAGGTTTCATCCACTGATCAATTTCTTTGTCGAACACCGTCAGTGTACCTGTCCAGAAGACGGCAAAAAGAATGACCGAGAAAGTGATACCGAAACAGGTATGCAACCACCCCATGGATTGTCGGAAACCTTCTGAAATAATGATACGCATCGCTTAAACCGTCGCCATTAAAGGGGCGCCTACTAACATTAACACTGCCGCAAAAAGAATGACGATACTTGCTCGTATAGGTTTAGTGCTTGCGACCATCCAAATGATAATACTGAGATATACCAGCATTCCTAACATGCCACCCAAGATTGCCGATTCGCTTTTAACCAGGCCGAAGTGAGGGAGCCCGGCGGCAATCACGGCAACAACACCTGCGGAAAATGCATAGCCACCCAAAGCTCCCATGATAAGGCGCAAGGACCGTGAAAGGTTGCTTTCCGCCTGCTTACTCATGGCCACATCGTTGCTGACTGGCCTTAGCTGCTTCAATCAAAGGCCCAAGATGGCTTTCGTATTGACGCCAGCGTGCTTTGGAACTTTTATAGATAGGTTGGCGCACTTGCCAGCGGCTGGGTGTCTGCACGGCACGATCACTTTCGTGAAAATTCAGAACATTGTCTTCCCATGGCAAGCCAACAAAATCGAGCAAGCGTTGAGCCTGGTTTTCCAACCCAGAAACGGTATCTTCATAAGCAACGTCAAGTATCTGCAAACCACTAACAACCTGCCAGTGTGCCATCAACTTACGATAGCCTTGCCAATAATGGGCGATATCATCAAGATCCGTCGACCAGTTTTGCTGATGATTAAAATTTTGCGTAAAAATCGAGAACCCACAATCTCGAATGTCACGACTGCAATGAATGATACGTGCATTCGGAAAGACCATAGCAATTAGCCCTAGGTGCCAGAAATTCAGCGGTTGTTTATCCACTACTCGCTTGGCTGTCGTAAACGCCCGCTGTCCAGAAGCCGCTATATACTCTTGACCGATATCAGCGACCTGTTCCTGTGAAAGGTGGGGTGCACAGTAGGGCCAATAGGTATTTTCGTCACCGAGCCTATCCGGTGTACCGGTGGCAAGATCGGTGAGTACGGCAAGTTCACCTGCACCAAAACACTGTGAATGAGAATCAAGAATTTGCTCCGTCAAGGTGGTACCTGAGCGGGGTAGGCCAACGATAAATACAGGCCTGTCACTGGCATTCCCCCAGGATCGACGTTCTTCAAAAAACGAGGCAGAAAAAAGTGTAATCATGCTCTCAATGCGAGCATCAAAACCTTTGTGATTAAAAGGTTCCGAATCTTGTCGTCGTGCCACATTGGCGCTTGCATAAGCATTAAACGCGGCATCATATTGCTTTTGTTGCTGAAAGGCTTTGCCCAAACCATAACCAAGCAAAGCTTGATCTCGAAAGGTTAAGTCTAACAATTTCTTTTCTGCTTCTTCGATCTCTGCGCCAATATCAACATGTCTGCTTAAACCCAGCAGGCTAGCAAGCGCCTCCTGCTTGGATGGATCGAGCTTGATGGCTGTTCGATAAGCATTAGCGGCTGATTGGGGCTGACCTAGATCCTCTTGCAGCTGGCCAAGGCCGATATAGGTAAGGGCCGAATCCGGGTCAAGCATCAGTGCATGGTCAAATTCATGCTTGGCTTCCTCAACATACCCGAGCCCTTGATGGGATGAAGCCAATAGTCGGCGAGCCATCACATTGCGAGGGTCAGCCAATGTTGCCTGCTGTAAACATTGACGAGCGTCTTCGAACTGACCATTGCTATCCAGCAACTGCGCGATCCCAACCCAGGGGGTAGCGACGCAGGAGTTCTGTTTTATTGACTGCCTAAACGCGTCAAGCGCGCCGGTAAAATCACCCGCGCGCTTGCGTTCATGGCCAAGCTCATACCAATCTTTTGCCGTTAAGGCATTGGATGTAACCATTGCTTAATAATACTCGTTTTTATTGATTACATTTTTAGTCTGAGCGTTAATGCAGCCGTGCGCGGAGCACCTAATACAGCACCACCCGCTAATCTATTAACGGTAGGAGTGGATGTATTCTCCACGTACTCCTCATTGGTTACATTGAGGATATCAAAAGATACATCAACTGATTCTGTTACCGGGTACGAGAAATTAAGGTCTGCAATCGTATAGCTATCCCAATCAACTATCGTTCCTTCTCTTTCGCCAACATAACGGAAACCACCACCGGACTTTAAGCCTTGTAGGGGACCGGATTGCAGTTCGTAGCTTAAATAGAAACTACCGGTTAGCTCTGGGAAAACAGGCTCTGAAAGTTCATCATCACCTTCTTCTGTTACATCGATATCGGTGTAACCCAAATTCAACGCGAAGTTCAGAGCATCCGTTGGATTAAACGTACTGGAAAATTCCACACCTTGAACGCGAACTTCACCTGCACTGACAACAAAAGCCTCATTTGGCCCATTGTTCGGATCTTTTAAGGCAACATCCTCACGTAGGGTATAGAAAACCCCCGCTTGGTACGTCATCAAGCCATCTGATAGCGACCCTTTTGACCCGATTTCTATGCCATTTGAGGTTTCAGCTTTAACAGGATTTGCATCACGCCTTACACCAAACTGCGGTATAAACGCCTGAGCATAGCTGCCGTAAAAGTTAATGGTTTCGGATACACTCGCGCTTGCACCCAACCGAAATGTCAGTTCACTATCGTCATATTCCGAGGGGAACGCATTACCGCGACGGTAATTGACCGTATCTTGTTTTAATTTATCGTAGCGAATACCACCAACAACGGTAACCCAGTCATTAGGGCGAAGGGCTGCCTCAGCCAGAACTGACCTAAGCTTTGAGTCCGTCAGCGTGAAGGGCTCCGGTTCTCCACTACCACTATCACCATAACGAGGCTGATCAATATCCGCCAGGCTGTATGGGCCGTCATAGCTGTACCCATTAAACAAGCGATCAAAAGAGCGCTTGTCATTCGCAATACCAATCACAAAATCTTGATCTTGCCCCCAAAACTCGGCGCTATACGCTAGCTGAGCATCGACGAAGGTAGCTTCGGATTCCGTTTCAGCGGTTTGTGGGAAGCCATACATTGCTTCCAGACCCGCATCATCCTTAGCATAGTTATAGAGACCGGAGGTATTCTTATAGTCGAAGTCGGTTTTTTGTTTGCTGCCCCGCACAGTTAACTTTAAATTATCCAGAAATTCGTGATTGACCTCAGTGTTAAACAGGGTATCCCTTACTTTGCCCTTTGCATTGTCATAACCGACGAAGGTATCAGTATCAATACCATCAGGAATATCGCCATTTTGCATCAGCGGGAAGCCCGTATTTGGCGTCACTTCATGCTCTGTGTAAGCAACACTTGCTTTAACCGAGGTTGCTGAACCCAGGTTAAGGGTAATAACGGGACGGATCGCAGTGGTTTGTCGCCCTGTTTCATCAGCATCGAATTTAAAATCTCGATAAGCACCACTTACGCGTATAAGGGCTAGATCGGAACCATCTATTTCACCCACATTTACATCAAATTCCACGCCAGCACTACCAAATTGGTCAGCTCGTAGCTCTACATGGGTAAAGCGATCTGCTTCCGGTGATTTGGTAACAGTGTTCACAATACCACCGGCACCTACAGGCCCCGAAGCAATAGATGCAGGTCCTTTGAGTACCTCATAGTGATCAACAAAAGCGTCATCCCTAGCCCCCGCACCGCGGAAGTTATTTTGTTGGCGATTATCCACAAGAATCGGTGCAGCGAAACCGCGAGACAGGAACTGAGTCCCCCCTGTACCTTGGCGATCTTCAGTGCGAGTGATGTTAGGCAATGTCGTTAGCGCTTCAATAGGTCGGGTGAAATTACGCTCGTCGAGAAAATCGCGATCGACAGTGTTTAGTGTAAATGGCAACTCTTGCTCGCTAACCTGGATGCGATTAGTTAACGATTGTTGGAATGAACCAACAACTTCAACTTCTTCAACATTTGACTGATCTAGCTGCGTCTTCTCTGCTGTTGTCTCGACAGCTTGCTGAGCAAAAGTTTGAGTTGAACAGATTAGGCCGATAGCCACAGCGAGTGGCGACAAGGCAAAAGCACGATTGCGCATAATTTCCCCTAAATAAGAATAATTTGAATGCGAATTATTCTTATTTACAACCAAAATGATAGCACTTTTACATTTGTTACATTTGGAGAGTTTGATTAACCTTAGGTAATTGAATGGATACGGCTAGGCCTCCATGGGCGCCATTATTAGCCCATATACTGCCTCCAACGGCCTCCAGTTGACGTTTGGCGAGAGCCAAACCTAGGCCAAAACTGCCACCGGAAGCCTGCCGAGATTTATCGACACGATAAAAGGGTTTAAAAATGGTCTCGAGCAAATTCTCTTTAACTCCCGGCCCCTGATCTGTAATCCGCAACAAATAAAGCTGCCCGCTACCTTCAAGTGTTAGCTCTACTGTCTTTCCAACGGGGGTATAGCGCATGGCATTGCGTAATACGTTTTCAATCGCCTGCCCCAGTGCTTGATGATTGCTATGTTTCAGCATGGCAGAATCAGGCAAGCCACAGATCAGGTGGCGATCTTGAAATTCGAACCTCGCATCGGCAACCAGTACGTCCACTAAATCCACTAAGTCGAGATCTTCTTGCTGCAAATCGGGTTTTTCATTTTCTAGCCAGGCTAGCGTTAACGTATCATCGACCAGGCGACGAATCTGTTGAGATTCACGCTGTATGCGCTGCAGGTTTTTATCACGCTCGCCCTCCCCCTCGATCACACATTCAATGGCAATATCCAAACGCGCCAGAGGTGTTCTTAATTCATGGGATAAGTCCGCAATTAGCTGCCGCTGGCTGATAATCAATTCGCCAATACGCTCAGCCATACTATCGAAGGTTTGCCCCAATGCAGCCAGCTCGTCGCCTCTTCGCCCCAACTGCTTTCTCACCCTGACATCATAATTCCCAGAGGTAAATGCCTTAGTAGCCCGCTGTAACTTCACTAACGGCGTCATAATATGGCGGTATAAGAAATAACAAAGTAGAGACAACAACAACAACGGTAAAATAACCTGTATCAGTATACGCACTGTAGGCCAGTAGCTACCAGGACGCATGCGCTCTGGTAGCTCAATCAAAAGCGATAGGCGGTTTTGCTGAAACGGTATTTCCATAACCGGGTTCTCAGCAAAATATAAATGGACTTTCCAATCAACGTTACGGCCGAGATTATAGCTCTCGAGGTTCTGGCTTTCTAAATCATCACCGGCTAAATGGTGAATAGAGAATTCCGCCAAGGCCACCCAAGTTTGTTCTTTTGCCTTTAGATCATCTAACCACTGTTTTAAAGCAGAGTGATCCCCACTTTGATAGAGCAGTTCTGCTTGCTGGCCCCATGCGTTTAGTGTGGCTCGATCAACCTCATGCAAATGGCTCATCCCCTCTTCGGTATAATTAACAGCCAGGTCAACAAAGTAAAAGAGTAGTACGGTGCCCGTGGCGATAAACAGGCAGAACTTCCAAAACAGGCGATGTTTCATGCGAGGCAATAACCTTTACCATGTACGGTTTGTAGTCTGCTACCTTGCCAGCCTGCTTGATCAAGCTTGCGACGCACACGAGATAGATGCATATCCAGGCTACGATCATGTGCGCCGTAACTCTTCTTCAGTACGGTCTGATACAAAAAAGGCTTATTTAACACCTCCCCTTGATGGTTGAGCAAGGCCCACAATAGCGCAAATTGTATCGGTGTCAGGTCAATCAACTGTTGATTCATTAGCGCTTCTTGCTGAGGTTGATTAAGTCGTAAACCATCTAGGTCAATTTGATTAACCTCAGTTTGAATAGCCTGGGGATTGCTACGACGCAGTAATGCTTCAATGCGTAACAGCAGCTCCTTAGTATTAAAGGGTTTCGACAGATAATCATCAGTACCTTGCTGAAAGCCTCGAATACGCTCCTCTTCTGCGCCCCTGGCTGTCACCATAATAACCGGCGTGGCTTGGGTTTTGCGCAGCATTCCCAGCAGGGAAAAGCCATCGCGCTTGGGTAACATCACATCTAAAAGGATTAAATCGTATAAACCGGTGATAGCTGCATTCAACCCATGTTCACCATCAAACGACTGATCCACCTGATACCCTTGACCTTGCAATAAATCAGAGATTTGATGATTCAATGCCAGATCATCTTCCACCACTAAAATCGACGCGCTTGCCATACTCCCCCCTCAGTACTTACCTATCTGCAAATTAGACACCAAATGAGAATGATTTTCAATTAAGCTTTTCAAGCTTTTATCTGCAGTTTTTTTACGGTATAAACGACAATTACATTTGCTCACCTGAAAGGGGGGGTACAAACCCCAATAGGTCATTAGCTCAATGGTCACTAAACGCCCCGCACTAAGCTTGTTAAATACATTTGAAGCAGCCGGCCGCCTCGGCAGCTTTAAAGCAGCGGCCAACGAGCTAAATGTCACCCCTTCAGCAATCAGCCACCAAATCAAAACTCTTGAAGAGCAGTTGAACTTTTCACTGTTTCGCCGTAACCACCGTACCTTAAGCCTTACAGACCCAGGAAAAGCCTTACTCGAAACGGTTAGTCTGCACCTGTCGGGGTTAAAACAAGGTGTTGATAATATACAGCGTCGCTACGGCCACCCCTCCATACGTGCCCACATTTTGCCTTTTCAAGCCGTTGAGATTGTTATCCCTAACTTACATCACTTCCAAAAAGACAATCCAAATGTTGAACTGCGCATAGAAACCAGTCTTTATGGAGGTGATTTTAATCTCAGTGGCATTGATATCGGTATACGGCTGGGCACAAAAGCGCTGAAAGAAACATGGACAGGACTAGAGGCTGATTTATTGCTAGAAATAGAGGTTAGCCCCGTTTGCGCCCCGTCTTTACAAGCCAGTGAAAACATCAATACTTTCAGTGACTTGCTAGGGCAAAACCTGATTCATATACCCTACGGGGATAACCCTTGGCAACGCTGGGCCGATGCCGTTGAACTAAAAGGCCTAAACACCAAAGAAGAACTAACCCTAGACAGCTATACAAGCCACCTAAGCGCAGCAGAGCAGGGATTAGGCATATCCCTAGGCCTATTCCCTTTGGCTCATGCCTGGGTCAAAAAAGGCAGGTTAGTAGAATTATTTCACCAACGTATTCCAGTGGAAGAAGCCTATTACATTATTTACCGCTCCGCAGATGCCGAACGTCCCGATTTACTAGCCTTTAGGCATTGGCTACATTCATTATTTTCCGACCTAAAAAAAGAGTCAGATGAATTTTACTCATCTCAGACCCTCAAATAATTCGTTTGTCCCCGAGTCACTCTGAACGGTAACCTTATACCGTAATAAGTCTTTATCTCAAGATTCACCAATACCCCTTACATCTTTATCTCTGGAGGTTACTATGTATAAGCAGATAGAAACGCTTATGCTTCGCGCACCCTTTATCACGATCTTATTTTTTCTTAGCATTATTGTTGCCGCCAGCTCAGGGTTACCTAAAACAACCATCAACGCAGATTTTGAAGTTTTCTTCGGGCCAAACAACCCGCATTTGCAGGTGTATCATGACATACAAGACACCTACACTCGCATGGACAACGTCTTTCTTGCTATAGCGCCCAAAAACCAAAAAGTATTTACACCTGAAACCTTAAGTATCATCCAAGAAATCACTGAAGAAGCCTGGACCTTCCCCTTCTCTTCTCGTGTGAATTCCATTACCAATTTTCAGCATACCATTGCAGAAAATGATGAGCTGATTGTTGACGACCTAGTACCGGACATAACAAATAGCACACCTGAAAGCTTGGCGCTGGCTCAGACGTTTGCGGTGAACGAACCAGCCTTACTGAATAAGTTAATTTCCCCAACTGCTCATGTCACTGGCATCAACATTACGTTTGAATTACCAACAGAGAACACATCCCAAGCAAATCTGAGCATTGTTAAAACTACCAGGGAACTTATTGAGCGTTACGAAGCTAAATACCCATCGATTACTATTTATTATTCTGGTCGTGTAATGAATAACAATGCATTTCGTGACGCGTCACTTTACGACATGACACACCTTGTGCCCGCGGCATTTGTTATTGCCATGATTTGTATTTCATTGTACTTATTTGCCGCCAGTGGCAGCATCATCACGGTTATATCTGGAACCTTTGCCACATTAATTGTCATTATTGCAGCCATTCTTACAGCCCAAGGTATTGCTGCCTGGCTTGGCATCGCAATCTCCACGCCATCCGCCAATGCCCCCACGATGATACTTACCCTGGCTATTGCTGACAGCATCCATATATTAGCAACATTTTTTCAACAAATGCGTAACGGCATGCCTAAGTTTGAGGCAATGAAAGAAAGCTTACGACTCAACCGCCAACCAGTATTTTTAACCAGCCTCACGACTATGATTGGTTTTTTGACCATGAACTTTAGTGATTCCCCTCCCTTCAAGGATTTGGGAAACGTGGTTGCCATTGGCGTTATAGGGGCATGGCTATTTTCGGTATTGCTGCTTCCTGCGTTAATGTTACTGTTACCGGTCCGCGTAAAATCAAAAATAGAAAAAAAGGGCTCACATAAAAATCGCCTTGCAGAATTCGTCATTCACCGTCGAACTCCGCTGCTAATTTTTACCAGTCTATTTATTTTGACCAGCACAGCATTTCTTCCTAAAAATGAACTCAATGATGTTTGGGCTGAATATTTTAATGAAAAAACCGAACAACGCATTAACGGAAATTTTATACGAGCAAACCTCACATCAATCAATTCTATTTCTTTCTCACTGCCTTCTGGTGAAGAGGGCGGGATCAACAACCCTACTTACCTTAAAAACCTAGACGCTTTTTCTGTTTGGTTATTGGAACAACCAGAAATCATTCATGTTGCAACCTATACCGATGTTATAAAACGATTAAATAAAACATTACATAATGATGACCCTGGCTGGTACAAATTACCGGAACAACGAGATTTAGCGTCTCAGTACTTACTACTGTATGAGTTATCCCTCCCGTTTGGCCTTAGCCTCAACAACATGATTGATACCGCAAAAACATCAACACGAATCACTGGAACGGTAGCTGGCAGCTCTTCTGCCCGCGTACTTGCCGTTCAACAGCGGGCTCAAACCTGGCTGCAAAAAAATGCTCCTGCTAATTTTTATCACGAAGGTACCAGCGGCGATTTAATGTTCGCCCACGTCGGATTCACTAACATCCGCAGTATGTTAGAAGGCACCTTTGTGGCACTTATTATTATTTCCATTATGTTAGGATTTGCTTTGCGCTCCTTTAAATTTGGTCTAATCAGCCTGCTGCTTAATTTAATTCCAGCGGGTGTTGCTTTTGGACTTTGGGGCATATTTGTTGGCCAAATCGGCCTCGGCCTGTCAGTCGTCGCCGCGATGACTCTTGGTATTGTTGTTGACTACACCGTACATTTTTTAAGTAAATATTTGCGGGCGCAACGTGAGCAAGGGCTAAATGAACCTGACGCCATTCGTTATGCATTTAATAATGTTGGCACAGCATTAATTGTCACGACCATTATCCTTAGCGCTAACTTTGGCGTCTTGGCATTCTCAAACTTTGTGATGAATTCTCATATGGGATTATTAACAGCATCCACCATTATTATCGCTCTAATGGCAGACTTCTTCTTCCTTCCACCGCTACTGCTGTTTTTAACACGCAAACAAAAAAAGGCACCTCAACCGGTAATATCAGAAGACAACGAATTGCGCGCTGAAAGCTCAACTAGCGAGCTTAACTACCAGCCTTAACTAGCAGTATCAACAACCACTCACACGTTAAATAAATATGGCTATACTGAGGGCATGACTGAAACATGCCCTCGCTGCCAATACATTCGCTTACCAGCCGACAAGGGCCCTGCTTGGCAGTGCCCTAATTGCGGCATAGCCTACAACAAACAACCCAAAGCAACACCGAACACACAGCCCCCCGAGCAGGCACCAAGTAGTTTTCTAGACCTTGAAGTGCGCTATCGCCCTTTAAACAGAAAACTCTACCTCTTTATTATTCTTTTTTCAGGGCTGACCCTATTTTCTGCATTCAAGAAAAACAACCTAATAGACGCCTCCCTGATCCTCTCAGAGTTAACCCAAGAGCCTACCCAGGAACTGATTTCAAGTCGTAGCCCATATGCTGAACCCTATAACTTCCGCTACATGGACATCCAATATCAGGTAAAACCCATTGCTAACTATGAGCTATGGGGGCTAGTTGTTAGCCATAATGACATCGACGGCATCTCCGATACTTATCATGATGAGACATCCGTGGACACCAAGGACCTTTGTGTTATATGGGGGGAGAACATTCTAAACAACAATTTCCACGCGGTGTCTTTTAGCAGCGGCGCCTGGACATGTTATTTTGAGTATCCTCACGGAACAGCATTTAACGCGAATCAGCTGTCAAACAATCATATTATTACTGACAACGATGCTATCCGAGAGACCTTAGCGCAGATTCAGATTGGGGACCAAATACATATAGAAGGGGAGCTTGTTAGCTATCAAGATGAACGTCACCCGGAGTATTGGCGAGCGAGCAGCACGACAAGAACCGATGGAGGTAACGGAGCTTGCGAGGTTATTTTTGCCAACACATTAGACGTCATTGCTGTTGGAAATCCTCTCTGGCGATTTGTTTATGACTGGAGTTGGAAGATATTGATAATATTATTAATCGCAAAAACCACCGTATTTATTCGAGAAGTAACTCAATAGCTTTACCTTGGAAACAAAGGTCAAATATCGTACCATCCCCTTATCATTCTAATAAGCAGCCCAAAGCTCAAAAAAGGACTTATACTCCAGATGCCACAACCTGATAACATCAGTTCATCCCCTACTTCACTTAAAATTGTGACTCGCGTAAAACCTAAAACCGACCAATCCCAAGACCCCCTGGAATACCACAGCATTTACCATTGGGATCGTATAATTGGGGTTGCTGCGCTAATATTCATCAGCATTGTTGTTTTAGCATATTTTGCAATAACTGGCTTTATAAACACGAGTGAACAAAACCCAAGCACAATAACAATATCATCAGAAGCAAATACCCCTGTCCCATCTAAGCCAGTCATTTCAGAGCCATCCAATACAACGGTTACCGCACCTTCTGAGAAATTAGCCACTACAGCAACATCAACAAAACTCACCACAGAACTCACAGCAACAAAACCCTCTATCGATACACCGCTTATCCCCATGGACAGCAAAACCGAGTCTCTAATCAGCCAAGCCAATTCTGATTTAAACACCGCTAGCCCTAGTGCAGGTACCCGGCACTTAAACCCTCCCATTATCACCATTCACTCAGATGACATAAACCGCGCTGTGTTTACCCACACACTTAAAAAGAAGGAACCAAACAGTGTCATCGATGACACTGTCATACTTGATGAGGGAGGCCTTTCCAGAGTGTACTTTTTCACTGAAATAGAAGGCCGCACAGGAGACACTTTCACTCACACATGGTATCGCAACGGTAAAAAAATCGTCAAGGTCAGAACACCAATCGGAAGTGATACATGGCGCTGTTCTTCCAGCAAATATTTGGATAAAACAATGATTGGAGACTGGGAAGTAAAAGTCACAGACAAGAAAGGCGAACTGGTCGCATCCGGCGCCTTTGCGTTTGCTAAAGGTTAATCAACAAATAACGCTAATTTTACTATTTCTAATTCTGATTCGTTAACGAGAGCTGCGCAACCAGCGCAGCTCCAGCCTGTTCAATAGTTTCCCCGCAATCAATAATGCCATCTTGATAAACTCCCATAAGGTACACTCTTACCTGTACAAGAGCCTTCATTCCACCCCTCAAAGCCTAACCACATTAGCGGTAATGTATTGTTAAATCCCAGCGGATACTTAATAACACCTTCGGTTTCAATCATACCAACCCACTAGAAAGCACACCCGCTTTACAATCCTACCAAAATACTAGAGACTCAACTTGTTGCACCATAGTACAACAATGGCGTAAAGTAATAAGCACATGCCATACAATATGCTCCCCTGACCAGCGAGATTAGATAATGTTTACTCCTTTAACGATAAATAAAATCGACAAACATTACTATAAACCTAACAAACAAACCCGTTGGAATTTTAGCATCATATTTTTTTTACTGATACTAACCTCCATCAGCGTTAAAGCTAGCCCTTTCATTGATGAAGCTATCACCACAAGCCAACCCACCCCTATCAGCAATTATTATCATCAACAAAGCCTATCTTCAGAAGTTCGTCACAACGTATATATTTGGCAAGGGTTCGAACATGAATGGCAGCGTTTTGTTGTCCTAAGAAATGGAGGTCGAGTGCCTCACCGCATTTCAAAATTACATAATTATATTCAGCAACCAGAAAATGCATCTTCACCTGCAACATTTCATTTTGCTCAAGGCACAGGGGTTGATGGAAACTATATGAACCCTAAGGGCAACTACAGTGTCATCGAATCTGAATCAATCGATAGCCTTTCAGGGGACGTTCTATTGCAATGGACAGATGAAATAACCGATTCAAGCACCCCGATTGCTAAGAATAAACTCCGCGATGTCATTTCTATCCCTCTAGATGCCTTCCATACCGACGCTGATGCCAACAATGGCACATTAACAATGATCTTACAGGGCATTCAGCTAGACCTTTCTTGTGACGACGCACTTCAACCAGAAAGTAACCCGTGTAATTCCAACGGTATGTGGCCTTACATTTTTAACGTTGCGATAAACCAATGTGAAAAGACCCAGGCGTATTATAACTGTGACCTAGATGTGGATATCTATCGCGCATGGACGCCCAACAAAGGAGGGTTCCAACTCCCCCCTTTGTTTGAAGAAGTAAAACCTCTAAATCATCGTTTGGATTTTGCGCTCCGCGTTCATTTTTCTGTTATTAGCGCTCCTCAAACAGTTTTTTCAGCGCAAACAAATGAAGATATATTTACCACCACAGACATTCATCAACGACGCAATCAAAGCTCCACGCTAGAAACACCGTCACCACATATGAATTTTAGTCAAAGCACCCACGCCATCAAATCCTTCGGTTTTGGCTTAAGTGCCCCCGAGTTGCTGGAACAACATTGGCAAGTCTTAGGCTCAGACATATCTCAACAGGGGCGTTACATTGGAAAGCTAAGCAATCTAATCAACAGTCATGCTCAAGTCGATCAAAACTCCCAAGCCACCATTTCACAGTCTTTATGGGCCCCTATAACGGTTGTGAATGCAACAAGCCACACCTCCCTTGGGACTCGCTCACTATTTTTTGCAGATAACATCGCAATCTCAGACACACAAACCATCAAAGGTAAACTTTGTATTAACAGCACCAGTCAGGCTCCAGCATTCTCTCGATGGAGTATGTGCAATTACAAAGGTTGGTTAGCACGTATTATTTACGGTGGAAAACAGCAGCTATCTCACTCAGTGAATCTACCCTTACAACACCAATACTAGGAGTATCCTAATGATAAATACATTACGCTTATTTTATTTCGATACCACCAAGGGCAACAGCACCGCCCTCAAAATACTCATAGAAGAGCTGGGTGTAAGTGAAGCACTGCGATTATCCCTAACATTAAAATGGCGTTTATTTTATCGAAATCCGTTTAAACCAATCAATCAACACAAACACCCAACGGAACAAGAAAAACTCAGCCAACGCCAAATGGCCCCTATGGTTGTTCTTTATGAATTGCTTATCGACAAGGGGTATTCCAAGAAACGTATCATTGAATTACTTCAGGCACTAAGTAACAGTGTCGCCACTGCATTTTTAAAATTTAATGTTCCAATCATAAAACGCAAAGATTATATCGATCTACCTTCAGAAAAAAAACTTGATATGCTTACAAAAATAACACAGCGCTTTTTTAATGCTGAGGCGACATTATCTTTAGATGAAAAGGACAATTTTAGCTTTCAAGTCAACCACTGCCACTTTGCCAGCTATAGCAATGCGCTAGGCCACCCTGATCTCGCAACACTCTTCTGCGCGTCAGACAAACAATTTTTTGACAAGTATCAAGATGACATTATTTTCTTTAGATCACAAACCCTAGCGACAGAAAACAAACCCTGCGACTTTCGTTTTACTTGGAAACAATAAGAACAAGGCAAAAATAAAAAGCAGATTATCTCCGCTTTTTATTTTTATTCTTAGCCTGCTTCTTAGACTTAACTGACTCTGAAACTTTACGTTTGTATTCGGCTTGTCTAGGGGTAACTCTCGTATTACGCCCAGCAAAAGGGTTATCGCCTGTCTTAAATTCAATCCGAATTGGCGTACCTTCAAGCTTCATTACCTTTCTAAACGTATTTTCTAAATAACGCCGATAAACATTAGGAATGTTATTTGTCTGATTCCCATGAATCACTACGGTTGGTGGACTATTCCCCCCCATATGCGCATAACGTAATTTAATACGACGCCCATGAGACATTGGAGGCTGATGATCTGCAATCGCATCTTCTAGTATCTTTGTTAGGAAACTAGCAGACAATGATTTCTGCGAGGATTCATAGGCTCTATTAATGGACTCGTATAAGTTGCCAACACCCGTTCCGTGTAACGCAGAAATAAAGTGCATTTTGGCAAAGTCCACAAAACCCATTCGACGTTGAATTTCTTTCTTAACATCCGTTTTTTCTTCGCTGTCCATGCCGTCCCATTTGTTGACAGCGATAACCAACGACCGGCCCGCATCTATAACAAACCCAAGCAAGTGTAAATCTTGCTCAACAATATTTTCACGTGCATCCAAAACTAAAACCACTACATTCGCATCTTGAATCGCTTGCAAGGTTTTAATCACCGAGAATTTCTCTACCGTTTCAAAGACCTTGCCTCGACGACGCACTCCCGCAGTATCAATTAACGTGTAGGCCTGGCCATCTCGCTCATAAGGAATATAGACACTATCACGGGTGGTTCCTGCCTGGTCATAAACAACCACGCGATCCTCCCCTAGCATTCGGTTAATCAGTGTTGATTTACCCACATTCGGGCGTCCAACAGTGGCTATTTTAATGCCTTTGTTAACAATAGCCATATCTATGCTATCGGCGTCTTCCTCCATTGACGCAGAAACCGAGGTTATCACCTCCGTTATAAGCGCAGACACTCCACGGTTATGCGCAGCGGCGATACCATAGGGCTGCCCTAACCCTAAACGATAAAATTCAGCCGTCACTACATCAAAGTCCATTCCATCAATTTTGTTCACAACCAATGATATGTTCTTAGATGTTGAGCGAAGCACCTTTGCAAGATTTTCATCTGCGGGTGTCACACCGGCATGAGCATCTACCATAAACAATACGATATCAGCCTCTTGAACCGCCTGCATGGACTGATCCGCCATATGCGCATCAATGCCTTCTTCTCCCCCCGTCAAACCTCCTGTATCAATAACAATAAATTGATGCTCACCTAAACGCCCTTCGCCGTACTGGCGATCACGAGTTAATCCAGGAAGGTCTGCCACCAGCGCGTCGCGGGTACGGGTAAAACGGTTAAAGAGAGTCGACTTACCAACATTCGGTCGACCCACTAAAGCTATAACAGGTTTCATTTTTCAATCACTTTATAAGCAGCTAGTTCGCCACTATTACCTTGTACATAAACAACATTGTCTTTCACTATTGGTGGTGCTCGTAACCCGTCGCGATCCACTCGAACACGAGCTTGAATACGACCATCACGATAATGCAACCAATGTAAATAACCTTCGAAATCCCCAACTACGGCATTAACGCCAACAGGGGTTATCGCCGAAAGGCGGCGCCCTTTAAATAAATCAGTTGTCCAAACCTCTGCTCCACTTACAGCGTCCAGTACTTTGATAACACTATCCTGGTCGACAACATACACCCGATCCAACTTCTCGGACACACCAGCATAAGTTGAGAAAGGTTTTTGCCATAACAGCCGCCCAGAAGGGATATCAATAGCCGCTAGTTTACCTTGATACGTTGCAGCATACACCACGTTACGCGCCACCCAAAAACGACCGTCCAGATCAACTAAACGCTCAAGCTCGGAACGCCCTTGAGGTTCCGATACAGGGTACTCCCAACCAACGCCACCATTCTCTGTTTTTACCGCAACCAACCGACCATTCGCAAAACCTGCAAGGGTCACCTCGCCCACAATAATCGGGCTACTGCTACCGCGCAGGGTTAAATTTGGAATTGGTGTATCATAAAGCCATTCTTTTTTGCCCGTTTCACGGTTTAATGCATGCATCCGACCGTCCATCGTTTGTACAACCACACGCGAAGCTCCGACAGCGGGAGTTGCTAAAATTTGGCCACTTAATTCTACCTTCCAAATCTCAGAGCCATTTTCTTCGCTAAGAGCCACTGCTTCGCCATTATCTGTACCATATACGACGACACCATAACCGGCACCAACGCCACCAGTAATTTTATGCTCCGTTTCGATTTCCCATACTTCTTCGCCATCTTCGCGATTAAGCTTAACCACCTCACCGTCATATGACGCTGCATAAGCCCATCGTTCAGTAATTGCTGGAGTTAATAGCAGGTAGTGATCATCTACACCATCATCCACATCAACAGACCATAACTCCTCTACTTGTATCTCTTCATCAAAGTCGGGCAAAGGTGATGGCGGCAGCACATCATCATCAGAACAAGCACCTAACATGAGAGCGATTACAATCAACATTCCCGCTTTAGTCACCATTTTCGGGATCACCAGAGATAGAGTAGAGAGTGAACGTTCAGATTGAAAAAAAGATACAAACACAGTTGGCTCCTAAAAAAGAATAGCCACTCAGCGGATCTCATCGATCTACTGCGTGGCTAGGGTATGGCGTTATTTTGCTATACTGGCTATCTAACGTTTTATTTAACTATCTATTTAACAACCGCTAAATTGTCATACTTCATTTTAACGATAGGTTTAGCCCCACCGTTATTGTCATTTGCATTTAACGCTTTACTATAAGCAGCGCGAGCTTCATCGAGCTGACCAAGGCTGACAAATATGTCACCTTTGACCTCATCAAAGGCTGCAGACTGTGCCCCCGTATTAACGCTATTGATTAATACCAACGCATCATCTAACTGACCTTTCATCATCAAAACCCGCGCTAAACGAAGTTGTGCAACCAATTTAACGCCTTCGCTTGCGTTGTGATCAATTGCCCAACGCAATTCAGTTTCCGCTTTATCCGCATCGCCAACATTCACATGCTGCTTTGCCAACATTAGTGCAGCAAAAATTGCGTACTCAGAGGTTTCATGTTGCGCCTTTAATTCTCCACCTAAATGTGTCAATGTTGCTACATTTGCAGTGATTTTCTCAGCATCGAGATTAGGCTGAGCTACCAACTCGGCAGCCTCTAATAACTCTCCGTACATTACAGAAGCTGCTTCACCTGTGACCCGTTTCTGGTCTTGCCAGAACTGCCATCCAACAACAATAAGAATAGCCAAACCAATACCGATTAGGATATTGCTACCATTTGTTTGCCACCACTTTTTTATCGCGTCTATTTGTTCTTCTTCTGTACGATACGTATCCACGTTTTACCTACTCCACTTTCAATCGTTTGATTAACACTAACCAACCATAATTACTTACAGAACTGCGCAAAAACAGAGCCTAGCTCGTTTTGTGCAACAACTACCTGGTCCTTCTGTTCACGCAGGTATTTTACCGTTACCTGTGCATTTGCAATCTCATCTTCGCCCAAAATAAGGGCTATTTCCGCACCACTATCATTGGCTTTTTTCATCTGCTTTTTAAACTTGCCGCCGCCACAATGGCACTGCACAACAGCATGAGACAACTGATCTCTCACTTTGTCTGCAAACAACACCGTTTCCGGCCCCGATCCTACCACATAAAAATCAGGCTTGCTGCTGATCTCCCCCGTTAAACCTGTGGCTTCAAGCAACAATACGAGTCGCTCAATCCCCATGGCAAAACCTACAGCCGGTGTCGGCTTTCCACCTAACTGCTCAACCAGACCATCATAACGCCCGCCAGCACATACCGTACCTTGAGCGCCCAAGGCATCAGTTACCCACTCAAAGACTGTTTTACAGTAATAATCCAGCCCACGAACCAACCTTGGGTTAATTTCATACGCGACACCCGCAGCATCAAGTGTTGAGGTTAATACCTCAAAGTGTGCCTTAGAATCTTCATCAAGAAAATCCATCAACGATGGTGCATCAGCTAATAACAGCTGTGTCTTCGTATCTTTACTATCCAACACCCGCAAAGGGTTACTCTCTAAGCGACGCTGGCTATCTTCATCTAACTGATCTTTTCTGGCTTCAAGGTATGACACCAATTCAGCTCGATAAGTTGCACGCGCCTCACTAGAACCTAGGCTATTAATCTGCAACGTCACCTGATCCGACAGCCCTAACGCCTGCCAAAACTTAGCCGTCATCAAAATCATTTCAACATCAACATCAGGCCCTTGTAGACCAAAGGTCTCAACACCAATTTGGTGAAATTGACGATAACGTCCTTTTTGGGGTTTTTCATACCGGAACATTGGACCGGTATACCACAGGCGCTGAATCTGGTTATAAAGCATACCATGCTCTTCTGCCGCCCTTACACAACCAGCAGTACCTTCAGGTCGCAACGTTAAGCTCTCGTCATTGCGATCGCTAAACGTATACATTTCCTTTTCAACAATATCAGTCACTTCACCGATTGTACGTTTAAACAAATCCGTATATTCAACGATCGGCAAACGAATCTCACCGTAACCGTATCGTCCAACAATATCTTTAACAGTGCTTTCAAGGTGGCGCCAAATAGCCGATTGCTCTGGCAAAATGTCGTTCATTCCACGAATGGCTTGTATCTTTTTACTCAATGTTCTATTTCCACCTATTTCGACAAGTAATCGCAACAACGGCTATTACGATGGCTTTAACAATACTATAGATAGTCGCTAAGGCATTCCAACGGTAATCTTTGCCGCCTCGCCTGCTTTGAGATCTATCTCTGCCACTTTTTCACGAACCTGGCGCTCTAACTCATCCACCAGATTATCATTTTTAACTTTATGGCTGGGTTTGCCATCACGATAAATTAAGTTATTAGGCGTACCTCCGGTTAATCCAATATCAACGGATTTTGCTTCGCCAGGCCCATTTACCACACAACCAATAACAGCCACATCAACGGGGGTAATAATATCTTCCAATCGCACTTCCAACTCATTCATGGTTTTTACCACGTCGAAGTTCTGTCGAGAACAACTAGGGCAAGCAATAAAGTTAACGCCTTTAGCCCGCAATGATAAACTTTTCAAAATATCAAAGCCTACCTTTACCTCTTGAATAGGATCAGCAGCTAAAGAGACTCGCAATGTATCGCCAATCCCATCCATCAATAACATACCTAATGCTACCGAAGACTTTACCGCACCAGAGCGAAAGCCACCGGCTTCCGTAACACCCAAATGTAACGGTTGCTCTATTTGATCTGCAATCAGACGATAAGCCGCAACCGTCATAAATACATTGGAAGCTTTAAGGCTTAATTTAAAATCAGGGTAATTTAACCTATCCAATATATCGATATGACGCATAGCAGACTCGACAAGCGCTTCTGGCGTAGGCTCTCCGTACTTTCTCTGCAACTCCTTTTCTAACGAACCCGCGTTGACACCTATGCGAATCGGAATACCTTTATCACGTGCACAATCCACAACTTCACGAACACGATCTTCACGACCAATATTGCCTGGATTAATACGTAAACAATCAACACCTTGCTCAGCCACAGCTAAAGCAATTTTATGATCAAAATGAATGTCCGCGATTAATGGTACATTAACGCGTTTCTTGATATGACCGAAAGCTTCCGCAGCATCCATTGAAGGTACAGAAACACGGACGATATCCACTCCCGCATTTTCAAGCCCAATGATCTGCCCCACCGTTGCTTCAACATCGGTAGTTTCAGTGTTTGTCATGCTTTGGACACTTATCGGTGCATCACCACCAACAGGTACATTGCCAACCATGATTTGACGACTCTTACGTCGCTTAATAGGAGATTCGAAATGCATTATTGTCTCCTTTCAAACTGCTCTTGTTTCAACGCTTTCTAAAACGTAGTGCGTATTTAATCCGCCAGAAACTGCAATTTGAAAATTATTCGGTTGAAAAATGAATTGTTGTTTTCACAACACTCGTTTTGGGGGTTATTCGCCCAAGGTTACATGGGCAACACTGGTCCGCTTAGAGGAAGCAAACAATACGGGGCTTCCATTAAACGTCAGCTTAGCCATTGAACCGTCCCCTAATTTAACGTCAATAGGAGCGACTCCTTGCAGTGACACTCTCTGCCCTGCTTTTCGCAAATTTGCGTATATTCGCTTGCCCGTTGCATCCCACACTTCGACCCAGCATTCACCACTGAATGTCATTATCAATGTCGAAAGTTCTATGTTTGTTTGAACTTCCTCCGCCTGATTTACAATCGGGGCCTCTGCTAAAGCATTTGTTTCTACTAGAGGAGTGTCAACCTCTATGGCCGCAGTATTATCTGCTACGGCTTCTATTGATGCTACTACCGGTGATGCTACTACCGGCTGCGCTAAAGGTACTGCGGCAACCGCTGCAATAGACGCTGTTGTTGGTTCTATTGTTGGTTCTATTATTGATTCTATCGGGGAAAGCACTTTTGCTGCCGTTATAGCCTCCGCTGGACTTTCTGCTTTGGCTGCTACTGCTGGTATGCTTTCAACATTAGCTTTCGATACAACAATCCTTGTCTCAGGCACCAAACTAGCGTCAGCCTCTGGATGAATCGCTGGCGCTACATGTTGCGGTGATTCATCAGAGGTAACGACAAAGCCAATAGCTATTGCAACAATAACGATAACACCCCCTAAAACAGCCCAGCTTTTTCTAAATTTTTGAGGCTTTACCCCTGATGTTTCAGCAATATTTTGAACCCTTGACTGCTGCTCTATCGCAACCCCCTCGTAACTACGAACAAGGTCATCTCCAGATAATTTTAATAAGCGTGCATAGCAGCGAATATATCCTCGAATAAAGGTTGGGCTAGGCAGTTTTTCGTAAGCATCCTCTTCTAATGCTCTAACTACCTGCACCGACAAGTTTAGCTGATCCGCTGCAGTCTCAAGATCCAATTTACGCGCTTGACGAGCTCTCTTCAGCACCTCTCCCGGCGGGTCTGACAACAACCGTCCGGCATTATGTATGTCAGCATTGAGGGCTGATAAATTGTTTGAAGAGTCAGGCATCAGTGTCATAATTTCGGTAGCTGTTGTGTGCTTTGTTTAACGTTGACTGGCGTTGCTTTAATTGGTTCTGCTCTGGTTAATTCGACTTCTGTTAACTCAGTTTCTGTCGCTTTGCTTTTGGGCAACGACGCGACATAAGCCTTGTACTCTGAGGACTCTGGGAAAATATTTTTTAACGCCAAAGCAAAACTCGCCAACTTATGCTTATTCTTTAATATACGCTGCAAGCGTACGGCAAGCCACAAATGACGTGGGTTTGGAGCAGAAAGTCGATCAAAACTTTCCAAATAACGCTCAGCACGCTTATAACGGCCGTCATTAAAGTTAATTTCAGCCAATTCGAGCACAGAACGACCCATTCGAGCGTTTCTTTGCAATGCCCTCATAAAATACCGCTCGGCATTGGCTGAATCGTCAAGATTCAAATAGCAATAACCCAAACTTTCCAATGATTTATTACGTTGCGCATAATCATAATCTTTAACGACAACCAATAATTGATCACGAGCATCAGCGTACCGCCCTTGATCAAACAAAAAGGACGCATAATTGTTGCGAGCAACGGAATAATTTGACCTCTCAGATATCGCCGCTTTATAGTATTTCTCAACCTGCTCCCCTTCGTTTTCAACAGTGTAAAACAGCGCCAAGGCATTGTTTGTCTCTGGGTTATCAGGGTTTAGTTCATAAGCTTTTTTAAACTTACGGTTAGCTGTGCCTATATCCCCTTGCTTAAGGTAAACCATTCCCGCCGAAATATAGGATTTCACTGCTTTATCTATATTCTTATTTCGTTCCAACGAGCTAGAGCTCGTTTCAATGATACAACCACCCATCAGCAACGTGATAAGCACTACGCCAATTGACCGTTTTATCATAATGTACTGTTTCCTATTCGTTACATAACGCACAACAACGCCAACTAACATGAAGAACTACCCCTTAGCAGGCTTTATTTCGACAACCTGTTCGTTAATTTTAGCTTGCCAACGCTCACTACGCCTAGTTTTGTCTTGCACCTGTCCTACCAGCTGGCCGCAGGCAGCATCAATATCGTCGCCACGGGTTGTTCTAATTGGTGAAACAAAGCCCGCCTTTTGCAAAACCTCCTGAAACGCCCGCACTCGCATACCGTTGGGTTTTTTATAAGGATTGTGGGGAAAGGGGTTAAATGGGATCAAGTTAATCTTGCAGGGCAGCGTCCGCAGCAGTTCAATCAACTCATAGGCCTGCTCAAAGTTATCATTCACGCCTTCGAGTAAGACATATTCAATAGTAACACGACGTGAATCAGTAGCCCTGTCCACATACGCATGACATGCTTCCATCAATTCTTTTAACGGGTACTTTTTATTTATAGGCACTAACTCATTACGCAGCTCATCATTTGCTGCGTGTAATGATACCGCCAATGCCACATCAATTCTGTCGTAAAGTTCATACATTTTGGGAACTACACCGGAGGTACTCAAGGTTAATCGCTTTCTAGCAATACCATACCCCAAGTCATCCCTCATAAGATGCATTGCATTAATAACATTCTCAAAATTCAACAATGGCTCACCCATTCCCATCATTACTACATTCGTAATATGGCGAGCACCTTTATGCTCTGGGGTTCCAAATGAACGATGAGCGATCCAAACTTGCGCTATAATTTCCGCTACCGTCAGGTCTCGCTGGAAGCCCTGTTTACCAGTAGAACAAAAACTACAATCCAGCGCACAACCCACTTGAGAAGAAACGCACAATGTTCCGCGTTTACCGTCCGGGATAAATACCGTTTCAACGCTATTTTTCTCATCTAGCTGAACAACCCATTTTCGCGTGCCATCTGTGGATTCTTTAAACTGCGTCACGATTGGAGCAACAATCTCAGCTCTTGCCTTTAACTTTTCTTTCAGCTCTTTGCCGACATTCTGCATATCGTCAAAGTTATCTACACCAAAGTGATGCACCCATTTCATAATTTGTTGAGAACGAAATTTCTTCTCGCCTATCTCTACAAAAAACTGTTCTAACTGTTCACGGGTCAAACCAAGCAGGTTTACCTTCGGTGTGCTTGACGGAGCTTCCGTTGTTAGATCCAGTTCAGACATGGTAAACACCTCTTTCTTTACAATATTGTCATCATACAATAAGTAACTCCCCAAGATATTTTCTCATCTCGGGGAGTCACCCAATATTACTTATCGCTTACGAGGACATACTTCGTTGTCCGCGAAGAAATAGCTAACTTCACGAGCAGCTGATTCGACAGAATCTGAACCGTGAACAGCATTTTCATCGATAGTTGCAGCAAAATCAGCTCGAATAGTGCCAACAGCAGCTTCTTTAGGGTTAGTAGCACCCAGCAGCTCACGATGAGCAAGAACGGCATTTTCACCTTCAAGAACCTGAACAACAACTGGGCCAGATGTCATAAATGCAACCAAATCACCGTAGAAAGGACGCTCTTTATGTTCAGCGTAGAAACCACCGGCTTTTTCGTCATCCATTTGCATCATTTTAGAAGCAACGATCTTTAAACCAGCCTTCTCAAAACGACTATAGATTTCACCGATTACATTTTTTGCTACAGCATCCGGCTTAATGATAGATAAAGTGCGTTCGATCGCCATGTTACATCTCCAGTTATGGGTTAGTTTTCAAAGAGTTAAAAAAATTGTACCGAGAATCTAGGGAAAAACATGTACCCTAGACAAAGGAAAGCGGCGATTATACGTGGGATTGGGGGAATTGAATATTAGATTAGTGTTAAATTTGGGCGTTTTTGGCAGGAAAAGGTGTCAAAAGCCGTATATCCACTGTTAATTCGGTATACGGCCATGTGTATTTCAACAATTAATTACCCTAATGGGTTTCAACTGGGCTATAGCTCTTCGATCCACATCATTTGGATAGCTTCAAGAATCTTCTCCCCACAGTGGGCCGGGTCATCATCAAAATTATCCAACGCCAAAACCCATGTGCGCAAATCAACAAAACTTATAACCTTAGGATCAACATCTGGGTGCTTATCCAATAGATCCAGAGCAATATCTAAACTATCCGTCCAACGTAAACTCATATCTAGCCCTTATCAATGCTGTTCAGATACTTGGTTAATGGTGTATTTAGGGATTTCGACCACTAAATCCTCGTCAGCAACTGCCGACTGGCAACTCAACCGAGACTCAGGTTCTAAACCCCAAGCCTTGTCGAGCATATCATCTTCAAGTTCATCGGACTCTTCCAGAGAATCAAAACCTTCTCGAACAACGATATGACAAGTAGTACATGCACAGGATTTCTCACAGGCATGTTCAATATCAATACCATTACGTAACGCCGCATCAAGAACGGTTTCACCCGATTCAGCCTCAATAATCAGCCCCTCTGGACACAGATCCTCATTAGGTAAAAATATAATTTGTGCCATAACACTTATTCCTCATCACCCAAGCTATCAATCGACTGGCCCGACAATGCTTTATGGATACTTTGATCCATACGCCGGGCAGCAAACACTCCGCTGGTACTGTTTAGTTCATCAATGGCTTTACGAATAACAATAGCATCACTACCTTGCTTAGCGATTGTCAACGTCTCCATTAAGTTATGTAAATTCTCACATTCACGTTCGCTCAACAACACATTACCGTTTTCAGCCAACGCACCGCGTAATGCTTCTAATTGCCGCTCAGCCTCAACACGCTCTTCTGCTAAAGCTCGCGCATCTTTATCCCCGGTTGCAAACTCAAACGAATCCTTCAGCATTCGAGTAACCTCATTGTCACTCAAACCATAGGATGGCTTAACCTGCACGCTACTTTCCACATCACTCGTTAACTCTTTGGCTGAAACACTTAACAACCCGTCAGCATCAACCTGATAGGTCACTCGAATTCTTGCTGCGCCCGCGACCATCGGAGGGATACCGCGCAATTCAAATCGAGCCAAAGAACGGCAATCAGCCCTGCAACACCTGAACAGCCAGCGCTGTTTGCCCATCTTTAAAAGTAGTAAACTCTTGGGCACGGGTAACGGGTATTGTGGTATTACGATGAATGATTTTTTCCATCAACCCGCCCATGGTTTCAATACCCAACGATAATGGAATAACATCCAACAACACCATTTCATCATCAGGCTTATTACCCGCTAACACATCCGCCTGGATAGATGCACCAACAGCAACAACCTTATCGGGATCAATATCACACAAAGGAGTGGCGCCAAAGAAATCAGCCGTCTTTTCTCTGACTCTTGGCACTCGAGTAGAACCACCTACCATCACTACATCATCAATTTCGTCAGCGGACAAACCTGCATCTCTTAACGCTCGCTTACAAGCCCGAACGGTTTTGGCAATAAGAGGGTCGACTAATTCGTTAAACGTATCCTTAGTTATAACGCCTTGCCAAGAAAAGCAGTTTGTGGAGACATCAATATCAACTGAGTCGCTGGTGGTAAGCTGCTCTTTTATACCCCGAGCAATTTCCATTAATTGTCGGGCCACACTACTTCCCACACACTCCTGCCCTGCCTGCTCCAAAATCCAACTAGCAATAGCATGATCGAAATCATCACCGCCAAGCGCAGAATCGCCTCCGGTAGACAACACTTCAAACACACCTTTATTCATCCGCAGTATTGAAATATCGAATGTTCCACCACCTAAATCATAGATAGCGTGAACACCCTCCACGCCTTTATCTAAGCCATAAGCAACGGCCGCTGCCGTTGGTTCGTTCAACAACCGATATACGTGCAAACCCGCTAGCTTCGCAGCATCTTTTGTTGCCTGACGTTGGGCCTCATCAAAGTACGCAGGAACAGTGATCACCGCACCACTTATGTCACCACCCAACGTTTCTTTCGCACGAGACGCGAGAACTTTTAATATTTCACTGGACACCTCTACCGGGCTTTTATCACCACAGATCGTGCGAATGTAAGGCATATCCGTTTCAGATTGAATAAACTCATAAGGTAGACAATCACCTAACGTTTTAACATCGCTGACACCGCGGCCCATTAATCGCTTAACAGAACTCACTGTATTTTGAGGGTCGTCGAAGATAGCATCTCGAGCAACTTGTCCAACCTCAACACTAGAGCGACCCTCTACATCAAGGTAACGCACCACCGAAGGTAATAAATGGTTACCGTCTACATCCGGTAACGTTTGCGCCTTAGCTTCTCGCATTGAGGCAACCAATGAATTGGTCGTGCCTAAATCTATGCCTACGGCAAGCTTACGCTGATGAGGCTCAGGGGATTGCCCTGGCTCGGATATTTGCAATAATGCCATGTGATTAATCCAATGTTTCTTCGAGTCGTTCTACATCGATACGCAGCTTTTCAATAAACTGCATCTCCGCCACAATATCTTCAGCATTGGTACTATTACCTCCGCTATCAATATCATTGGCTATCCTATCGTATGCTATTTTAAAATCTTCGATGCGCTCCATTTGCATGGAAGCAATGCGCTCATACAACGTATCTATCGCGGCAAAAGGGTCAGACTGCTTGCTAACCACTTCTAACTGCTCCCTCAATTCCATCTGATCCATTAAAAACATAGGGGACATCGCCGTATTTTTTTCAAAATCCACATCAACGCCCTGAAGTTTCAACAAATAAATTGCACGTTTAACGGGTTTCTTTAACGTATCAACGCCATCATTTAAGTGAGCCGCCATTTCGATAGATAGACGCTTCTCTTTGTCGGTACCAGAGGCAAAGTGATCGGGATGAACTACTTTCTGAAGGCTACGGTATGCATCCATAAGTTTTGACATATTAATATCAAAGCTTACGGGCAGCGCAAATAGTTGAAAAAAATTTTTGGAAGAATCCACGAGAGAGATATTCCTCGTATGTTTAAATGGTGTGATCGGTATGTAGTCAATTACGACGTTTTTTGGCGCAAAGCGTTAACGCTACAAGATAAAAAATAACGCCTTTAAAGCGGAATCTATTACACTGTAAAGCTTTCCCCACAACCACATTCGCCTTTAGTATTTGGGTTAGTGAATTCAAAACCTTCATTAAGGCCACTTTTCACATAGTCCATTTGTGTGCCATCGATATACGCCAAGCTTTTAGGGTCACTAACAATTTTTACCCCCTGGCTTTCGAAGATTTGATCTTCCTCATTGGCACCATCAACAAACTCCAATACATACGACATGCCTGAGCAACCAGTGGTTTTAATACCTACACGAATACCCAACCCTTTTCCCCGTTGCTGCAAATGCGCTTTAACGTGTTGAGCTGCTGCGTCTGTCATGGAAATCGCCACTGATATTTCTCCGGTTATTCATTGTTAAATGCACCCTCCATTATGAAAAACACTCATAATAGAGGGTGCATTGCTAGTATGTATAGTAATACTAGCGTTATTCAGAACTTTGCTTTTTTTTGTAGTCGTTAACCGCTGCTTTAATTGCATCTTCAGCCAATACTGAACAGTGGATCTTCACTGGTGGTAACGCTAATTCCTCCGCAATTGCTGTATTTTTGATTTCTGCCGCCTCGTCTAAGGTCTTGCCCTTAACCCATTCAGTCACCAATGAGCTTGATGCTATCGCAGAACCACAACCATAGGTTTTAAATTTCGCATCTTCAATAATGCCATCATCACCCACTTTAATTTGAAGACGCATAACGTCTCCACAAGCTGGAGCCCCTACCATTCCTGTTCCAACATCACCCTCTGCAGAGTCCATTGCGCCCACATTACGAGGATTTTCATAATGATCTAGTACTTTATCACTGTAAGCCATTGCCTTAACCTCTCTCTATCAAAACGCTGTTATACCTGGGTGTAATCAGTGCGCTGCCCATTCAACAGTACTCAAATCGATACCATCTTTAAACATGTCCCATAACGGGGACAATTCACGTAACTTCCTTACACCTTCGCACGTTGTTTCTATAACTTGATCTACATCTTCTTCTGTTGTGAATCGTCCAATAGCAAAACGTATAGAGCTATGAGCCAATTCATCTGCCAAGCCCAATGCTCGAAGCACATAAGAGGGCTCCAAACTCGCAGAAGTACAAGCAGAACCTGACGATACCGCCACATTCTTTAACGCCATTAGTAACGACTCACCCTCAACAAAAGCAAGACTGACATTTAAATTGCCAGACACTCGCAACTCTGGGTCGCCATTAATATGCACCTCTTCTAAACCAACTAAACCGTCCCATAAACGCTGACGCAAGGTTAACAGTCGAGCATTTTCTTCAACCATCTCTTCTTTTGCAATTCGAAACGCCTCACCCATGCCGACTATCTGATGGGTAGGTAATGTCCCAGAGCGCATACCACGCTCATGTCCACCGCCATGTATCTGAGCTTCCAAACGAATACGGGGCTTACGACTTACATACAGCGCCCCCATACCCTTAGGGCCATAAACTTTATGTGCAGACAATGAAAGCAGATCCACTTTCATTGTCTGCATATCAATATTTATTTTCCCTGCACTCTGGGCCGCATCAACGTGAAAAATAATCTTATTTTCCCGCGTTATCTCACCAATAGCGGCGATATCGTTGATTGTGCCAATCTCATTATTAACATGCATGATAGACACAACAATTGTATCTTCACGAATAGCACCCTTAACTTGGTCTGCTGTCACAATACCATTGGTTTGAGGGTCTAAATACGTCACCTCATAACCTTCACGCTCTAGCTGACGACAAGTATCAAGTACCGCCTTATGCTCAACCTTAGAGGTGATAATGTGTTTACCTTTCTTACCATAAAAGTGAGCAGCTCCCTTAATGGCTAAGTTATCAGATTCGGTCGCACCAGAGGTCCAAACAATTTCTCGTGGATCAGCATTGATCAAATCAGCAACTTGCTTACGAGCAGTTTCTACCGCTTCCTCTGCTTGCCAACCATAACTATGGGAGCGTGACGCAGGGTTGCCAAAATTCCCTTCCATAGAGAGACATTCTGTCATCTTTACGACAACGCGCGGGTCAACAGGAGTTGTTGCCGCATAATCAAGATAGATAGGGCGTTTCATGCCAAAGTTTTCCTCTCTCTTAACCTAATGCAATCAGGTTATTGTATTAACAGGTACTAAATTATC
>MAAC01019407.1_pt1 | contig 31426 bp, 31 predicted proteins | sample 1115981 | NCBI WGS metagenome assembly MAAC01 (sample SAMN04961126, study PRJNA320927) | seawater metagenome | isolation source: sample BD02T64 sea water enriched with oil for 64 days | place: USA:Gulf of Mexico | collected 2013-07-27 | reverse complement strand
TGTCAGAAATGACAGCAGCGGCTTTTTTACATCCAAATATATCAAAAAATAATAACGGAAAAACCGAGCTTAACCCAAAGGCCGGTCAAATATATAGCCAAAAACCGCAAAATCAGAGGTGATTAGAAGTACGGCCGCGGCTGGCAACTGCATTTTTGGTTTCTTGATTTGTCTCGGTAGGATACTCATCTGGGCAGTGGTATCTTAGCCATCTGCTTCCGATGCGAATTAAAAATTGACCCTAGCCCCAGGGAGAGCGACTGTTAGGCGGATGGTGTGTAGATGGAGATCTGATCTGCCGTTAGGCTAGGCGCATTATTTACCGTCGCTACAATTTGGCCATTGAGAAGAATGAAGCGATTATTCTCGTTATCCGGGTCGACTTCAATTGTCACATTTGCAGGGCCATCGGCGGCCTCATCCCAAATAAGCACGATGGAATCTTCAACTTCCTGAAAATCCATGATTTGCGCCCCAGCCGTGACCATATTAGTCAGCGCTAGCTCACCTAGCAGGAATGTGTCGGCTCCTGTTCCGCCACTTGCGATATCCGACGTCCCAAGAATAAGCGTGTCATTGCCAGCCCCACCATTGAGAAAGTCGCGTTCTCCCGCGTCCTGCCCGGCCGCGTCGATGTCCCCAAGACCGGATAACCTGTCATCGCCCTCCCCACCCTGGAGATTGTCTTCGCCGGAACCGCCAGAGAGTATATCATTGCCAGCCCCGCCTGAGAGGATGTCGTCGCCATCGCCGCCATCAAGAATGTCATTCCCATCACCGCCAACGACAAAATCCTTACCGTCGCCGCCAAGAACAATATCATCACCATTTTCACCAAAAACCCGGTCATTACCTTCACCACCGATGACTTCATCATTACCGTCACCGGCGTGGATTTCATCATCACCACTGTTACCAGTCAAGATATCAGCCCCGTCTCCGCCCTCAATCCAATCATTGCCGGAACCGCCAGCAATCACATCATTGCCGTCATATCCATTGATCAGGTCGTTGCCGCCGGCAGCGTTTATTTCATCATTTTGGTCTGTGCCGACAAGGGTCTCGTCGCCGTCGCTGCCCTCAAGAAGGTTTAGAATACTGCCTTCGACACCATTACCTGTAAGCTCTTGATCATCTGTATCCTCTCCTGGTTCTTCTGTCGAACCCAGCATATCTGACAAGCCAACAGCGGACCCAACGAGCAACGCTCCGAGTAATGAAAAAAGTCCCAACATCTGTAACCTACCAGTCATTAAACACGGTTGTGCTAACTTACAAACCCTCAGCCACGGAGGTGGCGGAGGTACATTTGTACAGTCAATAGCAGGGTATTCCTCGTTAAGGGTTAACGCTTGACGGAAAGGTTACTTAGTAGGGGGTCTATTCGTAATAATATCTACAACTTCAGAGGCCCACTCGCCGATAACGGGAATGAAGTCGATTGAGGACAGGGAATATACAATGATGGATACCAGTAGAGTCGCGCCAAGTAAGGTCCCAAGCCCAAATGCCATTCCGCGTAATAATTGAAACAAAAGAAGCATAATGACCGAATTATGAATTCTAACAAACCGGTGGGCGTTTAAGCGGGCGACTTCCTGTCGCAAAAGTACGAGGTCTTTATGCAATTCAGCATTTTCTGCGGATGGAATTGCCTCGATCGCCTCATCAGCGGGGGCTGTTGTAATCTCAGTCATCGTGAAGTCCTACTCTCAAATATTAGGCCGTATGACGCCATCCCAAGATATCGGCTGTGTCTGATAGGAAATATAGAGCGGATGGCGCGGATGGCCAGCTTTTGAGGTGCCAAGCGTTGCCAAAGGCTGACCCGTCGTGCGCAGGAGTGTCGCGATCTCTGCGCCGCGTTCATGATGGCTGCCGTGGGCGCCCCAGCCACACAGGGTGAGATCCCCCCAAGCTGCGGCGGCCGTGACAACCGCGTCATTATCCGGGCCAATGGGGTGCTTTGCTCGTTTCAGGTTCTTGGGGTCCGTATCTCGCCATGCAAATATATTGGTGATTTTAATGCCGCCATAGCCCAAGGCACGCGCGCGACGTTCGCAGCGTTCAATTGTCGGATCATTCTGAACCTCGGTCGCGGTGGATGGATTCAGCATTACATAGGTCAGGCGAGGGGCGGCCTCATCCCAAACGCGGGTTAAGGAATAGCGATAGCGCTCGCAATCAGAATAGAGGGCGACAGATGCCGCGTCCCCCTTCTGATGCGAACGTTCGATCAATGCAAAAACACCCGGTTTGGATGCAACTCGCCAGCTTTGTAAATGCCAACGGCAATTGCTTTACCATCAAAGGAGGCCCAAGCTTCATCGCCATACTCAGCGTCTGACATCAGAACCAAACCTGGATTGCCATTTTTCAGTTTTGCAGCACCTTCGGCCGTGGTTTTGACCTCTGGAATACCATCTAGGCCAACCTCAAGTGGATGCATATATTGATCAATCTCGCCAGTATGGGCGAGTTCTTCGACCAGATCCATGGTGATGCCATCGCTGGCCTCAAACGGACCAGACCAGATACGACGTAATTCGCGAACATGGCCCAAACACCCAAGGTTTTCGCCCAAATCACGGGCAATTGCACGCACATAACCGCCCTTGCCGCAGGTCATTTCAAGTTCGACGTGATCAGCGTCAGGGCGTGAAATCATGGTCAGTTCTTCGACCCAAAGGGGGCGTGCTGCGATTTCAACATCTTCGCCAGCACGTGCGAGCTTATATGCGCGTTCACCGTCGATTTTCACAGCGGAAAACTTTGGTGGGATCTGCATGATGTCACCGCGGAATGGGGCCAAGGCCTGTGCGATATCCTCATCAGAGGGGCGCGCATCACTTTCCTCAATCACTTCGCCATCCGCATCATCGGTGTTGGTGGCCTGACCTAGGCGCACGGTAAAACGATAGGCTTTCAGCGCGTCAGTGATGAAAGGCACGGTTTTCGTGGCCTCACCCAGTGCAATCGCCAGAACCCCGGTCGCATCTGGGTCAAGGGTGCCAGCGTGACCAGCTTTTTTAGCGCCCATCGCCCAGCGAACCTTATTCACCACCGCGTTAGAGGTAATGCCTGCGGGTTTATCAATCACCAGCCAGCCAGAAATATCGCGACCTTTGCGTTTACGCGCCATATGTTGCCCTGTCGTTCGTCAGATCAGTTAAAGAAGTCCGCCTGCTACAGTGCAGGCGGGCCGAGGTCAAGTTTTTCAACAGATATCAGGCCATATCTATCAGAGATCATGGTCCGTCAGAGGTGGAAACTGAAACGTTAAGCCTGCCTTTAGGCGAAGCCGGCCTCTAGCGCGATTTCGACCATGTCACCAAAGCTTTTCTCGCGTTGATCCGACGGCAGAGCCTCACCGGTTATAAGGTGGTCTGACACGGTTAGAACTGCCAATGCGCGCACAGAATGGCGGGCGGCGAGGTTATATAATTCCGCTGCTTCCATCTCTACACCCAAGATACCGTGGCGCACCATTTGTTCATTCAAATCAGGACGTTCATCATAGAATACATCCGAAGAATAAATCCCACCCACGTGGGTGGGCGTGCCTTTGGCTTCTGCCGCCGTGACCGCCGCACGCAGCAATGACCAATCCGCACAGGGGGCAAAGTTCATCTCTTTGAATATGCCGCTGGACGGGGTGGACAGTGATGTTGCTGTCATCGCGATAATCACATCGCGGATGCCAACATGATCCTGCATCCCGCCACATGAACCGATCCGGATCAAGGTTTTTGCCCCGAAATCGCGGATCAGCTCATTGGCATAGATTGATAGGCTGGGCATTCCCATCCCCGAACCTTGGATGGTCACGCGATGACCATTCCAAGTGCCAGTGAAGCCCAGCATCCCACGCACTTCGTTCACAAGGCGCACGTCTTTCAGAAAGTTTTCTGCCGCCCATTTTGCGCGATAAGGATCACCGGGCATGAGAACCGTTTCTGCAATATCGGCAGTTTCGGCACCTATGTGAATTGTCATGGTATTCTCCTGTTATGAAATTTCCATTTCAGAAGGATTTGTACCCCGGCTTAAGGCTTCGGTAAACCAATTGGGTTTACGACCTTTTCCAGTCCAAGTCATGTCTGGGGCAGTGGGGTTCGCATAGCGCGGCGCGGATATAGACCCGTTTGTACGTCCACGTCTTCTCTGCGCACCGGCCCCAGATATCTCATCCAGTGAAAACCCGTATTCGGATACAGCAGCTTTTGCAGCGTTAAGAGCGGCCTTACGATCCCGGGCTTCTGCCTGGGCCAATGCTTTTCCAACGTTATCTCTAAGAACAATTAACTCGTTACGACTAAGGGTAGATAGGTCGATATTCATTCTGTACTCCCGTTATCGTGCAGGTAATAGCGCACAAATGTCGGGTGATATCAAATGATTATCCGGAAAACTCTTTTACTGTGTCCCAATTTATAAGCGTCGCACTATGTTACCTCACCTGACGCGAGCTCAATCAGGTCACCCATAATGCGATTAAGCTGAAAGTCTTTTGGCGTATAAACCCTTGATACACCGCTGCCAATAAGGGCTTCAACGTCACCGTCAGGGATGATTCCGCCAACAACCACAGGTGTGTTTTGCATGTCTTCTTGTGCCATCAGGCCCATCAATTCTTCAACCAAAGGGAGGTGGGAGCCGGACAATATCGAAACACCAATAACATCGGCATTCTGCGCACGAGCGCTTTCCACAATTTCTTCAGGCGTCATGCGAATACCATCATAGGTAATATCCATGCCACAATCGCGCGCCCGTGCCGCAATTTGTTCCGCGCCGTTGGAATGTCCATCAAGCCCAGGTTTCGCCATAACAAACTTCATTCGATGCCCCAGCTTATCGCTGACGGTATTCACCTGTTCACGGAGCTCCTCTAGGCCCTCGGTCCGGTTCGACGGGTTCTTGCTGACCCCGGTTGGGCCGCGATATTGGCCAAAGGCCTCGCGCAGCATGTCACCCCATTCACCGGTGGTCACGCCTGCTTTTGCCGCTGCAATCGAGGGTACCATGATGTTTTGTCCGCTGCGTGCCGCATCACGCAAACCCGCCAAAGCCTGCGCAACGGCATCTGCATCGCGCCCCGCACGCCAATTAGCTAGTCGGGCAACCTGATCCGCCTCGGCAGCCTCATCCACAACCATAATTGCGCCATCACCAGCGGTCAGCGGGCTGTCTGCGCCCTCAACCCAGCGGTTCACACCCACAACTGTGGTCTCGCCACTTTCAATCCGCGCAATCCGCGCCGCATTGCTGTCCACAAGTCGTGATTTCATATAGTCGATTGCGCCCACAGCGCCGCCCATGGCGTCAATCTGCGCAAGCTCGGCGCGCGTGCCCGCTTTCAAGGCCTCTACCTTGCGTGTCACCGCTGGATTTTCATCAAACAGGTCGTCATATTCAAGCAAATCGGTTTCATAGGCGAGGATCTGTTGCATCCGCAAAGACCACTGCTGATCCCAAGGGCGCGGCAGGCCAAGCGCCTCGTTCCAAGCAGGCAATTGTACCGCACGCGCACGGGCGTTTTTGCTCAAGGTCACCGCCAGCATCTCGATCAGAATACGATAGACGTTGTTTTCTGGTTGCTGTTCCGTCAGCCCAAGACTGTTCACCTGAACCCCATACCGGAAACGGCGGAATTTTGGATCTTCCACCCCGTAACGTTCACGTGTGATTTCATCCCAAAGCTCAACAAAGGCGCGCATTTTGCACATCTCAGTGACAAACCGAATGCCCGCATTCACAAAAAATGAAATACGCCCAACCATCGCTGGGAAGGCTTCTGCGGGTACCTTTTCCTTCAGGTCATCCAGCACCGCAATCGCGGTGGCGAGGGCAAAGGAAAGTTCCTCCTCGGGTGTCGCGCCTGCTTCCTGCAAGTGGTAAGAACACACATTCATTGGGTTCCATTTTGGCAGATGTTCGCGGGTATAGGCGGCCACATCGGTGATCATGCGCAGGCTTGGTTCGGGCGCACAAATATATGTCCCACGTGACAGGTATTCTTTGATCAGATCGTTTTGAACCGTGCCCTGTAGTTTTGATACATCGGCACCCTGTTCTTCAGCGGCGGCAATATACAAGGCCAATAACCAAGGCGCCGTCGCGTTGATCGTCATCGAGGTATTCATCTGTTCTAGCGGGATTTGATCAAACAAGGCCCGCATATCGCCCAGATGTCCAACTGGTACGCCAACCTTGCCCACTTCTCCGCGTGCCAACACATGGTCGCTGTCATATCCGGTTTGTGTCGGCAGGTCGAAAGCCACAGAAAGCCCGGTCTGCCCTTTGGAAAGATTGTCCCGATACAGCGCATTTGATGCAGTTGCGGTTGAGTGCCCGGCATAGGTGCGAAACAGCCAAGGACGGGCCTTCTCTGAGGTAGATTTCTGCGCTTGCGAAGGGGTCTGGGACATCGGGGCCTCATTCTGTACTGGAATCGTATCCGGCAATTTTATTGCGTTGTAATCCTTCTATACGAAATTTTGAAACCCTGTCAATTCGCTGCAGTGCGGCATCACGGCGGAGGTATAGCTGAAACATGGCGTGTAAGACTTTAAACGTTGCCCTTCGGGAGCTTTAAAGTTTTAAAGATCAAACGGGTATGCGAAATTTTACTATGCGATTTCCTGCAAAAAGCGTCATGGCGGGGGCGCAGAACAGCTTTTCTCTGATGTGTTCTCACGCTATGTTGCACTATGTTTCGCACTGTTGAGTTGCCTATATGGGCACTAATCCTGATCCTCTTGTTTGCGGCTGTGACCTTTGCCAGTCACTTCCTGTTCCCCTCTGTACGTTGGTTTTTCCGGCGCCGGATGGAACGTGTGGTGGCGCGTCTGAACAAACGGCTTGAACGCCCGATTGAGCCATTTAAGCTGGCCGAGCGTCACGACATGATCCAACGCCTGATCTATGATCCCAAGGTCGCTCAAGCCATAGTGGATCACGCTCGTGATGAAGGTGTTCCTGAAAATGTGGCCTTTGAAAGTGCCCGGCGTTACGCACGTGAAATCGTGCCGTCTTTTTCTGCCACGGCTTATTTTGGTTTTGGAACACGTATCGCGCGTTGGCTGTCGAACCGGATTTATCGTGTAAGGTTAGGCCATTACGATGAGGCAGCTATCAAGGCGATCAACCCAGACGCCACAGTGATTTTTGTGATGAATCATCGTTCCAACATGGATTACGTCCTTGTGACTTGGCTTGCTGCAGAGCGTTCCGCGCTTTCTTATGCCGTGGGCGAGTGGGCGCGGATCTGGCCTTTGCGCGCATTGATCCGTTCCATGGGCGCCTATTTTATCCGACGTAAAAGCCGTAATAAGCTCTATCGTCGGGTGCTTGCGCGTTATGTGCAGATGGCGACAGAGGGCGGCGTGACCCAGGCTGTTTTCCCTGAAGGAAGCCTGTCGCTTGATGGGTCAGTACAACCACCAAAATTGGGCCTTCTTAGTTATATCGTGAATGATTTTAAGCCCGGCAAGAACCGCGATGTGGTCTTTGTTCCGATCGCAATTAACTATGACCGTGTTCTTGAAGACCGTGTTTTGATTGATGCTCGAAAACGCGGGGATCGTAGGTTTGGATTTACCATTCGTGGTGTAATTAAGTTTATTTTCAGACAGATACGCTTCATGTTTACGGGGCGCTTTCACCGTTTCGGTTATGCTGCTGTCAGCTTTGGTGATCCGATGTCGCTGTCTGAATTCCTGCTGGCAGGTAACAAAGGCCCCGAGGCCGTCGGCAATGCCCTGATGGATCGTATCCGTGATGTACTACCTGTTTTGCCCGTGCCGCTTGTTGCGACGGTCATGCTCGCGGCGAGAGAACCTCTTTCTGAAGATGAACTGTCTAAACGTGTTTCTGCCCTGATTGATCAGATTGCTCAAGACAAAGGTCATGTGCATCTCCCCCGTAACTCTGTCGACTACGCTGCCGAAGTAGGTTTGCGCATGTTGAAGTTGCGTGGAATGGTGGATGAGAAATCAAGCGGTTACACCACGGCCCTAGGCCACGAAGACGAATTGGCCTTCTATGCAAATTCGATTGCCCATCTGGTTCATTCGGGCATCAACGCTGCATCGCAGAAAGGTGATGCGACACAAAGTTACTAAATTGGGTCAATTTGGGTTGCAAAGTTTCGTCTTGAATCCTATTCCTTAGGGGAACGCCGCTGTAGAACCGTTGATTCTGCGTTGCGGCAAATCTGCTTGCAAAGGAGGCCCGCTATGGCGCTCGACACACCTGGTGATATCCTGTCTTACGACGCTCCGAAAAAAGATCTGTATGAGGTCGGAGAAATCCCACCCATGGGTCATGTTCCAAAACAAATGTATGCTTGGGCGATCCGCCGCGAACGCCATGGTGAGCCGGACAAAAGCTTTCAGGTAGAGGTCGTCGATACGCCTGTTCTGGACAGCCACGAAGTACTGGTCCTCGTGATGGCCGCTGGCGTGAACTACAATGGCGTTTGGGCCGGCCTTGGTCAGCCGATTTCACCATTTGACGTGCACAAACAGGAGTACCACATCGCGGGTTCCGATGCTTCTGGCATCGTTTGGGCCGTTGGTGACAAAGTAAAAAGCTGGAAAGTGGGCGATGAGGTCGTCATTCACTGTAACCAGGATGATGGCGATGATGAGGAATGCAACGGCGGCGATCCGATGTTCTCGCCCAGCCAGCGGATTTGGGGATATGAAACACCTGATGGGTCTTTCGCACAGTTCACAAACGTGCAGGCGCAGCAGCTTTTGCCGCGTCCAAAGCACCTGACTTGGGAAGAAAGTGCCTGTTACACGCTGACCTTGGCGACCGCATATCGGATGCTGTTTGGGCACCACCCGCATGAGCTTAAGCCCGGTCAGAATGTACTGGTTTGGGGCGCTTCCGGTGGCCTAGGATCTTTTGCAATCCAACTGATCAACGCGGCCGGTGGTAATGCGATTGGTGTTATCTCTGAGGAAGATAAACGTGATTTCGTGATGGGTCTTGGCGCTAAGGGCGTGATCAATCGCAAAGATTTCTCTTGCTGGGGTCAACTGCCAACAGTGAACACGCCAGAATATAACGCTTGGTTCAAAGAGGTGCGCAAGTTTGGCAAAGCCATCTGGGATATCACGGGCAAAGGCAACAACGTTGATATCGTCTTTGAACACCCCGGCGAGGCAACCTTTCCGGTTTCGACCTTCGTTTGTAAAAAGGGCGGCATGATCGTGATTTGTGCGGGGACATCTGGGTTCAATTGTACCTTTGATGTGCGCTACCTTTGGATGCATCAGAAGCGTGTGCAAGGTTCCCACTTTGCCCACCTGAAACAGGCCGCATCTGCGAACCGGTTGATGGTTGAGCGTCGGATTGATCCTTGTATGTCTGAAGTGTTTCCATGGGATGAAATCCCTGCCGCACACATGAAAATGCTGCGCAACGAGCATAAGCCAGGCAATATGGCAGTGTTGGTTCAGGCCCCCCGCACTGGTCTGCGTACTTTGGAAGATGTTGTCGAATCAGTCGACTGACATTGGTGATATCGCTTGTTTCGGCGCCCTTAGGGGCGCCGTTTGCGTTTTGGGGTAGTGATTTTGCAAATAGCCGCTGAGCAATAATAATACCTTATAATTAAGCCCCTCACTATTTTGGGGGAGTTGAAAGTTGTGAGTTTTCTAAAAAATACTACTCGTGCTAAGGTTGTGTTAAGGTTTTGTTAACCACTGGGAAAGAGAGTCTAATATGAAAAATGACTGGATACTGGATGTTCTCACAGATCTGAAATCTTTTGCTCAGCAAAACGGTCTCAACGCCCTGTCTGAACAGCTGGACGACACGACCTTGGTCGCCGCTTCCGAGCTGGCGATCTTGGCGGGAGGAGAGCAGGATCGGACTTTCGGGAACATCAAGACGGCTGGAAGGGCTCATCGATTCAGTTCACCAAGCACAAACGCTTGAGGAACTTCAGGCCCTTATTATTGGTCTGAGAGACCTCTATGGGGTCGAACATTTAATTTACCATTCGGTGAACAGCACAGGACAGCAATATGCTGCCCTGACCTATGATGTCGCTTGGGTGGAGCGTTATATGGCGGACGGGCTTGAACGCGTCGATCCGGTCGTACAGGGCTGTTATCAACGCTTTCACCCGGTGGACTGGAAGCAGCTTGACTGGTCAGCAAAATCTTCCCGCGAATTCCTAGAAGAAGCGACTTCGGCAGGCGTTGGCAATCAAGGCCTATCTGTGCCGATCCGCGGGCCAAGCGGGCAATTTGCATTGTTCACCGTAAACCACAGATGCACCGACGCCGAATGGGGAAAGTTCAGCCAAAACGCTGTGAAGGACCTGATTTTGGTTTCTCATTACGTTAACCAGAAAGCACTGGAACTTGAACGTGGCACCGATGTTATACCGGGGCAGGCGCTGTCACCTCGGGAAACTGATGCCCTGACAATGTTGGCGCTTGGCTATAGTCGGGCCCGCGCGGCGGATCGCTTGTCTATCTCTGAACATACCCTTCGCGTTTATATTGAAGGCGCGCGCTTTAAGCTCGGTGCGCTAAATACGACCCACGCGGTTGCTCGGGCCCTTGTGAAGGGTTTGCTTGTTGTCTGATTTCGACGTGTCTTAACAACGTGTGAACGCTTCGTTCGGGCGATTTACCCGATTTTCCAATGCCTTCTCTCTGATGGTTGCAATCATAGCAATCACGGAGACCCTCATGCTCAGATACCTTTATGCCAATGAGCTTTCGACTTTCCCAAAATTACGCAACACAATGTTTCGCGATCGCGCCGCGCAGTTCAAGGGGCGCTTGGCGTGGGATGTTCATGTGAATCAGGCTGGGGAAGAGCGTGATGAATATGATCTGATGAACCCGCTTTATGTGATCTGGCAGCAACCAGATGGCAGCCATGGTGGCTCCATGCGGTTCCTGCCGACAACCGGGCGGACAATGGTCAATGACCACTTTCGAGATCTCAGTGACGGGGCAAAAATTGAAAGCCCGTTGATTTGGGAATGCACCCGTTTTTGCTTGTCTCCTAACGCAGGTCCGCGAGTGTCTGGCGCGCTGATGCTGGGGGGGCTTGAACTTGGAATGGGTCACCATCTGACACATGCAATTGGGGTGTTTGATCACCGAATGGTACGCGTTTATCGGCGCCTTGGTTGGGGGCCGACTGTGCTAGGTAGTACGGGGAAGGGGCGTGATGCCATCAGTGTTGGTCTTTGGGAATTTACGCCAGAGATTCGCACAAGTCTTTTGCAACGCACGGGTATCGGACGAGAGATTTCACAGCTTTGGTATGATCGTGCATTCGGGGGCACAGAGGCGCTGTCGAATACGGCCTGACATTGGTTAGGGGCTGGTATGTCATGGGGGGCACCTGTAGGTTCGCCCCATGAATATACCCGTGAAAATCACCCTTTCTGACGACCAAGCCGAAGCCTGGGATCGCCTCACTGACCTGTTAACTGCGGCAGGCGTTAACCTGACGGATTCCCTGCTGACACCAATGTCTGATGGCAAAAGTCAGGTGATGGCAGTAATGGGCAAAGCTGGTTCTGGGAAAACCCTATTGTTGGCCGAGTTTTACAAAGCTCTGGAAGAGGGCGGCGTGAAGATCGTTTCCGGTGATTACGAGGGCAAAAAGAAAAAAGATCAGCGTACGCTTGCGATCTTGGCCCCCACCAACAAAGCGGCAAGCGTTTTGCGCAACCGTGGTGTTCCGGCGACGACGATTCACCGAATTTTGTACACTCCGGTTTATGACCCTGAATATGAGCGCATTGCCGAATGGTTGGCTGGCGAAGGCGAAAAGCCAGAGATCGAAGGGCTGACAGAAGCGGCATTGGATCGGGCTTATGCCTTTTATCAAACCAATAAATCGATCCCAGGGGCTTTGGCGGTTGCTGGCCTGCGGGGATCAGACTTTATCACCGGTTGGAAACGGCGTGATGATCCGCTGGACATCGGGTTTATTGATGAAAGTTCGATGCTGGATGAACGTCAGTTCGCAGACCTGAAAGAGATATTTCCGACACTTGTTCTGTTTGGTGATCCTGCCCAGCTTGCGCCTGTGGGGCAGTCGGGAGAAATGGTTTTTGACCGTCTGCCCGAAAAACAAAAACTGGAACTGTCACGGGTACACCGCCAAGAAGCTGACAGTCCGATCTTGGACTTGGCGCATGCCTTGGCTGATCCGCAGTTAAGTTTCCAAGACTTTGAGCAAATGATAACCGAAGCCGCACAAAAGGATGACCGTGTGGTTCTGGCGCAGAGGGTGGCAAGTGACCTGATGGCGCGTTCGCCGGTTTTGGTTTGGCGTAATGCCACGCGGATTAAACTTATTCAGGCCTTCCGATCTGCCCATATGGCGCCGCCGGATGCGCTTTTACCGGGTGAGCCGTTGATTTGTGACGGCATCGAACTGCCGGCAAAACACCGCAAAAAACGCATCGACCTTGAGGCGCGCGGATTAATCAAAGGCGCACAGGTTATTTATCTCGGGCCTGGTCGTAAGCCGGGATTTTCGCGTATCCATGTGATGGGTGCTGAAGATCCACAGGTGTCAGCGGCCTCAATCGTGAAAATTGAAATTCCAGATGAAGAAGAACCCTTTATCCCCTTTGCTGCGCGTATGGGGGCTGCCTTTTTACATGGCGCAGCTGTGACAATTCACAAAGCGCAGGGGTCACAATGGGAGAACGTTCAGGTCTTTGCGCCCGACCTGTTTGTAGCGGCGCGTATGGGGCGTGTCGAGGCAGGACACCCCCTTTGGAAACGCCTAGCTTATGTGGCGATCACACGGGCACAGCACCGGCTGTTTTGGGTCGTACGCAACCGTTTGGCGCGCCCAACCGGTGATCTGTCGGTGGATGATCTGAAGGGGGTAGCTCCCGCTGCCTTTACCTTAACTTCTGAGGACACCGAAACTGCAACCTGACATCGCGTCAGGTGCGGATATAGCGGAAGACGGCAGAAGCGCTCCACCCTGCAGTGATCGCGATAAACAGCGAGAATAGACCGTAAATAAGCGGGCGTTCATGGGCAAGATTGTAGATCCAGCGTTCTAGGCCGACTTTGCTGACGTCAATGCTGGTGTCAAAGGCATCGATGACTTTGCCATCACGGGTCAGGTAAATATGAGCGGTATAGTCGCCCTCAATCAGGTTGGCCGGTAGCGAGATAGAGGTGGAAAACAGTGTGTCCTCTGCCAGGTTAACGCCATCTTCTAAAAGTTGGTATAAGCCCTTTTCACGTCTAATCCGGATAATAGCATCCGAGAAATCCTTTGGATTTCCAGTGGAAAAAGCCGTGCCAACTGCATGGATAGCACGTTCAATAGATATGCGGTATTCAAGGTCCGCAACGTCGGATAGAACGTCCGCTAAAGGATTGGTCGAGGCGACGGCATAAAAGCTGGGGGCCTGATCCACGATCACACTGTCGACGTTCACCCAGATACCATAACGACGATCTTTACGACGGACAGTAACGGGTTCTGAGGGGCCAGTAACGGTGATGATTACCTCAAGCGGGCCTTCGGGCATGGGCGTTTCGCGTTTTACAGCCCCAAAGATCAGGATCTCTGAACCATCAAAATTCGCTGTGATCGAAACGCGGTTTTGCGACAGGCCAGCAACGACCTGTTCTGCGCGGGCAGGCAGAGCAAAGATCAAACAAAGAAGGGCAAGACGCAGCAACATCAATGACCTCCTGCCAGACCAATAGAGTAGAGCTCTGAGGGCTGCAGAAGCAAATCAAGCGCAAGCTTGCCGCAGACAGCCAACACCATGATTGCCAGCCAAATGCGCAATTGTTCTGCTTTCATCTTCACCCCAATGCGGGTGCCAATTTGCGCGCCGACAACGCCGCCAACAAGCAAAAGAACCGCAAGCGCCATATCAACCGTATAGTTGGTTGTCGCATGCAAAAGGGTAGTGAAGGCGGTTACGAAAATGATCTGAAAAAGCGAGGTTCCGACAACAACTTTTGTTGGCATCCCAAGCAGGTAAATCATTGCTGGCACCATGATGAAGCCACCGCCAACGCCCATGATCGCAGCCAAGATACCAACGAAGACACCAATCACCAATGGCGGGAAGACCGAAATATACAGCCCGGAGGTGCGGAATTTCATCTTCACCGGAAGGTTATGGACCCAGTTATGCTTCTTGCGCTTCGGAGCTGTCCCTGGCTTCTTCGAGTGCAGAATGGCCTTGGCGCTTTCCATGAACATCAGCCCGCCGATGATGCCAAGGAAGACAACATAGCAAAGCTTGACGAGCAGATCGACTTGGCCTGCGCTTTTGAGCATATTAAACAGCTGCACGCCCAAGGCTGCGCCAACAAGGCCGCCAATAAGCAACACCGTTCCCATTTTTAGGTCTACGGTCTTTCGTTTGAAATGCGCAAGCACGCCAGAAAAAGACGAGGCAACAATCTGATTGGCTTCCGTCGCAACGGCAACAGCCGGGGGAATGCCAATAAAGAAGAGAAGCGGGGTCATTAAGAAACCTCCGCCAACACCAAACATGCCAGACAATATGCCAACGAGCCCGCCCAAACCAAGGAGCAGGAAAGCGTTAACGGAGACTTCGGCTATAGGTAGATAAATCTGCATGTCCACCAATAGCCCGGAAGTTATTCCAAACTCAACGCTTCTGGTGGGGTGTTGATGTAAAAACAGGGGGGAAAGCCCCCCTGGTCTTATCATTTTGCCTGACCTGGCCTTATTTGCCTCGTCTAATTCGGGAAATACAACCCTTTCGGATGCTTAACGTTCCTTAACGTAGGCTTGGCCACCGGCTTTTGGCGGGATCGCCTTCCCGATGAAGCCCGCAAGAATCACCACTGTCAGGATGTAGGGCAGTGCCTGCATGAACTGAACAGGGATCTCAAAATTACCGATTCCAATCGATTGGTAACGGTTCGAGATGGCTTCCAACAAGCCAAACAGCAGGCAAGCTCCGAGGGCCTGAACGGGGCGCCATTTTGCAAATATCAGCGCTGCAAGGGCGATAAAGCCACGACCCGCTGACATGTCTTTAACGAAACCAGCGGCCAGACCGGTGGACAGATAAGCGCCAGCAAGGCCACAAAGTACTCCGCAGATAATCACTGCAGAGTAACGCAATCGAACCACTGAAATCCCCGCGGTATCCACGGCGCTTGGATTTTCCCCAACTGCCCGCAGGCGCAGGCCAAAGCGGGTTCTGAACAGCACGTACCAAGACAGTGGGACAATCAACAGGGCAACATAGACGAGGATGGTGTGGCCTGAAATGAGCTCAGAGTAGATCGGACCAGCGATAGGAACATCCTTTAATGCATCTGCCACGGGCCATTCTAGGTTGGAAAACCGGCCGCCGTTACTCAACTGTGGTGTCCGCCCGCCAAGGCCAAACCAAGCCTGGCCAATAACAACCGTAAGACCTGCGGCGAGAAAGTTGATCGCAACGCCAGAAATCAGCTGATCACCACGGAACGTGATAGAAGCAACACCGTGTATAAGCGCCAGAAGCACGGAAACACCAATACCTGCGCCCAGCCCAAGCCAAACATTTCCGGTGGCGGCTGCAACCGCAGCAGACAGGAAAGCTGCGGCAAGCATCTTGCCTTCAAGCCCGATATCGAAGATCCCACCGCGCTCAGAGAAGAGGCCAGCAAGGCAGGCCAGCAACAGTGGAATTGCTAAACGAACAGAGCTGTCAAAGATCTGGATAATTGTTTCAAAGAGTTCCATCAAGCGGCTCCGTTTTTGGCGGGTTTACGCAGGATCAAAAAGACGTTTTCCAACGGTCGACGGATCATGCCGTCAAGCGCGCCGGTAAACAGGATCACAAGGCCCTGGATCACGGTGACCAATTCGCGTGGGATGCCTTCCCAAAGTGAAAGTTCGCTGCCCCCTTGATAGAGAAAGCCAAACAAGATCGACGCCAAGATCACACCGATTGGGTGGGAACGTCCCATCAACGCCACGGCGATGCCGATGAAACCAGCGCCCTCTGTTGCGTTCAGGATCAGACGTTCGCTTTCGCCCATGACGTTGTTGATCGCCATCATGCCCGCCAAGCCACCTGAGATCATCATTGCGATCACGGTGATTTTTACAGGAGAAATCCCAGCATATTGTGCGCCACGTTCGCTTTGACCAAAGGCGCGCAGGGCGAAGCCAAGGCGTGTGTGCCAAATGAGAACCCAAAACAGAAATGCGCAGATCAGAGCGACAAAGAAGCTGACGTTAACCGGTGCATGCTTAAAGATATTCAGGCCAAAGACTGCAAAGATATCATTGAATGTCGGCAGATGTGTCCCAGCCGGGAAGTTGGCAGAAGCGGGATCCATGCTTCCTGGAACTTTCAGAACTTCTACGAGAAGATAGCCGATCAGAGCTGCTGCAATGAAGTTGAACATGATCGTGGTGATCACAATATGGCTGCCGCGTTTGGCTTGCAGATAGGCGGGGATGAAGGCCCAAGCCGCACCAAAAACCGCGCCGCCAATGGCCGCTGCAGGCAGGGCGACCAACCAATGTGGCCAGTCAATGGCAAGGCAAACCAGCGCAACGCCAAGCCCGCCAAGAAGCGCCTGACCTTCACCACCGATGTTGAAAATACGGGCATGAAATGCCACGGCCACGGCGAGGCCTGTGAACATGAAATTCGTGGCGTAATAAAGGGTGTAACCTAAGCCAGTCGTGCTGCCGAAAGCGCCCTCAATCATGGTCTTGATTGCAACAACTGGGTCTTTACCAATGGCATAAATCACCAAGCCTGAGACCAGAAACGCAAGCAACAGGTTGATCAGCGGAATAAGAATGACATCCGCCCATTTTGGTAGCTTTTCCATTAGCTTGCCTTCCCGTTGCCAGATGTATTCATACCGGCCATCAATAGACCCAGCTCTTTTTCATCGGTGCTTTCGGGCTGGCGTTCGCCCATGATTTGACCGTCAAACATCACGGCAATCCGATCGGAGAGCGACAAGATTTCTTCCAGCTCAACAGAGACCAGCAATATGGCTTTTCCTTGGTCACGCAGGGCGATAATTTGCTGGTTGATGAACTCAATCGCGCCCACGTCCACACCGCGCGTGGGCTGACCAACCAGCAATAGATCTGGGTTGCGGGACATTTCACGTGCCAGAACGAGCTTCTGCTGGTTGCCGCCGGAAAAATTGCGTGCGTGTAGCGCCGGATTGGGCGGACGTACGTCGAATTGTTCCATCTGTTCCGCACATGTTTTACGGATCGCGGCGTTATCCATCATGATCTTGCCGTTGTATTCCGGCTCGTTGTGATACCCAAATGCGGTGTTTTCCCAGGCTGCGAATTCAAGGATCAAACCTTCGCGGTGCCGATCTTCGGGAACATGTGCAATGCCGCGTTGGCGGCGGCTTTGACCATCGGAATATTTGCCAGTGAGGTCTAAATCTTGACCATTCAGCTTTACGGATCCAGTGGCTTTCCGATAGCCGCCGAGAACTTCCATCAGCTCAGACTGACCATTGCCAGAGACCCCAGCAATGCCAAGGATCTCGCCCGCGCGAATGTTAAGGTTAATACCCTTCAAGCGGCGCACGCCTGCCGAGTCAACGACCTCAAGATTTTGAATATCAAGAATATTATCGGTTGGGGTGGCAGGTACTTTGTCGACTTGCAGGAAAACCTTGCGGCCAACCATGCGTTCGGCCAAGTCTTCCGGTGAGGTTGTCGAGGTTGGGATCGTGCCCTTCATTTCGCCGCGGCGCATCACGGAAACTGAATCCGTTACTTCCATGATTTCCCGAAGCTTGTGGGTGATCAGGATGATAGATTTGCCTTCGTTCTTTAGGTTGCGCAGGATGCGAAATAGGTGGTCGGCCTCTGCTGGCGTTAGCACGCCAGTGGGCTCGTCCAGAATCAGGATTTCGGCTTTGCGATACAGTGCTTTTAGGATCTCAACGCGTTGTTGGTGCCCAACAGATAGATCTGAAATCTGCGCGTCTGGATCAACATCCAGCTCATATTCTTTTGCCAGCTGTGCCAGGATTTTGCGTGCTTTGGCAAGAGAGGGCGTCAGGCGTTGCCCATCTTCCGCGCCCAGCACGATGTTTTCCAGAACAGTGAAATTTTCAACCAGTTTAAAGTGCTGGTGCACCATGCCAATACCCGCGCTGATTGCGGCTTGGCTGTCAGGGATTGGGGTCAGCTTTCCGTTTATCCATACTTCACCGGCATCGGCTTTGTAGAAGCCGTAAAGGATTGACATCAAAGTCGATTTACCCGCGCCATTCTCGCCGACAATCCCGTGGATTGCCCCGCGCGCGACGGAGATCGTGATGTCTTTATTCGCCTGCACTGGTCCGAAAGCTTTGGAAATTCCCTTAAGCTCGATCGCAGGCGGTGTGGCGGAGGAGGCTGGAGCGGCAGTTGCCTGCCGCTCCTCTGATACGGGGTTCTGCATGGTTAACCTTAGTTAACTGGGCAGGATTCGTCGGACATGTAATCGTGCACGGTGATTTCACCGGCAACGATCTGTGCACTGGCCGCGTCAACAGCGGCACGCATGTCTGCAGTCAGCAGAGCGTCGTTATGTTCATCCAGTGAATAGCCAACGCCATTGTTGGCTAGGCCCATTGCGATAACTTGACCTGTTTCCAGCTCTTCGCCAGCGGTGAAGACATCATAAACAGCATTGTCGACGCGCTTCATCATGGAGGTCAGAACAGAACCTGAGTGCAGGTAGTTTTGGTTGCTGTCCACACCAACAGAGAGGATGTTCTCATCCGCTGCAGTTTGCAGAACACCAAGGCCAGTACCACCAGCCGCAGCAAAGATCACATCAGCGCCTTGTGAGATTTGAGCGCGGGTCAACTCGCCGCCTTTTACGGGGTCATTCCATGCGGCAGGGGTGGTGCCGGTCATGTTTTGGATCACGCTCGCATCAGGGTTCGCAGCTTTTACGCCCTGAACATAACCACATGCGAATTTGGAGATCAGAGGGATATCCATGCCGCCGATAAAGCCAACGGTGCCGGATTCAGAAGCCATCGCAGCCAGCATACCCACAAGGTAAGAACCTTCGTGTTCCGCGAATGAGATTTGACGGATGTTATCGCCTTCGAGCCAGTCAACGTCGATGATTGCAAACTTGGTGTCAGGGAATTCTTGAGAAACGGTTGCCAGTGCTGAGGCAAATCCGAAACCGGCCATTACAACTGGGTTTGCACCGCGTTCGGCAAAGCGACGCAAAGCCTGTTCGCGCTGGGCTTCTGACTGGATCTCAACTTCGAGGAAGGAGCCGCCAGTTTCTTCAGCCCAACGGGTTGCGCCAGTGAAGGCCGCCTCATTGAAGGATTTGTCGAATTTGCCGCCAAGGTCAAAAATGATGGCTGGGTCCGCTACGGCAGCAGCAGTAGAAATTGCAAGGGTGGCAGCTGCGCCAAGGAATGTCCGCATCAGGGTCATAGGTCTCTCCCGGTTTATTATTTTGACTGCCCGTCATTATTGCGAACAGCACTCTAATTAAGCAGATCTTTAGATCATCTGCAATTAAGGACGTTTCAGTGGGGGAGGGTCAACTGCTTTTTACCATATTGTCAGGAATTGGCCGGGTCGGGGTGCAATTATGTAGTGAGGTCGCGGGAAAACACGAGAGCATCAATCGTTTGCCCATCTGGCGTGCGGTAATAGCGGGGACGTTTCCCTGTCTTCTTGTAGCCTGACTTTAGGTAAAGCGCGATTGCAGCTGCGTTTGTTGCGGCGACTTCTAGGAATGATTCTGTCGCGCCGAGTGCCTTTGCGCGGGTGTGGTATTGTTTCACGAGCTTTGCACCACGCCCTGTGCCACGCGCTTCAGGGGTGACGGCGATGGTCAATAATTCGGCCTCTGGGCCTGCGATGCGGCCAAGGATAAATCCCGTCGCGGACCCGTCGCAGATGATGCCCGGCATTTCTTGCAAACTGGTGAATTCGGCGGCCGACCACGGGCGGGGCGTTTCAAAACAACGGGCGTGTAGGCTGGCCATCTGATCCGGGGTCATGATTTATCCGATGATTTTCGGTAAAGGATCTTTGGGCGGTGCGGCGTCTGCGGCGCGGATATATAATGGTGCCGGCCGCAGTCCTAGCGTGGCGGTTGACGCTATTTTGGCGATGCGAATGGCGATCTGATTCGCCGCAAGATCACTGAATTCGCAGGTTTGTGCTGATGTTTCGGAAAGCGCGTCGCGGGGTAACATACGGGGTGTTTGTTGCGCATTTTCAAGTAGATAAACTTGGTCACGTGGTGCGCTGACAAGGGCGCGCCACGGGGCGTCTATACCGTGAGTTGCGATGTCAAACCCGCTGACCCCAATTGCAGGGATTTCACAGGCAAGGGCGAGGCCGCGGGCCGCGGAGACAGAGATACGGATGCCGGTGAAATTGCCGGGACCAACACCAACACCGATACGGGTGAGGTCGGACCACGTTTTGCCGACGGAAGATAACATATCTTCCATCATCGGCATCAGATGTTCGGCTTGCCCTTTGGCCATCAAATCACCGCGCGCAGCAATAATTTCGCCGTCACACAGCAAAGCGGCCGCGACATGCGCGGCCGATGTATCAAAGCCCAGTATCAGGTTCTTAGGCGGCAACGGGGCGCACCTCGGTGACCTCGGGGATGTAATGACGCAGCAAGTTTTCGATGCCCATTTTCAGGGTCAGCGACGCGGAAGGGCAGCCTGCACAGGCGCCTTGCATATGTAGATACACAATGCCGCGATCAAAGCCGTGGAAGGTGATATCACCACCATCTTGGGCCACGGCAGGACGTACGCGAGTATCAAGCAAGTCTTTGATTTGGTTTACGATGTCGGAATCTTCACCAGTGTGTTCCGCATGGCCAGCAGCCGGGGCGCTATCGGCGCTCATCACTGCTTGGCCGGATTGGAAATGTTCCATAATCGCACCAAGAATAGCAGGTTTGATATGGTTCCAGTCGGTATTTTCAAGCTTGGTTACGGTGATGAATTCATGGCCAAAAAACACACCATCTACGCCTTCAACCGTATAAATCCGCTGCGCCAAGGGGGAGGTGGCGGCGGAAGATGCGGTTGGAAAATCTGCGGTGCCGCTTTCGAGAACTGTCTGGCCAGGCAGAAACTTCAAGGTCGCGGGGTTGGGGGTGGATTCGGTCTGAATAAACATGGGGAGCTCCGTTGTTATACGAAGATATGCGCCTGTTGAGGGGAATAGTCAAGTTTTAGAATGATTCTAAGCTAAGGGCCGGAAAATGAAAACATACCCATGCACAAACCATGCACAATTTATGCATATCCTATGTATACACGGCGTGGGTAGCGTTATCGGTTTTCAAAGCCGTATCGGCTAGGGTGTGGGAAGCGCCCCTGATGAAGAAGCTTAACAGATCAGGTGATTGCCTCGAGCTGTTCTTTGGACAACTCGCCAGGTACGATCGTGATCGGGATCGATAGGGTGCCAGAGGATTTAGTCAGTTGGGTAACAAGTGGGCCGGGGCCCTTTTTGTCGGTACCCGCACCAAGGACAAGCACGCCAACTTCCGTATCATCTTTGATCTGGGCGAGGATTTCCTCAACCGGTTCGCCTTCACGCACTACAAGTTCAGGGTCGACACCCTGCCTGTCACGCATCCATTTGGCGAAGACCTCAAAATGGGCCACGATACGTTCGCGCGCTTCTTCGCGCATTAGATCGGCAACGCCAACCCAATGATTGAATTCATCGGGAGGAATGACAGATAGAATTTCAACACCACCACCAGTGTTGGCAGCACGCATTGCGGCAAAACGCATGGCATTTAGACATTCGCGGCTGTCATCCAGCACAACAAGAAATTTACGCATTCATAGCCTCCATAATGACAGCATGATGAAGGAGCCACGCCGCAGGTTCAAGTGTGGATTTTTGCTGGCTTTTAGGAAGCGGAACGTGCCCAATCCCAATATAGTTCACGCGCGCGGCGTGTTATGGGCCCGGTTTGATAACTGGTGTCATCAAAAGCGGAAACTGGGGTGATTTTTGACATATTACCAGTGAGGAAGACCTCATCCGCGTCATCAAAGTCGCCATAGGTCAGCACACTTTCATGCACTTTCACACCATCGGCCCGCAGGTTTTCGATGTGACGCGCGCGGGTGATACCAGATAGGAAGGTGCCATTGGCAATGGGGGTGAAGACCTCGCCATCCTTCACCATAAAGACGTTGGAAGTGGCAGATTCAGCAACGTTTCCAGCTGCGTCGCAGGCCATTGCGTTGGCGAAGCCTTTTGATTTTGCCTCGGCCAGCATGCGGGCGTTGTTGGGGTATAGACACCCCGCCTTGGCGTTAACCACTGCGGTTTCCAGTGTCGGGCGACGGAAACGGGTGCGGGTTAATGTTGTGGTGGCCTCGGGCGGGGCCATGGCAACTTCTTCTAGGCAGATTGAAAACCCTGTAGCATCCGCTGATGGCACAATCGCGGAGGCGTCGCCATCAATGCCCCAATACATCGGACGGATGTAAACGGCAGAGCCTTTTTCAAACATCGCAAGGCCCTCATGGGTGAGTGCAACGATATCATCGGTAGACATGGTCGGGGTCAACATCAGGGCTTCAGCGGATCGGTTCACGCGGGCGCAATGTTTGTCGAGATCCGGGGTTAGGCCATCAAACAGACGTGCACCATCAAACACGGTGGACCCCAGCCAAGCCGCATGGTCAGCACCGGAAATCACCGGAACGTCGCCGTTGTGCCATGTGCCGTTGAAATAAGTGCGGATGTTTTTGCTGACAGCCATTGGTTCGTTCTCCCAGGGTCGGATATCGTTGTTGCCGCAACGATATGGTGAGAAAGGTCAGAGGTCCAGACGTTATTTGTGATGGCTGACCTAACAAAATGTCAGGTGCATTGAGTTCGGGTCGTTATTGAGGGAACCCATATTTTGTAAAAGATACTACGATTTGAGATGCGTCTTATTGCAACGGCAACGCAGAGGAATATTGGCCGTGACAGCTGGTAATTCCCCCCCCAAACAAATGCGGCTTGGTTGGGGGGATTGTTTTCAGCGAGACCGCACAAACCCTACGATTTCGTAGGTTTTTTCTAGAATTGGGCGTGCCAGAGCTTCGGCGCGATCAGCTCCTCGGCCCAGGATTTTGTCGATCTCGGCGGTGTCTTGCATGAGGCGGGACATCTCGGTTGAGATCGGGGAAAGCTTCGCAACGGCCAATTCCGCAAGCGCTGGTTTGAACGCACCGAACTGTGATCCACCGTGGTCCGCAAGCACCTGATCAACGGTCATATCGGCAAGGCCGGCATAGATGTTCACGAGGTTGCGGGCTTCGGGGCGATCTTCAAGACCAGCGGCCTCGGATGGAAGGGCCTCTGGGTCGGTTTTGGCTTTACGGATCTTCTTGGCGATGTCATCCGCTGAATCAGTCATATTGATCCGGCTCATGTCAGAAGGATCAGATTTTGACATCTTCTTGGAACCATCACGCAGGGACATCACACGCGTTGCAGCACCTTCGATGATCGGTTCGGTGATTGGGAAGAAATCAACGCCGTAATCATGGTTGAACTTGGCGGCGATATCTCGCGTCAGTTCCAGGTGTTGTTTTTGATCGTCACCCACAGGCACATGTGTCGCGTGATAAATCAGAATGTCAGCGGCCATCAGGGCAGGGTAGGCGAACAGTCCAAGAGAGGCGTTCTGAGCGTTCTTGCCTGCCTTGTCTTTGAACTGGGTCATACGCTGCATCCAACCCATGCGCGCTACACAGTTAAAAATCCAAGCCAGTTCCGCATGCGCAGAAACTTGGCTTTGGTTGAACAGCACGGATTTCTCGGGATCGATACCGGAGGCAATGAAACCAGCGGCCAATTCACGGGTCGCATGGCGCAGATCAGCCGGATCCTGCCAGACGGAGATCGCATGCATATCAACCATGCAATAGATGCTTTCGATGCCCTCGTTTTGTTTCTCAACAAAGCGTTTCAGCGCCCCAAGGTAGTTGCCAAGGGTCAGGTTGCCGGAGGGCTGAATGCCGGAAAAGATGCGGGTCGGGTGGGTGCTGGCTGTGTCGGTCATCTCGGGCCTCGGATTTAGAAATACGTCTGTGCTGGATTTATGTTGCCTGCTGGCTTACCCATGGTGGGCAACAACGTCAACCGGAGCGACGCCCAGATGTACCAAGACCATAATGCAGCACCCGTAAATCCACTGCCACCCGTGCTGATTTTGCTCTGCGTGGCGCTGGGCGCGGTGGAGCCGTTTTTGTATCTACAAAAGATGGGGTTCTTTGGTGGGATTGCTGGGCTGGACGGGCGTAGCGCGCTGCTTCAGGATTTTGCGCTGCCTGCTGGGCTGTTGTCTTGGATGGCTGAAAATGGGCGATTTGACGGCGAATACGTGAAGCGCTTTGTGACGCATCTGTTTGTGGATGTGAGCTTTATGAGCACAGCCTTTGTGTTGGTATTTACGCTTGCGATGGGCAATTTCGTGGCGCGCGCCCTTGGGGCCGGACGCTTTGCGCTGCTGTTTTTTGTACCCGCGTTTGGCGGTGCGATTGTCTATAGTCTGCTCAGTGCATTGCTCGGATTTGGCGGCGTGTTGTTTGGCGGTATGGCGGGGGCCTTTGGGTTGATTGGGGCGTTTACTTGGTTGATGTGGATGGGGATCGTACGTCACCCAATGGGCGCCACCAGCCCCTTTGCACTGATCGGCTTTCTGGTTGGATTTCGCGTCGTGATGGCCCCGGTTTTTGGCTGGCACTGGTCAACGGTTGCAGAATGGGCCGCGTTTCTGATCGGCTTTGGGCTGACTGCGGTGCTGGTACCCGGCGGCTGGGCACATTTGGTCGCCCGCCTGCGTAAGCGTTAAAAATGGCGTAAGGCGCGTGGTATCCTTGGATACTAAAAACACCTGAAATGTGACGACTTCTGTATGGATGAAAACCCAATCCGCGGTACTTTACGAATATCCACTAAGCCCCATTTGGGTGTGGCGCAGTGGAGAGATTTGTTATGTTGACGCGATAAAGAAAAACCTGCCCAAACGATCTTCGCTTGAGTAGGTTTCGCTTCAGTGACCCAACTAACGCTGTTCTTCATTAAGCATGGGTGCGGAATTTCTTGGGGTCGTAGATAGGCGAGGCTACAACTTCGCAGGTGGTTTCAATGCCATCACCCTTCAGCTGAAGGGTGGTTCCGACAGAAATCCCGGCATTGATATGGGCCAGAGCCAGAGATTTGTTCATCCGATGCGAAAAACAGGGGCTATTAACAATGCCCACGTCCGCACCACCGAGTGAAAGCACCTCACCGCCCGCGACCATGTCTGAGTGCTTGATATCTAAACAAACGTTATTGACTGCTTCATTGCCTTTGGACGCCGTGGCAGCGTCTTTGCCACGGAAATCTGCTTTGTTCTTGCTAATAGTGAAGCCAAGACCGACCTCCCAAGGTGTGTTATCATCAGTCATGTCATAGCCATAGAACAGCAGGCCTGCCTCGATGCGCACCTTGTCGAGCGCGGTGAAAGAGCATGGCACGACACCGTTTTCAACCAGCTTGTCCCAAATGTCTCCGATGACAGATGCATCGGCAAAAATTTCATAACCGCGCTCACCCGAATACCCTGTGCGAGACAGGCGACAAGGATGGTCGAATAGGGTGGCTGCGGAATGTTGGAAATACGAAAGCGCCGTTAGGTCAATATCGCAATTGGCATCGAGAATGTCGCAGGATTTTGGGCCTTGGACCGACAGGTCATGCAACGCATCCGTAAACTCGACCTGAACGTCTCGTCCTTTGGCGGATGCCTCCAGCAGCGCCATAGTGTCACCAGAACCATGTACGATCATCCATTCATCACCGCCGTTATTGGACACAATCGCATCATCAGCGATGCCACCTTTTTCGGTTAGCACGCATAGATAGGAAGCCGAACCGGGCGCGATCTTGGTCATGTCACGCGTGGTCAAGTGGTCCAATGTTGCCGCGGCAGCAGGGCCGCGTAGGAATACTTTTTTGAGCGGAGACATATCAAACATGCCAGCGCCTTCGCGCACCGCATCATGTTCATTGTTCGGGTCGGTGTCATACGTCCAAGCTGTTCCCATCCCGTTCCAATCTTCAAGGCCGGAGCCAAGGGCTGTGTGACGGGAGGCAAGGGCCGATGTGCGGCTGAGTTCTTCGGTCATGGTTGATCCTTTTCTAATACCATTCGTCGGGCATTGACGCTTTGCGCGTTGCCACAAATTCAGTGAGGGCCGTGCGGACATCTTCGTCCATCGGAGGCGCTATGTAGTCATTCAACATCTGCTTCCACCGCGCCGTCGCGCGCTGTTCAACGGTAGGGCATCCATTCTCTTGCCAGGTCTCAAAAGGGCCTGCTTCTGGGATGTCGGGTTGGAAGTTCGCAGTCGCGAAATGGCGTAAGGTATGCTGTGTGGACAGAAAATTATTTCCTGGTCCTGTCTCGAGGTAAGCATCACGCCCAAATGCGTCTTCGTCCGCTTTAAAGCCCTGCAACATGGTCATCATCGCCCCGCAATGATCGAGATCCATGATGAATTTTTCATAGGACATAACGAGACCACCTTCTAGCCAACCAGCCGCGTGCCAAACCTGATGACCGCCAGACAAAAGCGTCGCCCACATCCCGCCTGTTGCGTCCTGCATGGCTTGCCCATCTGCCGCATTCGACCCTGAGATTTGCCCACCACCAGAGCGAACGGGAACGCCAAGACGATGCCCGAGTTGGGATAGCGCCATGGTGGCAAGATTGGCTTCAGGTGAACCGAAAGTAAGAGCGCCCGATTTGAGGTTCATGGTGGAGTGGAAGCTGCCAAAGACAACTGGACAACCCCGGCGCTCCAGCTGAGTCAAAGCAATGCCAACCATGCCTTCTGCCAAGGTCTGAGCGGCCACCGCAGCGGGAGAAAGCGGACCCATAGCACCTGCAAAAATTGCTGGTGATATACAGACGCATTGGTTGGCAGAGGCGTAAGCGCGGAGCGCTCCTGACATTGTATCGTCGTATATCAGCGGAGAGTTGGCATTGATATTGCACTGCATCACGGCGTTTTCTTCCATGAACTCTGCACCAAACACGATGCGGGCCATGTCGATGCTGTCTTGGGCGCGTTGTGGGGATGTAACCCCCCCCATGAAGGGTTTGGTCGAGAGCGTCAGGTGGGCCAGCACCATATCAAGATGCCGCTTATTTACGGGCAGATCCGTAGGCTCGCAGATGGTGCCACCAGAATGGTGCAGCCATGGTGAACTGTAGGTGAGTTTCACGAAGTTCTCGAAATCTGCCATTGTCGCGTATCTACGACCGCTTTCAAGATCACTGACGAAGGGAGAGCCGTATCCAGGCATCAGGACAACATTGTCGCCGCCCAGTGTTACGGTATTTTCTGGATCACGAGCATGGAGTTTGAATTCACTGGGGGCAGTCGAGCAGAGTTTTCGAGCGAGACCAGGCGTAAACTTAACCCGCTCTCCCTCAACATCAGCGCCTGCTGCTGCAAATAATTCGAGGGCAATTTTATCGCCGCGAAACTCGACACCGATGTTGTGCAAAATCCAATCAGCCTGTTCCTCGATGTTTGCCAGTACGTCCCCGCTCAAAAGAGCGTATGCGGGCACTTTACGTGTACCCGGTGAAACGACGACTGTTTCCACAGATCGACGCGCCGCCCGACCGCGTCTAACTTTTTTGCGCAGCTCAGGCTGTATTAATACGTCTAAATTCTCCAACCCGATCGCTCCAATCAACTCTGTTTTTCAGGTAATTTCTGCGTTAAAATGAAGACTGACAATCGATTTAATCTATACTAATCGTTCAAAATATTTATACGGAAGCAATGAAAGTTCCTTTTAGACATCACGACTCTTTGCGCCTGTTCATAGAAATTGCGCAGTTCGGTAGCTTTTCGGATGCGGCTGATGCCTTGAACATGACGAAGGGAGCCATCAGTTATCAAATCAAAACGCTTGAGGCAGATCTGGGTTTGCAACTGTTTGAGCGAAAACCGAGAGGTGTTGCACTGACCCTAGAGGCGAAACAACTTTTGGCTGCCTGTCGCCTTCATTATAGCGCAATCGAAGTTGAGCTTTCCAACCTCAAAGGAACAGAAAACCTGCCGTTAACGGTCGGGATGTCCAGTTATTTTGCCTCTCGCTGGCTTTCGCCGCGGTTAATGAGTTTCATGCAGGAACATCCTGACATCCAACTCCGGATCCAGCCAATGACGCAGTTATTTGACCTGGATCTACAGGGGGTGGATCTTGCGATACGCTGGGGCAATGGTGCTTGGGATGACGTCGACATAACGCCCTTTATGCCCATGCCGGCGTGGCCTGTTGGCAATTTGGAGGCTGCTGAAAAAGTGCGGCAGATCGGTTTAGAACGCGCATTTTCAGAATTTACATTGCTGCGTGACCATGACGATAGCAACGCTTGGTCGGATTGGTTTGATCAAGCCGGGTTGCCTGCCCAAACACGTAAAGATACGTTAATCATCCCTGACCCGAATGTCCGGGTGCAGGCCGTGATTGATGGTCAAGGTATTGCGCTAAATGATGCGATGGTTGCGCAAGAACTTGAAGACGGAAAATTGGTCCGTCTTTCGGATGTAGAGCTTACATCATACGGCTATTTCTTAGCGAGACCGCAATCTGTAAACCGGACCCAACGAGTTGATGCTTTTATCGCTTGGTTGCAGCAGTTGTGAGCCTTGGTCTTCCCGATTGGAAATCCCGTTTAGTACCGTAGATTGAGATGAAAATCGTACTCTAGGTTCCACCATTAACTGCTATCGGCACAACAACGCATCCGTCGATGCCCTGCGAACTTGCAGGGAAATCACGGTGTGGACACCTCCCAATGCATTTTTATGGGCTGGCAATGTTCGTTCCATCAGCATGCGTGTGGCTTCAACAATCTGGCCTGCTTCCAGAACCCCATTCATTTCAAAACCAACAGCGACGATTTCATCGGCATTTTCCGCTATTTCCGACATCCTGCTTGCTGTGGCTTCATCAAGATTGAGGCGACGGGCCGCGATGACCGCATTGTTAATCTCGGTTTGTGCCTTGTCTGTGATTTTTCTCAGAAGCCCAAGGGGGCCAAAGAAAGCACCGTCTGCGTTGCTCATTGCGATACCGGTTTCCACTTCGAGAATGGCCTGCGATTGAGCATGTACCAATGTGTTGATAAAAACTTCCAACGAACGGAAGCTGCTGACAACTCTGACGTGATTGTTGAAACTTGCAGGGGTGCAGTCAACTGTGGCAGTCTGTGGGAGAGTGGCGGGCGATGTGATCAGCAAACAGGCTGTGGCGATAGTCGCTTTACGCAAAATCAGCCTTACTTGTTTGAATGTTCTTGAAAGGCAACTTTCAAAAAATGTGTGCATTTACCTGTCCTTTTCCACGATAAAATCGCGCTAGTCATTTCGAATGGTATGCTTCAGATAGATAGCCGGTCAGAACCATAAAAGTATCAGAGGGCTTCCTCCAAGTCTTTTTGACGTCAGTTCGGCAATTCGGTCGAACTGCCACTCACACATTTTTATCTCTAAAAAGTAGTCATAACGGATCTTTGAATTAGATAGTGGTGGTCGATCAAGTATTGTCCAGGGTTAACGGCGGAAGGATGATTTGAGTTCTGATAGGCGGAAGGCCTTGAGTAGATGGCCTGCGATACCGTAGGAGATCATGCCGGAGGTGATTAGGATGAACAGCGCCAGATAACGCCAGCCGGGATATCCAAACATCAGCCCAATAACTTGTAGTGTCAAAAATAGCCAAGTGCACATGGCGGCACTTGCCAGACAGATACGCCACGCGCGTTGGCGGAAGCGGGTGTCAAACCGTGCAACCTCTCCCATTTTTCGGCTGCCAATCCAAAGCAGAAAGAACATCGCCCAGCCCGCAAATGTTGTGGCGACAGCGGCGGCGTAAAAGCCGATCCAAGGGGCAAGGCCGATCGCCAAAACCGCATTCACCACCATCGCAACCAAGGCGAAATAGAACGGAGATTTGGTGTCTTCGCGGGCGAAATATAAGGGCTGGATGACCTTTTGCAGGACAAAGGCGGGTAATCCCAAAGCATAAATCGCTACAGCGAGGGCGGTATTGGCGGTGTCATCAACGGTGAAGGCACCGCGCTGAAAGAGGACCTCAACCAAGGGCAGGGAAAAGAAAACCAATGCCACGGCTGATGGAATCGTCAGCATCAAGGCCATCTCGCCGGCGCGGGATAATGCATCACGCCCTCCGTTATGATCATCGGCGGCGAGGCGGCGCGACAGTTCAGGCAGCAAGACAATACCAATCGCAATGCCAACCACGCCAAGGGGCAGCTGGTACAGGCGGTCGGCGTTGTAAAGCCAGGACACGGCTTTGTCGAATTGGCTGGCGATCTGACGACCGACCAAAAGATTGATCTGCACGACACCTCCCGCAAGGGCTGCGGGGGCTGCGATAACGGCGAGGCGCTTGAGATCCGGGGTGATGTGCGGGCGCCGCAGGTGGATCTGAAAGCCGGCACGTTTTGCCGCGATCCAAACCAAGGCGAGCTGCGCAATGCCGCCAATGGGAATGGCCCAGACAAGCGCATTCGCGATATTCCAACCCATCGTGGCGGCGCCGGTGATGGCGGTGAGGAAGACCACATTCAGCAGCACAGGTGCGGCGGCGGCGGCGGCAAAATGGCGGGCCGCATTGAGCACACCAGACAGTAGGGCGGCTAGAGAAATGAATATGATATAGGGGAAGGCGATGCGGCCAAAATCAACGGCGAGATCAAATTTTTCAGTGCCCGCAAAACCGGAAACTTGCGCCCAAATCAGCCAGGGCATGAACAACTGCGCAACCAGCGTGAGGACAATGACGATGGTAGCAAGGCCCGCAAAAGCGTCGGAGGCGAACCCCTGAGGATCATCGCCGCTTTCAAGCCTTTTTGATTATTAATAAGCTTCGCAAGTTTTTTCGCTATTTTTAACGTAACGTGTTTTTCATAAGTTCCCCTAGCACCAATTGAACCGGGGTCTTCACCACCATGCCCTGCGACAATTGCAATCACTATATCGCGTTTATTACTAGGAACTTTTGTTGTTGTTTGTTTGCTACGATTTTGATCAAATAAATCAATAACCAAACGATTTCCATATTGCCCCGCAGGCGCTAAAGGAAAAACATTCAGTTTGTATTTTTCACTCAAATCTAAGACTAATCGTATGCCGCCCTTAGTTTTTGCAGCTGAAGTACGAATTTTTTTAATGCGCTTATCTTTTTCAGCGAGCGTTTTAAGGGCAACCAAATTTTGCGTGCTTTTAAAATCGATCACTAAGCGCTGAGGATTGGACAAGCTAAAATAAGTGTAATCTGGTGTCTTTTTTAAATCAAACACGATGCGAGT
>MAAC01015401.1_pt1 | contig 31443 bp, 27 predicted proteins | sample 1115981 | NCBI WGS metagenome assembly MAAC01 (sample SAMN04961126, study PRJNA320927) | seawater metagenome | isolation source: sample BD02T64 sea water enriched with oil for 64 days | place: USA:Gulf of Mexico | collected 2013-07-27 | reverse complement strand
GTCCGACACCGCGAATGACAATTCCGATAATTCTGACAGTTCAGATAACAGTACCGATGTAGCAGTATCTGACACCGCGAATGATAATTCGGACAACTCAGATAACAGTGATAATACGGACAACTCAGATAACAGCACTGATGTAGCAGTATCTGATACCGCGAATGACAATTCGAATAATAGTGATAATTCAGATAACAGTACTGATGTAGCAGTATCTGACACCGCGAATGACAATTCGAATAATAGTGATAACTCAGATAATTCGGACAGTTCAGATAACAGTACCGATGTAGCAGTATCTGACACCGCGAATGATAATTCTGACAACTCGGACAACAGTGATAACACCGACAACTCAGATAACAGTACAGATGTAGCAGTATCTGATACCGCGAATGACAATTCGAATAATAGTGATAACTCAGACAATTCAGACAATTCAGATAATTCTGATAGCTCAGATAACAGCACTGATTTAGACCTAGCCATTTCAGATAATGCTAATGATAATAGTAATAATTCAGACAATTCTGATAATTCTGATAGCTCAGATAACAGCAATGACGTAGACCTAGCTGTTACAGATAGCTTTAATGATAACTCCGACAACTCAGATAATAGTGATAATTCTGATAATAGTGATAATTCGGACAACTCAGATAACAGTAATGATTTAGACTTGGCAATTTCGGATAATGGTAATGACAACTCCGATAATAGCACTAATGACAATAGCAACAACTCAGATAACTCTGACCATAGTATGACTAATGCGAATGCAATGGGATCTGCAGCGGCTAACAATGGTGGCGTCGCTAGTGTTGATAACACGGATAACAGTGATAACTCTGATAACAGTGACAATAGTTATGCCGAGGCGTCAGATCACTCAGCTTCAGCGAATAATGGCGGGACTGCCAGTATTGATAACAGTGATAATAGTACCAATACCGATAATAGCGATAATAGTGGAGCTTGGGCTGATGGATGGGGAACATCTTCAGCAAATAACGGTGGTACAGCAACTACGACCTATAGAGTTAATGAGTCTGTCTTAACAGGTGCAGTAACTCAAAATAATGTTGCGTATAACCTTAACGGTGCTTCTACAGTCACAAATAGCAATAATATGACAGATACTTTTAATGGAACTGCAGGTATTAACCAAAATGTACAAAACCTTGGTAATAATGCGTTAACCCAGCAACAAGTGTCACTTCAAGGGAATGTTAATGTAAACCAATAAACTCTTCGACTACTCGATAAGTTTATGGGGTAAGACGTTAAAGGAGTTGCTGACATGATGTTAGCAACTCTTATAAGGATAAGGGTTATGAAAAAGCTATATCAAAATATTCGCCTAATCACATTACTAACCTTGTTAGTTTTATGTAGTAACAAAATCTTTGCTGATGATGTTGCTTTAGACGCTGCGATAATTGATGTTGCACCGGTTTTGCTTGAAGAGTTAGATCAAACCCGAGGTCTTGGCGGAATTGTTGATGTTGATGTTACTAATAATGCAAATTTAGCAGCCGAGCTTACTGATAATAAAGTCAGCGACAGTGTGACAGGATATAACATAATAGATCAAGGCTCATTTCATGATGCAAGTGGTGTCTTTTCTATAATTCAAAATACGGGAAACAATGTCATTATTCAAGATTCGACTATTATTACTATTACAATAACTCCCGAGTAAAGGTACCCGTTATGAGTCAATTGTTTAAGGTATCTACATCATTATTAGTCTTACTGCTAACGCTAATTATTCCTGCTTTTGCAGGTACGGTTAATTTAGGAGGAGGCTTTAGTGGAGGTAACTTCTCGATAAATGTTTCAAGTATCAAAGAACAGCGCTTCAAAACAATTTATAAGCAACAATATGATTTCAGTTGCGGCTCTGCAACCCTCGCAAGTCTATTATCTTTTCATTATGACGATGTTGTTGATGAACTCATGGTTTTTAAAGATATGTATAAGTATGGTGATCAACAAAAAATACAGCAGCATGGGTTCTCATTGTTCGATATGAAGTTATACCTTTCACGGCGGGGTTATAGATCTAATGGTTTTAAAATCAGTTTAAATCAGTTAGCTAAAGCTGAAATTCCGGCCATTACAATTATTAATAATAAAGGCTATATGCATTTTGTTATTATAAAAGGTAGTGATGAAAAAGAAGTATTAGTAGGAGATCCTGCTCTGGGAATTAAAGTGTACAGCAGAGAAGAGTTTGAAAAAATGTGGAATAAACAAATTATTTTTGTTATCCAAGATAAAAAAGATATTGCCTCTAATCATTACCAAACGCAAGAAGAGTGGAATTTACGAGTAAAAGGACATTTAGGTCTTGCTGTTGATCATTCTAGTTTAGCACTCTTTAATATACTCCAACCTTCTGGTGTTGATTTCTGATATAAACTTTAGGATATTTACATGAATATTAAATCAGATATGCTTCTAAATAATCTATATATGCTGGTGGTCTTAGTCACTATGTCAGGAGTAGCTTTAGCTGTCAGCTCGGAAGATGGAGATTTTGAACCACCATCAGAGACAGAGGAATGGCACAAGGTATCTGATTCAAACTTAGCTTATACACGAGGTGGCTTTATTTTACCAAACGGTGTTGTTGTAGATATCAGTTTTGAAAAACTATTATTTAGAAATGGCGAAGAAACCGCTAGCTCATATTTTGAAACCGCAGATAACCAGTATTTAGTTAATGATGGGAAGTTGAACATACCAGGGTTATCGAATGAACTATTTCAGTCTGTTATCCAAAATGATCTAGATAACCAAACGCTACAAACTATAAACAATATTAACATTGATATTAAAAACTTAAATAATATCAACCTAAGCCCAAATGCTAGTCAATTTTATAATTTGCACTCTTTGCCTATTAACATTCACTAATAGCTATTATCCAAAAGTTATCCTATTTCGTTCTAATTGGCAGAGCATACTTGAATAATATGATTGTTCTTATTAAGACAACTTCTTTATCAATGCTATTTTAAAATAGTATGTTCAGGCTAATTACTCCTTCAATATTTATTCAGGTCCATCTTGCGCCTTTATCGGTTTCGACTGAAGAGCATGGGTATAATGCCTTGGGCAAAAGGCAACAAAGAGTTGTGGAAGGGAAATCCCAAAACACTTAAAGCTCTGTTGTATAAAGTAAAGTGATGAACAATGGTTTGACTGAGAGTAATTAAGCCACCAACTACTTGTTCTTAGCTGCTACTTTCAAAGTAGGTTTTATTACAATTGGAGTTTAAAGAGAGACATATATAAAATGCAACTATTTAACAATATTGTGTTAGAACATCATTGGAACCCTGAAATTAAGTCGAACATCTGGGGCATCGTCAGTAACACCAATATTTAAAGATAAGTTTAAATTAGTTGTTGTTGAATAGTTGAATGAATAACCAATAATCAACTGTCCAATATCAAGTTCACTTCCTTCAATTTTGATATTATCAATTTTTGACTTCAGTACATGCTTATGGGAGTAACTTAAACTCATGGAAGTACGATCATTTAAGGAGAGGCCTAAGCCAAAGCTAAATCCTACGCTATCACCGGGATTAACTTGCCCTACCTCTTCATTAGTTTCTAAATTATTACCATAACTTATATTACCAAAAAGTACGCCAGGATCTGTGGAATAAATTGCCGTTAAACTAGGTTGGATGCTATAAAACCCGGATCCTGTTGGTAACTCTATAGGAAAAACAACGCCAGGGTTTGATTCTACATACTCAACTTCGAATGGACTTGTACCTGTAGGGATTGTTGCGACAAGATTGAACACATAAATTGCTCCGCCATTGGCGCCAGAATTGAGCTGATAACGTGTAGATAACTCTATATCACCCATATCACTTCCACTAGCGGTAAATATTTCATCTTCACTAACGCCTACACTTACTGGGCGAGAGCGTTGACTATCATTTCGCCCTATGTATGAAAGTTTCATATCAACTTCCCAACGATCATTCATACCATATCGAGCACCGAGGCTACCAACAAAGGTATGTCGCTTGATTTCTCTAAGGTCTATCAAACCAACAACTAAGGCAGGAAGAAAAGAGTATGCATCTAGAAATACACGATTAGAATCTGTATATGAATAACCAAATCTTGGCTCTATTATCAAAGTACCTGATCTGGTTAACACACCACTATTGTTTGTACTTAACTTCGGTATCGCAGACACATCAATTCGTGTGGCTTGTTTAGGTGGGGCCTTACCTACGGGTTTATTGATTACAGTCGTAGATTTAGGTTTGGTATTACTAGCTTGCTGGGCGTTTTTATTCGTAGATGATTTAGGCTTTTGATTACTGGCTTGTTGGGCATTTTTATTTGGAGAAGGTTTTTTTTGTTTTTGCTTGTTATTAGAGGATTGGTTTCTAATTAAACGTTTTAAGTTTTCTATTTCTCGACCTTGCTTTGTCAGTATTTTAGATTGTCTTTCTAATTCAAGCTGATATTTTTTTTCAACTGACTCTGTCTGGGCAGCAGCGTCCTGTGAATAACTAAAAGGGCTTGTAGACATCAACAATGCAAACATAAATACAACTAGTTTATATCGTTTTACAGGGGTTAAGATTATGTGGCTAGTAGTTTTTTTCATAAATTTCTCTTATATGAAAACATTCAAAGTTTTTAGTCAATCATTGAAAGTGAACAAATATATTTGTTAACTTAACATCATGCTTTTAGACCCAAGAGGTAGTTAATATAAGCTTATATGTTAACCCTTGAAATGCAAATTTAGGGGGAAATAATCAAGAGTAGGCAACTAGCTTTATTGCTTTTATTTCTAAAAATTATCGGCTAATGAACCAATAAATTACTATAAGTTACTGTTTTTTATTTTATTATGCATTATTCGCTTTTATTAATAAAAACTTTCGTATTCAATGAATAGTGAAAAATGGTAAGTTATTATGAACAAGCGAATTGATTTTTACTTATGATGAATGCGTTTGACTAAGATAATTATTATATTTATATAAGGATGTTTCATGACCATCATGCAAAAAGTACTATGGTTAATTGCCAGTGTTGGTAATTTTTCAGCAGGGTACTTCTATATGCACAGCCAAAGTGCTTTTAGTTTCTTCGTTTTAATTTCCACGTTAATTTATAGCATTATTGGTATATATGATATCTTCTATAGTCACCATAGCTTAAATCGGCTTTACCCTGTTGTGGCTTATCTGCGTTATTTCCTTGAATCTTACCGCGTTGAAATTCAGCAATATTTTATTGCTAACGACACCGAAGAACGTCCCTTTAATCGAGAGCAACGTAGTCTGGTATATCAGCGCGCTAAAAATGTCCGAGATACCATTGCTTTTGGTACTCAACGTAACCTTGTGGAAGATAACTATTTGAGTTTATGGCATTCGTTGGCGCCTACTATTGTGAATGAAACTTCCAAGAGAGTTATCATTGGAGGAAGTAGTTGCCAGCAGCCTTATTCAGCATCATATTTAAATATTTCAGCAATGAGTTTTGGGTCATTAAGCTCTAATGCGATTGAAGCATTAAATTTAGGTGCTAAAAAAGCGGGGTGTTATCATAATACTGGTGAGGGCGCTGCAAGCCCATATCATTTGAAACATGGTGGTGACATTGTATGGCAGTTAGGGACTGGGCTTTTTGGCTGCCGAGATGAAAAGGGGCGATTTAACCCCGATACCTTTGAAAAAACTGCTAAATTACCACAAATAAAGATGATTGAAATAAAGTTATCTCAAGGGGCAAAACCAGGTCATGGCGGGGTACTTCCTAAAGCTAAAATAACCGATGAAATAGCGAATATTCGTCATATCTCTAAAGATAGAGACTGCATTTCACCCGCGGTAAACCCAGAATGTACTTCACCAAAAGACTTGTTAACATTCATCGAACAATTACGTAGTTTAAGTGGCGGTAAGCCTGTTGGTTTTAAATTATGTATTGGTAACCCCGCTGAGTTTTTAAGTATTTGTAAAGCAATGTTAGAAACAGGCATAACTCCTGATTTTATCACTGTTGACGGAGCTGAAGGTGGTACCGGGGCTGCGCCAGTTGAATTTACCAATCGCTTAGGTTTAATCTGTTTAGAGGGCATAAGCATAGTAAACAATGCATTGATTGGCGTGGGGCTGAGAGATAAAATAAAAATAATTGCTTCGGGGAAAACGGCGTCAAGCTTTGATTTGCTCGCAAAAATTGCTGCCGGCGCTGATGTGGTAAATGCAGCTAGAACAATGATGATGGCCATTGGCTGTATCCAATCAAGACATTGTAATACTAACCTTTGTCCTACCGGTGTCGCGACTCAAGATCCCGCGAGAGCAAAAGCAATTGACATCGAGTCAAAAAGTGACCGAGTGAAAAATTTTCATGATAATACGGTGGCGAGTTTCTTTGAATTGGTGGGCAGTATGGGCTTGGACGATCCGACCAAGCTTGTTCCGCAAATGATTAAAAGGCGTTCACCTTATGGAGTGCAAATGTCGATGGGCAGTATTGTAGCGCCGTTACCCGCAATGGCTTTAATCGACCCTTTACAAAACAAGTTAGAGCTTGATGAATCGTGGCAACATTGGTGGCAAGCAAGTAGTGCTGAGCAATTTTATGTCAATGATGTTTTTATATTAAAATCGCCAGAGTTTCATCAAGTAAAAACTAATCAAGCTTAGTGAAGTGGCATAGACAGTGTCCTCTATGTCATATGACTTAGAGGACTATAGCAATACTCAATATTGCCTTTAGTTGAGCAATTATATCGTCTTAGCTAAAACGAATGTTTTATTACTCTGCGACTAATTGCTTAAGCGTGTAACTTGTGTCGTTACTACCCAATTTAGCCTTCATATAAGGTAATATTTCTTCAAGTTGTGTCGCTAATTGCCATGGCGGGTTAACAATAAATAATCCTGTGCCCGTCATACCATATTCATCAGTATCATTTTCTAGACAAAACTCTACTTGTAATACATTTTTGACAGAGCTTTTACTGAATGTATGACTCATCTGTTCAACTAGCTCGCGCTTAACAACCGGATACCAAAGAATGTAAGTGCCCGTTGAAAACTTTTCATAGGCCTTAATAATCGTTTTAACCGCTTTCTGGTAGTCTTCTTTGAGTTCATAAGGAGGATCGATAAGTACAACACCACGACGACTTGGTGGTGGTATTAAACCAAGCACACCTTTGTAGCCATCAGACTGCTTAACAAATACTTTACGCCAGCGTTGACAAAAATCCTCTAAGTGCTGAATATCAGTAGGATGTAATTCAAATAAATGACTACTGTCTTGGCGACGAACAAAAGCTTTCGCTATGCCTGGAGAGCCAGGGTAAACATCAAGATCGTTACTTATGCCTGAAGTAAGGTTAAGACTTTTAATCAGCGATAGATAAGGTTCAAGTGATTCTGGTGCCTCGTCATCGTTAATAATTTTAGCAATACCGTCTTTATATTCACCCGTTTTTTGGGCATATTCATCGGCTAGTTGATACATACCAGCCCCGGAGTGACTATCTATATAACAAAAGCCTTTTTCTTTACGAGTCATATAATCTAAAACAAGTGATAAAACACTATGTTTTAGTACATCGGCAAAATTGCCAGCATGAAAAGCGTGACGATAACTAAGCAAGATAATTCCTTAAAAGGGAGTAAAAAACGGGAACGAAATACGGCCATCAAAACATAATCTGGATAGCCGTTAGCAGTTTTAGCTTATGTTTGGCTCGCTAAGTACTCATCGTAAGTACCAGCAAAGTCAATATAACCGTCTTTAGTTAATTCAATAATACGAGTGGCGATGGTTGAAACAAATTCTCTGTCGTGGCTAACGAATAACAGTGTACCTTCGTATTGTTCTAACGCCATATTTAATGATTCGATTGATTCCATGTCCATGTGGTTAGTTGGTTCATCAAGCAGTAATATATTAGGGTTTTGCATCATAAGTTTGCCAAACAACATACGACCTTTTTCACCACCAGATAATACGCTAACCGACTTTTTAATATCATCGGCAGAGAAAAGTAAACGACCTAAATAGCCACGAACAGCTTGTTCGTCATCCGTTGGTTGGCGCCATTGGCTCATCCAGTCAAATAAATTCATGTCATTTTCAAATTCGTATTCATGATCTTGTGCGTAATAACCAATATTGACATTTTCAGACCAAGTAAACTCACCAGAGTCTTGCTCGTAAGTAACTTCATTCATCAATGTGCGTAAAAAGGTGGTTTTGCCAATACCATTTTCACCGATGATGGCGATGCGTTCACCTACTTCAATTAATGCTGAAATATCTTTAAGTACATGGTTATCATCAAAACTCTTGTTGATTTTTTCAACGACTAAAGCATTACGGAATAACTTTTTCTCTTGTTCAAAACGAATGAATGGGTTGCTACGACTTGATGCTTTTACTTCATCAAGTTGAATTTTATCAATTCGTTTAGCACGAGACGTTGCTTGTTTCGCTTTGGATGCATTTGCCGAGAAACGAGCGACGAAGGCTTGAAGTTCACCAATTTGAGCCTTTTTCTTGGCGTTATCTGACAATAAACGTGCTCTTGCTTGCGTAGCTGCCAACATGTATTCATCATAGTTACCTGGATAAACACGCAGTTCACCGTAATCTAAATCCGCCATGTGGGTACAAACACTGTTTAGAAAATGTCTATCATGCGAAATGATAATCATGGTTGAATTACGTTCATTTAACGTTTCTTCTAACCATTGGATAGTGTGAATATCCAAGTTGTTGGTAGGTTCATCAAGTAATAATATATCGGGGTCTGAAAATAGCGCTTGTGCGAGTAAAATACGTAACTTAAAACCTGGCGCGATTTCACTCATGAGACCATAATGTTGCTCTACAGGAATACCAACACCGATTAACAATTCACCAGCACGACTTTCAGCGCTGTAGCCATCCATTTCGGCATATTCAGACTCTAAATCACCAACTTTCATACCATCAGCTTCACTCATTTCAGGCAAAGCATAAATACGATCACGCTCTTCTTTTACTGCCCAAAGTTCGGTATGCCCCATAATCACGGTATCAATAACGCTGTATGCTTCAAAAGCAAACTGGTCTTGACGTAGCTTACCTAAACGCTCACCTGTATCTAGATTTACGTTGCCAGAGGTTTGCTCTAAATCACCACCTAAAATTTTCATAAAGGTAGATTTACCACAACCATTTGCGCCGATTAGACCGTAACGGTTACCGCCACCAAATTTTTGTGAGATATTTTCAAACAATGGCTTAGCGCCAAACTGCTGGGTTATATTATTTGCTGCTAGCATGATGTGTTCCGTCGAAAGTTGATGTTTACTGAATCTAAATAAACAGTAAATTTACCGATAAAATATTGCGCGCGATTATACACGACAAGAGAATAATAGTTAATAAAATTTCTAAGCAAGGCATATACCCGTTCTACTTGAAGATGCATGATTTAGCTGGAATTAGAAGCGCCTTTAGGCAAGGCATTGATTGAAGGGAATGGTGTTCCCTTCTCAAAATCAATAACGTAACATAAAGTTTTTCTAAACCAGCCCCTTGGGGAAGGCTGAGCAAATCATACGCTGCGTTACATTTCTTTTTAAGGACGCTACATGGATGAAGCTTATTAGAGAATGCAGGAGCATATTCTCCTGAATGGCCCTTAATAAAAAATGCGCCTTGATTATGAATCGCTCAGACTTCCTGAAACGAGCATCTTTAAATGGAGCGGGTATAATGTAAATGAATCAATTAAACGAGCTAAATAGGTTAGCTCGTTTAGTGTATTAAAGATTATTTACTCTTTTTTCTATCATTAAATTGGTTATCAGAAAAGCGGGTTAAGCCTTTTTTGTGCATTGGCGTTTTCTTTCCTTTACCGTTTCCTTGACCTGATTTCGATTTATTTTGACCAGGGCTGGTTTTAAAGCCTTGAGAATTGTTTTTACCCTGTCTATCTTTATTTGCTAATTGTTGCTCGCCACGTGTTTCTCTCGGCACAAGACAATTTGGTGCAGAGCCAATAAGTTTACTTAAACCCATTTTAGTTAGGGCTTGTCGAATTTGTGCCCAGTTAGCTGGATCGTGGTAACGCAATATAGCTTTGTGTAAACGTCGCTGAATAGTACCTTTCGGTACGTTAATTTTTCCATCTATTTTGGCTAAATTTTTACTGGTTACATTACGCAACGAATTCAGCTCGGTATGATACAAGGTTGTTGCATTCGCTAATGGCGAGGGGTAAAAGTTTTGCACCTGATCTAATTTAAAGTTATTTTCTTTTAGCCAAAGTGCGAGATTAACCATATCTTTATCTGTCGTGCCAGGGTGAGCAGAAATAAAGTAAGGGATTAAGTACTGTTTTTTACCCGCAAGTTTAGAATAATGATCAAACATTTCTTTGAATTTATCATAACTCCCCATGCCAGGTTTCATCATATTATCAAGCGGCCCTTGCTCGGTATGCTCTGGGGCTATTTTTAAATAGCCGCCAACATGATGGGTTGCTAATTCTTGTACATATTCAGGATGTTCAATGGCTAAATCGTAACGAACACCTGAAGCAATTAGTACTTTTTTAATGCCTTTTACTTTACGTGCTTTACGATATAACTCTATTGTTGGCGTATGATCGGTATCTAAGTGACCACAAATTGTTGGCCAAACACATGAAGGCTTTCTACAAGTCGCTTCTGCTTTTTCACTTTTACAATTAAGTTGATACATATTGGCGGTAGGGCCACCAAGATCTGAGATCACGCCAGTAAAACCAGGGACTTTTTCTCTAATATCTTCGATTTCATTAATAATAGACTCATGAGAACGACTTTGAATAATACGTCCTTCATGTTCGGTAATTGAACAGAAAGTACAACCACCAAAACAACCACGCATGATATTAATCGATGTTTTTATCATATCATAAGCGGGGATCTTCGCTTTACCGTAGCTAGGGTGAGGCACGCGTTTATATTCAAGACCAAATACACCATCCATTTCATCAGTTGATAATGGTTTCGCGGGTGGGTTTAACCATATAAGGCGAGTACCATGGCTTTGAACCAATGGTTTTGCCGAGGTAGGGTTAACTTCCTGATGAAAAATGCGCGACGCATGAGCATAAAGCACTTTGTTTTCTTTTACCTGCTCAAAGGTGGGTAAATTAATGTAAGTGGTTTCCCAAGGTTTAGCTTTTTTATCCCAAGTTTTATTCCGATAATCAGCCATTTCAATAGGCTGTGCCGTTTTGGTGATATCGTTACTGAGAGCTGCTTCCTCCGTTTGAGCTTCATTATCACTACACGATTCAGGGGTGATCTCTTCATAAGGGCTATAAATAGGATCAATTTTACCAGGCCTGTCGATATCACGCGAATCAATTCCTTGCCAACCAGGGAGTACTTGATTGGTTAAAAATGCACTACCTCTAACATCGGTAATATTTTTAACATCTTCGCCACGAGCGATGCGATGAGCAATCTCAACTAATGGACGTTCGGCATTACCAAACACTAATAAATCTGCTTTTGAGTCAAATAAAACAGAGCGACGTACTTTATCTGACCAATAATCATAATGTGCAATTCTACGCAAGCTTGCTTCTATACCGCCAATAATTACCGGAACACCTTTAAAGGCTTCTTTACAGCGTTGAGTGTAAGCTGTTACTGCACGATCAGGACGTTTTCCTCCTTCATCATTTGGCGTATAGGCATCATCATGACGCATTCTGCGCTCTGCGGTGTATCGGTTGATCATGGAATCCATGTTACCGGCTGTAACGCCAAAAAATAAATTAGGCTTTCCTAATTCCATAAAAGCATCTTTTGAATGCCAAGCGGGCTGTGAGATTATACCGACCCTAAAACCTTGTGCTTCAAGCATACGACCGATAATAGCCATACCAAAACTTGGGTGATCAACATAAGCATCACCAGTTACAATGATAATGTCGCAGCTATCCCAGCCGAGGATGTCCATTTCTTTTCGAGACATAGGTAAGAAAGGTGCCGTGCCATAGCACTCTGCCCAGTATTTTGGATAATCAAATAATCCTTGTTGAGTTTTCGAAATTATTTGTTTTTTTACTGAAGTCATATCACCTTTCCCATTGGGGGTTAACCTATTCTAAATCGTTGTACCGCTAAAGCACTGTGCTGAGAATAGCGGGCGCGAGAGTATAGCAGAAATTTGAGGTCACCCCCAAATATATCTGTTTGTTTTTTGAACAGAACGGAGGTCTGTTATTTATAAATACAAGATTGTATACTGTTTACAATCTTGATTTCATTTGCTCTAATCACTATGAAATCAGGTTCCATATAAAACCTGAAAATAATTAAAAGAAGAATAACCTATAGTGCTAAACGCATTTCTGAGGAAGGTATGAAGAAGAATCTAAAAAATAGCTTATTGGCTAGTGCAGTGATTGCCGCATTAGGTCTGAGCGCTTGCAATAATGGTAATACTGTTGTGGCAGAAAAGAAAACAAGTACGGCTTCTGCAATTTCTGAACATAAACAAGTGATCAGCTCAAAGCAGCAATTAGCTTCGTTATATCAGCAAGCTAAGCAGAGTCTTTTTAAACAACGAGCTTTATCAGCAACCATGTATGGTCTATCTCAAAAAGACGTAGGACAAGACATCAGTAGTGATATGGAATTTTACAGTCCTGAAAATGAAAAAGAATTAAGAGCTGAGTTATTATCTATATCTAATACCATTGCTAGTATCAAGCTAGACGGTGCTGATATAACAACAAAAAATAATCAACAAGTTATGGCAGGACTTACGCGTTATTTTGCTGGTGAGCCCAATTTTAATATTGGTTATATTGATACATGGATGGGACTTTCTCCTTTTATTGTTAATCAAATTAATGGTCCATTAATTGATATCCCTAGAGTGATGCAAAATGATCAGCCAATTACTACAGAAAAAGAAGCAGTAGATTACATCGCGCGTTTAGGGCAGTTTGATAAACTTGCCGCAACTATTATTGAAAAGCAAACGGCTGATGCAGCCCAAAACTGGTTACCTTCAAAAGTAACCTTACAAGGTGCTATTAAATATTTAAAAGGCTTTACCCGTGTACCTGCCGAACAGCATGCATTTGTCAGTGTTTTTCGTGATAAAATTGAAAAGGTTGAGTCACTTACCCCAGAGCAAAAGCAGTCTCTAATCAGTCAAGTTATCGCTAAGGTAAGTCAAGTGGTATATCCCGCTTATCAATCAGTAGAAAAAGCTAGTGAACAATTATTGACCAAAGCGCGTTATGAGTCAGGTATATGGGCACAGCCAAAGGGGAGTACTTATTATCAAGATGCTATTAAGCAGTTAGGGGATAGTGAATTAACGCCGACTAAAATTCACCAAATTGGTTTAGATGAAGTGGCGCGTATTAGTGGCGCTATGAATGAAATATTACTAGCCCAAGGGTACAAAAAAGGCACTGTGGGTGAGCGCATGGTGGCGTTAAATGAAGAGCCACGCTTTTTATATGAAGACTCAATAGCAGGACGTGAACAATTGCTTAGTGATATTAATGGCTATATCACTGAAGTAACAGCAAAAATGGCACCAGTATTTAAAACTACGCCAAGTTATCAAGTCGAAGTAAAATCTTTCCCGGTAGAAGTGCAAGATGGTGCGCCAGGTGGTCAATATACATCACCCGCTGTTGATGGTAGTAAACCAGGTATTTATTGGATTAATTTAAGAGATATGAAGGCGAATCCAAAATTTGGCTTAAAAACGCTAACTTATCATGAGGCAAATCCAGGTCATCACTGGCAAATTGCGCTGAATTTAGACCAAGCAGAGCTGCCTTTTCTACGTAGAATTGCACCCTATAACGCATACGCCGAGGGCTGGGCTTTATATTCTGAACAAGTAGCCTATGAACTTGGCATGTATGAAAATGACCCTTTTGGCAATTTAGGGCGTCTACAAGCTGAATTATTTAGAGCAGTGCGTCTAGTGGTTGATACTGGATTGCATGATAAACGTTGGACTCGAGAGCAAGCCATTAGTTATATGTCAGAGCAAACAGGTACAGCTGAATCTGATGTGGTGGCAGAGATTGAGCGCTACATGGCATGGCCAGGCCAAGCGCTAGGATATAAGCTTGGTATGTTAAAAATATTAAGTTTAAGAGAACAAGCTAAAGTTCGCTTAGGTGATAAATTTGATTTAGCTGAATTTCATGATGTAGTGCTTTTAAATGGCGCAGTGCCGATGGCTGTATTATCACGTAATGTAAATCATTGGTTAGATAATAAGGTATAAAAACACTTTATAAAGATATGTCGTAAAAGTATGTCAAGAAGATAAGTTATCCAGCCATGTTTGCATGGTGGTTATAAATATTAAAAGCGGTATTGTTAATAACAATACCGCTTTGTATTTTATATGGGCTAAATCACTTTAGTGAACTTGTTGACTATTTAGCAGGGTTTCACTTTTTCTATTATTTTTAAGTAGTACGCAGTGTGTTTCACCTGAACGTGCACAACTATCAAGAGCAGCCATTTCGTCAACGTCAAATGAAGCGTTTGAAAGAATAACTGCTGAGCAATTTCCACGGCACAGCACACTCTTTATTTGTTCTATATCTAAATGCGCTGATTTCGAATCCAATAAATTATTCACTTTATTTTTACCTTTAAAGCTAACACAAAGTACTTTTGATGTATCAACGCCATGGGTATGAGCTAGCTGCTCAATTGAGGATTCTTCTGGGTTGATAAAAAGTACCCATTTTTTTTCTTGATTATGTTGCTGACAAATATTTACATAATGCGACGACAATTCTTGATGGTTTTCAACATTGGCTAGCTTTAAGCAAGCTTGCTCTGCAAGCGGAGTACTGATGGCATTATTGATACTTGCATTGATAGTTGTATTGGTCGTGAACATAGTTCTTCCTCGTGCTAAATAGTGTTATGTAACTATACTGTATGAATGTACAGTATATGGTATTTGGTGGCTATTCAAGCATTATTTGTTATTTATTGAACAAAACATGTTTAATCACATTTAAATAGCAGCAGTAAGTAAAGAGTAAACACCTAGTAGTGCTAACACTTTGTACCTTTAGTCAATCAAGATGTTTGTCTGAGCGTTTTTGAGCTATCAGCGGGTAATGACAGGGTTATAGAAAACTTAGTTTTTATCAGCCAATAAGATGGTTGGCAAATCTATTATTGAGAGGTTGCTCTGTTGTTTATGGGATTTTGTTTAGAGGTTAGTATTTAAGACGTCGTGTTTAAGAAAAAGTACTTGCTAAGTAAAAGACTGGACTAGAGGCAGAGCGGTTTTAATTCTGGGGAAGTGAGTAAAGCTCTGCTAGATAAACATGGGTTACTCCGACGTCCCAGTAAGGCTGGATTAGAATCCCTTGATGCTGCATTATTGATTTCGACAAGAACGCTACATGGATGCAGCTTATTAGAGAATGCAGACGGTACAGGAAGTACCTTATTAGATAATGCAGGAGTAATTATCCTGAGCATATTTTCCTGAACAACCCTTCTCTTCAATCAACGCCTTGCCTAAAGACGATTCTAATTCCAGCTGAACCCCCGCATCTTCATGAAGTTTGGGTATAGTTATTTAAGCTCAAGTGTCGATAATTGTGCTTCAAATTGTTCAGCGCCTCCTTTAACTTGGTAGAGCTTTACTAACAAGTAATTTAACTCCGGCGCAAACCAAGCGTAAGTGATGCGTTTTTTCTCAATAATTTCACGTTTTAATCGAATAGTTTTGACTAAACCATAGGGGAGTATTAACTCTTCTTTACCGTCATATTGATATTGATAATTTTTGATAGAGCCTTTTGCACTGATTACCGGATATATAAACCGCTTTTGTTCGGGGTTGTTAATTAAATCAATGCGGTTTTGTAGATGATAACTCAGTTTATCTAGTAGGCCATCAGTAAAATCGAGAGATATCTTTTTATCCTTTTTCAGATCTGTTGCTGTTTTCCCTGCTAAATCATACTGCCATTGGTAGTATTTATCACGACCTGTTCCCTCACGCTGATAGTCATAACTTAACGGAATCACTTGGTTTTCTTTGATATCAACAATAGCTGTTTCGCTACGTGTATCAGAAAAAATCAACCAACTTATATCAGTTTCATAATGATATTTAACTTTACCATCATCAAGATAACTTAACTCCCTGATAGCTTTACCTACGGGATCTGATTTACGTAATAAAGTATAAGTTGCACGAAAAGCAGGAATAGTTTCAGCGAATGAATTTTGTTGCTGCTGGGCTTTTGGTAATGGTGATGTTTCAATATCAGTAGCGGAAGCTAGCAAAGGTAGAGTTAAAAAAAGTAAGGAGAATAATTTTCGCATAATAAACAAATCGTCCAGAAGCAATGAGTATGCATTTATACTAACAGCTTCTGTCTGGGGGAGAGTAAAAATTTGGTAACTAATTGTTGTACTGTTTGATGAGTTATTTAGCTAGTAGTACTAAAATAATTGTATTTAACTAGCCGTATTTAATTAACAGAGTTCAAGTTAAATAGCTTAATCGGCAGCATAGCCTGAAACAGGTAGAATATTACCATCTAATACCGCATTTTCGCCTTGCATGCTAAGTCTTTTCTCAGTAAACCACTTTACGACGAGTGGATAGATACGATGTTCTTGCTCATGTACTCTCGCAGCTAAATCGTCACCCGTATCACCTTCAAATACTGGTACTTTGGCTTGAAGAATTACTGGGCCACCATCAAGCTCTTCAGTAACAAAGTGAACACTAACACCGTGTACATCATCACCGGCATCAATAGCACGTTGATGTGTATTTAAGCCCTGATATTTAGGCAAAAGAGAAGGGTGGATGTTTAATAGTTTACCTTGAAAATGTTGCACAAAGCTTGGCGTAAGAATTCGCATAAAGCCGGCTAATACGATTAAGTCAGCATCAAAGCAATCAATTTCTTTGATAAGTGCTTGATCATAATCTTCACGGCTAGCAAAATCTTTATGAGAAAGCGTTACAGCGGTAATGTCAGAATTTTGAGCACGGGTTAGGCCATAAGCATCGGCTTTATTTGAAACCACGCCAACTATTTCTGCAGGATAATTGCTCTCAGTACAGGCATCAATAATGGCTTGTAAATTAGTGCCACCGCCAGAGATCAATACTACTATTCGACTCGACATATATTTTCCTACTTTACTTAATAAAAGGTTTATAAAAGATTGATAAAGTGGAGATAAATTAAAGGGGCTAGTAAATAGCCCCTTTATAATATACTCACTATTGCTTAGAGAGTTAGCTGCTTAGGCAAAAACAACTTGCTCTTCGCCGTCGGCTTTATCAGCGATTTCGCCAATATGCCAAGCGTTTTCGCCATGTGCAGTTAGCACTTCAATACTCTGTGCTACTTTATCAGCAGGAACTACGATAACCATACCAACACCACAGTTGAACGTACGGTACATTTCATGTTCAGTAATGTTGCCATTTTCTTGTAACCAATTAAAGATGCTCGGCCATTGCCAGCTATCACCCTTAATAACAGCTTGTGCTGTTTCAGGTAATACACGCGGAATATTTTCCCAGAAACCACCACCAGTGATATGAGAAAGTGCATGAACATCTACATTTTTAAGTAACTCAAGTACAGATTTTACGTAAATCTTTGTTGGTTCAAGTAAATGGTCAGCAATTTTCTTGCCTTCAAGTAATTCATTAGTATCAGTGTTGTTTACTTCTAATACTTTGCGAATTAAAGAGAAACCATTTGAATGAGGACCTGAAGCACCAAGCGCAATCAATTGATCGCCTGCAGCAACATTAGTACCGTCAATTAAACGAGACTTTTCAGCCACGCCCACACAAAAACCAGCGATATCGTAATCACCTTTGTGGTACATACCTGGCATTTCAGCCGTTTCACCACCAACAAGGGCACAACCTGATTGAATACAACCTTCAGCAATACCTTCAACAACTGATGATGCAACAGCAACATCAAGTTTGGCAGTAGCATAATAATCAAGGAAGAATAATGGCTCAGCACCTTGAACAATAAGGTCATTAACACACATTGCCACTAAATCGATACCAACAGTATCGTGTTTAGCTAAATCGATTGCTAAACGTAATTTAGTACCTACACCGTCGGTACCAGCAACTAGTACAGGTTCTTTATAACCTGTAGGTAATTGACATACCGAACCAAAACCACCTAAACCACCCATAACTTCTGGGCGTGTTGTGCGTTTTACCGCACCTTTAATGTTTTCAACTAGCGCATTACCAGCATCAATATCAACACCAGCATCTTTATAGCTTAACGACTGTTTTTGTTCGCTCACGGGAAACCTCAGAAATTACCGACAGTATTTTAAGGGCCGTATTCTACCAGTGCAAAGGCTCATACTCAAGACGATAAACAGTATCTTCGCCTTGTTTTATTTTATTGGTGTATTTTCAAAGAATTTATTGAGATTTGCAGGTATTAATTGCTGGCAATGTGGTAAGATATTACATATAAAATCATAGAGTTTTTAAAATTTTCAGTCGATATGTTTAGATTTCCCTTTGTATTAATTATGCTGGTGTTTTCGTTGCTTAGCGCTAGTTTAGCTGCGCTTGAAGTAAATGACCTGTACCAAGCCAATGTTGTAGTCGACTCTCAAGATCGAGAACAACGTCAACAAGCAATAAAAAAAGCACTTCAAGGTGTATTTTTAAAAATCGGTGGCAAAAAAAGTGTGTTAACACATGACGTGTTGAAAAAAGCTCAAAAAAAAGCCAGCCGTTACGTTAGTCAATATCACTACCAACGAAAAGATGAAGAGCTAAGCTTGGTCGTTAGCTTCAGTGAAGATAAAGTAAATCAATTGTTTAAAGAAGCGAATCTTCCGTTATGGGGTAGCTTACGCCCACAAGTACTGTTGTGGTTAATTGATGAGCAAGGCATAAGTCGAACTATTGTAGCTTCTGATGCAGACACTGTTATCCCTTCAAGTATCAATGATTTCTCAAAACAACGCGGTTTACCTATTGTTATGCCTTTAATGGACTTAATAGATAATGAGCAAGTGGTGTTAAGTGACTTTTGGGGCTATTTTCCAGAACAAATTCAGCAAGCTTCGCAGCGCTACTTTGCAGACACTATTGTGGTAATGAGAGTGTCTGATTCAAGCTTAGTTATTGATACCGAAAAAAATGAAACAGCTATCGCCTCAAGTAATGATGCGTGTGGCTTGTTATGTGAACAGCAAGAGCTAGCTATCCCTAAAGTATTAGATTGGCGTGTTTTCACCCAAGGCATTCTTTATACTCAACAATATCAAGGTCTTGATAAAGTCAGTTTGATTGCACAAGGCTTATCCGATATTACCGAGTTAATTTATCAATCCTACGCTTTATCAACAACAGCGGAAAATGATTTTATTATTGAAGTTAACAATGTCACCTCATTGAAAAGTGATATGCAATTGTTTAACTTTTTAATAGACTTATCAGCGGTTAAAGCTTTGACGTTAATTAGTGCCCAAGGTGATGTTCGTCAATTCAAATTAGATTTAATTGGTTCAAAAGCATCATTTTTAGCCTCATTAAAGCTAAATAATAAGTTAACGCAACAATTGGATAGTCAACTTGATGGCTTTTCTTATGCTCAACAATTTAATGTTCAGCAATTTAATACTCAGAATCGTGCAGGAGTAGACTTTAATAACGACACTAATGATCAAGTAAAGATCATTGTATTAGGTGCTGATGATATTAATAAAGATGAACTTAATACCTCAAAAGCGGATGTGAAAAATAAAGAAAGTCAACTAGATAATAGTACCTTAGTGACTAACCCTACAGTAGAAGATAGCAACAATGTAAATGCTAACGCTGCCGATGAACTTACCAAGAATGATCAATTGCCAATATTAACTGAAACAAAACCACCACTAACCATAGTACCGAAAATGCCCGTTTTTTATTGGGAGCAAGGATGAAGCAAGTTGCTCAATTAACCTTGATGGTGCAGTTACCTGATGATGAAACATTTAATAGTTTTAAAAGTGATGTTAATCAGGGGGTTGTCAGTCAATTAAAAGCCTATATAGAGTCACAACAAGAAACACCGCACAGCTTTTATCTATTTGGTTTGTCGAGTGTTGGAAAGTCACATCTAATGCATGCAAGTAGTACTTATGCTGCAAAAATTGGAAAGTCTTCCGTTTGTTTATCTTGCGCAGAGTTGAAACAATTACCGGTAGAAGTATTAGATGGTTTAGAGCAAATTGATTTAATCTGTTTAGATGATATTCATTTGATTGCGGGCGATACACGTTGGCAACAAGCTATTTTTGACTTATATAATCGGGTGCTTGAACAAAATAATTACTTATTAATTTCAGGTGATGAAAGTGCTCAACAGTTAGGTATAAGTTTACCTGATTTAGTCTCAAGGCTAACTTGGGGTTTAACTGAGCAGGTTAAGCCACTTGATGATGAAGAAAAGGTTATTGCTCTACAGCACCGTGCCACGCAACGAGGTTTGTTTTTATCCGATGAAGTGGTGAAGTTTTTACTTAATCGCTTGAGCCGAGATATGGGCAGTTTAATCACCTCACTGGATGTCTTAGATAAAGCCTCCATTCAAGAGCAAAGAAAAATCACCATTCCATTTATCAAGGAAGTGCTAACGCTTCAATAGCTTATTGATAGTAGAGTTAGATAGTATTTATAACAAAAAACGCGATTAAATAATCGCGTTTTTTGTGTTAATGGAATTGGTATAATTTAGCAATAGATGAAGTTGTCATTAGTGCTGAGGCAAAGGCTTTTGATAATACCGATTAAAGTTATTCTCTTGTTTAGGCGTAATATTAGCTGATGTTACTTGCTCAGAATCAGCATAAATGGAGAAGCTGTTAAGCTGTTTCATCATTTTTCTTATGTCTGGCTCTACAGGACTAATGGTTAGGTTCTCAAGCCAATTCTTTCCTTCAACCATTTCAATAGGACTTGGTACTAAGCTTATTGCCGCTTGGCTATCAAATTCAGGTAATATACGGCTGGCGCTAAAAAGCACTCTATCTGTTAATTTATCGTCACCAATACGGCCACGCTGTCCCCAAGTGACAATATAATCGGTGGCAGAAGTATTATCTCCACTCGGTTGGTTAGTAATAGCGACATCACGTATGACACCAAAGCGGTTTTGCATCATTAATTCCTCAAATAACATAGCGTAATCTTCACGTAAACTTGAATAAGCATAAAAGTCTGAAGCGCGATCGGGGCTGAAAAAAACTTCGATGTCTGTTGGTAAATAGTTTTTTTGTATTTGATTTGCGCTTTCACCCGCAAAGCTTACTTGCGCTAAATCACGCATTTCTTGGCTTTTGAGTGGCAAGGTAACAGCCAATTCATCTGACTCAAACATTGTACTTACGGCAGCATCGAGCACACGTTGACTGCCATTATGTACATACCACTCATTACTTGGGAAAAAGTCATTGGCATGAGCAAGCTCATGATACATTAATGAGGTTAATCGATATAAAGCATCTGCTGGTGCTCGAGTAACACGCGTAGATTTACTATAACTTTGACTAGCATAGGCATTATCTTTTACGTATCGCCAAGGCATAGAAAACTGTAAATCGTTGCCAAAATCGGCTCTAAAATCGGGTGCTTCATTAATAGTATCGCGCTCTTGGGGCGTCAACCAAAAATTTTCAGCATCTAAATATATGGCTCCAGTTGCAGCCCAGTAAAATGAAGGGCGTACGTCGTAAGAAATAACGATTGCCGTTGTTGCTCGTAGTAAATTTTTTATATCATTGTTGGGGTCATTTTGACTCAAAAAGTCTTTAAAGCGATCGCCCATCCATCGATGTGACACGACAACACGATCCATAACGCTTTCTATTGAAGGAGTCATTGCTGAGTTTTTCACTTCCTCGGCAAGTAAAGGGGTTTGGGCTAAAGCACATGAACTGGTTAGGGTATTAGAGTAAACACAAGTAACGAGATCATCAGCATAAGGGCTGTTGCTGTTATAGACGAAAACTGAGGCTTTACGATCTGAAAAGTAAGCATTACTCTCTATAGAAGCAGCTGGCTCTATGAGTACCGCTACTTGATCACGATAGATTGTATTACTGTCAGAATCCGTAGTTGATGCCTCGAAGGTAACAATGGTATCAAAATCAACCTGGGGTGCATCAAAGAAAATAACCAATTCACCATCACTATTATCAGTGGTTAAGGTGACACTCGGTCCTCCTATTTGTTGCCATACCAAGGTGTTGATATTGATTGTTTCGGGAAGTTGACTACGAAGTGACACCTTATTACCGGCTAAAGCAACATGAGATAAACGTGTGGTTAACTGATTGTAATCATCGTTAACGGTAATACTTTTATTTAAGGTTTGCTCAGAGCCATCATTGAGAATAAAACTAACACTAAAACTGTAATCGCCTGCTAGCATCGGGGTAACAGAAATAACTTTACTCGTCTTCGCTAAAATCAATACGGGTTCACCAGCGGTTTGTTCCCAGTTAATCTGACTAACGGTGTCAAAAGGGAAGTGAAGAAGGAGATCTATACTTTGATTTACATTTTGCACTTCATCAAGCTGTACTATGCTATTAAGAGGGTGATTTGTCACATGCCCACTAGAGCCACTATTACAAGCAGTGAGTACTGCCGTTAAAAGTATTGGTAACAACCTAATATTCACAAAGTTCAAGCGCACTCACTTCTTCCTTCTATCAGAGCTATTTACTATCCTTCTTTTTACGGATACTCAGCCCAAGCTCTTGACCACGAAATTTAGCGTAATAAGTAGCACCAAAAAACATAGCACTCGCAAAAATCAACTCTAACATTGCCCATACTCTGTCTTCTGGTAGCACCCAAAGGGTAGTTAAACTATGCAAAAAATAAATTAAAACAATAAAGTTAGACCAAGCATAAGTGAACGGGTTTCCTTGTAACAAGCCTTTTAATGGAAATAGTAACGGCAAGGTAAACATTAATAGTGAAGTGGTTATACTTAAGCTTTCACTTGGACTTAGTACGATTAACCATAACGGCATAAATACTAATAAGGAGAAATAACCTGTTAGGGCTATTTTTTTATAATTACTTGTTGAAAATCTTTGTTTGTTCATTGGGCTGCTTATCTACATTAAGGTTACTGTTTAAAAAAGGTTAAAACATTTTCTGGAGGACGACCAATAATTGCTTTGCTACCATCGGTAACGATAGGACGCTCAATGAGTTTTGCCGTGCTTGCCATGGCGTTAATTAATGCTTCTTCATTAGCCCCTTTTAAATTGTTTTCAGTAAACTCGGCTTCTTTTACACGCATCATTTCAATAGCAGAACAATTAAGCTGTGCTAATAGTTGCTTAATCTGAGCGTGATCAAGTGGTGCTTTTAAGTATTCTACAACAGTGATTTCTTGTTGTGATTTTTGTGCTTGTTCTTCAAGTAGTGCAAGTGTTTGGCGACTTTTAGAACATCTTGGGTTGTGATAAATAGTAAACATTTTTTTCCTTAAATAATTAATTGATAGTTAAACGCTAATATAAATGCTAACGAGTTGATATGTTAATACAGTGAACTCGTTATAGACGTTTTAAACGATTTTCTTGTTCTTGAAATTGTAATATTCGAGCTTTTACTCTTTTTTGCATTAACGGTTGTTCGTCAAGAAATGTATAACTCGTCTGCAATTCGTCAACAGCTTTTGGATATGCGCCAAGTAAGGCATACACTTCAGCTTTACTCATGTGCATTAAACCTGTTTTCTCTTGAGAGCGATACAAGGTGGTTAATATATCATAAGCGATAAAGTTACCTGGATTGACTAATAAAAAATCCTGTAATATTTGTGCTGCAAGGTCATATTGTTTTACGGTGAGTAGGGCGTTGGCATAGTTTAAACTCACTACTTGATTGTTAGGCATGAATAAGTTCAATTGCTCAAGCATCTTAATTGCTTTAGACGCTTGTTTATTTGCTATGTAGACATCCGTTAACGCATCGACATAAAATAAATTATTATCATCGTTTTGCTTTAGTCGCTCTAATAATTGCAAAGCTTCACTAGTTTGTTTGTTTTCAAAATATGATAATGCTAAACCATATTGTGCAGCAGCTTTGATGGCATAGCGCTTTTTCGCTAATTGTAACTTGAAAAAGCTAATATTTGATTTGGCATCACCTTGATATCTGGCTTTTAATCTCGCTTTGGTTAGTTCAAAGTTTAAGCTTGGTGGTAGTGGTCTTGCAGGGTAGTTTAATGCGCGCTGGCGAGCATCAGCTATACGAGACTCTGGTAATGGATGAGTAAGCAACATTGCAGGTGGCTTGCTGGCATAGCGGTACTTAGCCGACATTTTACTAAAAAAGCTGGAAGCACCTTGGGGGTCAAAATTACTACTGGCTAGTAAGGCAATACCAACTCTATCGGCTTCTTTTTCATTACCACGAGTGTAATTAATACTGGCTTGTTGAGTCACCGCCATACTTGCACTCAGTGCCGCCATACCAACAGTAGGGTTAACCAAGGTAATTAAAACACTAGATAGCATAGCCGCCATGGTTAAACCTTGGGTTTGGCTTTGTGATTCGAGACGTCGGGCTAAATGGCGCTGAGTAACGTGAGAAATTTCATGAGCAATAACAGAAGCTAATTCACTTTCAGTGTCAGCTGTTGTTATTAAACCACTATGGATGCCTACATGGCCGCCAAAAAAAGCAAAAGCGTTTAATTCGTTATTATTGATAATAAAAAATTCAAACGCATAATTAACCCCTTGAGCATTTTTCACTAGGGTGTTACCTAAGTGATTAATATACTCAATTAGAACCGGATCTTGAATGAGTGGTTGTGATGCACGTAATTGCCGCATCATAGCTTGACCGATTTGCAGCTCTTTATCGGTTGATAATACGCTGTAGCCTGAAATACCTATATCAGGTAGTTTATTTTTATTGTTATCAATGGCACTGGCATTAAAGCTAGTCGCTGCAGCAATACCTAATGTAAATAACAAGGCAGTAAACATGGGTTTTAGGTTAAACAATATTACATCCTAGGGTCATAATGGAAATATACAGGAGTGACAAAGATCACTTAGGCGTCTTGGGTAAGGATATTACCATTTCTTTTGGCTATTTCTTGGTAAAACTCCGCTATACTATAGCCTTTGACCACAATAATCTGAAAAGATTCGCTTAAAGTTGTGATTAATTCTTCCACTTTGTAATGTGCATATTTTAACAGTGCTTTATCTGCTTCATCCCCACTTTGAAAACAGTAAATAGCAAAAGCAACTAGGCTATTAAGACGAAATAGCATTTGCATCTTCTCGGGTAACCAATTATTAAAAGGGCAGTTGCCTTTATCAATCATACTATGAGTTACGATTTCACCATCAATAGCAGGGTAACAATGTAATTCGTATCCCATGTCATTAAATTCATGACGCAAGCCGATTTGTGGTTTGTTTTTGACCAAAAGACTTCCATCGGATTGTTTACTTGCACCTAGTAACGCTAAATTCCATGAGTTTGGATTTAAAATTTGTTTGTATGCACTATCAAAACCATGGGTAAGTATGCCATCTACCTCTCCTAATGAAGAAGAAAATAGGTGATATATAGAAGAGACTTCCCCCCAATTAATTTTCTTTTTATACGCATTAATTTCTTTTAAGTTAGCTTTTGGATTTAATGAACTCATTTAATTAATATTCCTGGCAATAAGTTGATCTTCATAGAACTTGCCTTATCTCCGTTACCATCACAATGTATATTTTATGGTGAGTGAGCTATTTCAATTCAAGGTGTGGTGCTGCTCAATCGCTTCTTCGATGGGTTTACAGTAATTTAAATTCCCATACTTTGAATGGTAACGGGTATAGAGGTACGTTATGATAACTTTAATTAGTACAATGGATTAATTGTCGCAAATTAGTGAATTAAACTAAAGCGCTGTTTTAAGTTTTCTATGATTTATAAATATGATGGTAGAGGAGAGAAATGTCCTGTGCCTTTGGTTAAATTACGTTTATTACTAAAAAAAATGCAAGATGGTGATCAATGTATTATCACCATTGATGATATTGGCTCTATTAATGATATTCCTAAATTGTTAGATAAACAGGGATATTCTTATCAAAAACAGTCTAATGATATTGGTATTGTCGAGATAAGTATAGAAAAGTCATACGAGCAGAAATTAAAGAATGGGTAGTTATGTTTAAGTTATTTAGTGATTGGTATACACGTAAGTTTTCAGATCCTCATGCGGTCACGTTAGTCGTTATTTTAGTCTGTATAGCATTATTTATTGCTTTATTTAGCAATTTACTGATGCCGGTATTTGTTGCAATAGCATTAGCTTTTTTGTTAGACCTTCCAGTTAACAAACTAATGCAAAGCTCAATGTCGCGTTCTAGTGCCACAGTAGTAGTTGTTGTTACTTTTCTAGGTTTTTCCTTATTAGCGGTTTTAGGGTTAATGCCTATTATTTGGAAGCAAAGCAGCAATTTATTGCAAGAAGTCCCTCATATGATCAGTCAAGGACAAGGTTATTTATTGACCTTGCCAGAGAAATACCCTGATTTTGTACATGTCTCGCAAATTGAAAGCTTTATTGTCATGGTTAATGATAATTTACTTGAATGGGGGCAGGTGGCCCTGAAAGCGTCATTAAACTCAATTTCCGATATTGTAGCCTTAATGGTTTATTTGATTCTTGTTCCGCTAATGATATTTTTCTTTTTAAAAGATAAAACGGAGTTAATGAGCAGTATTGCGCATTTTTTACCTAAAGAACGCCGAATGGCAATTAAAGTGAGCCAAGAAATGAACCAACAAATTTTGAATTATATTCGCGGCAAAGTGATCGAAATAATTATTGTTGGAACGTCTACCACTATTGCTTTTATCTTTCTTGACTTGCAATATGCCTTATTATTGGGCGTTTTAGTTGGCTTGTCAGTACTCGTCCCTTATGTAGGTGCAACCGTTGTCACCTTACCTGTGCTATTAGTCGCTCTTTTTCAGTTCGGATTAAGTAGTGAGTTTGGTTACGTTATGCTTGCTTATGGCGTAATCCAAGCGATTGATGGTAATGTTATTGTGCCTTTACTCTTCTCTGAAGCTGTTAATTTACACCCTGTGGTAATTATTATTGCGGTGATATTTTTTGGTGGTTTATGGGGTTTTTGGGGCATATTTTTTGCGATCCCTTTGGCAACCTTAGTGAAGGCTGTAATTAATGCTTGGCCATCAACTCCGGGATCTGACGGTATAAGTGAAGCCCTATAATTAAAAAGGTAGTGATAAGGAAGCGTATGGAATTATTGTATACTCAAAGGCTGATACCAGCACATAAACGTATGGCGCTTATAGCTCATGATAATAAAAAATCAGACTTAATTGCTTGGGCACAGAAGCGAAGCGATGATTTAAAATACCACCATTTATTCGCCACAGGCACCACGGGGACTTTGTTAAGTTCGGCTATAGGTTTACCGGTGAAGTGTTTGTTTTCAGGGCCTATGGGCGGTGATCAGCAGCTAGGGGCATTAATCGCAGAAGGTGAGATTGATGTGATGATTTTTTTCTGGGACCCGCTAGATGCTGTACCACATGATCCTGATGTGAAAGCGTTGTTAAGATTAGCAGCCGTATGGAATATCCCTATAGCGACTAATAAGTCTACTGCCAATTTTCTCATGGACTCTGAATTAATGACTCAGGAGAGCGCCATTGAAATTCCAGATTATGCGGCTTATTTAGTTAACCGTACGAAGTAGTCTAAACTTGGGATAAATAGTTTTACTCATTTGTACATTAAAAAAGCCCTGAGTTAATATTATTTAGCTCAGGACTTTTTATTTATAGTATTAATTATTGCTATGATATTTGAGTAAGTTATTTATTTAACTCGTTTAAAACAGCTAGCACTACATCATGATGCTCTTTAGTTTTAAACTTATTAAAAACATGGCTTATCTTTCCATCAATGCCAATTAAAAAACTCAAGCGATGAATACCATCATATTCTTTACCCATAAACTTCTTTAGCCCCCAAACACCAAACTGATCAGCTACTTGATGATCAACATCAGATAACAATGAGAAGTTTAGTTCATCACGTTGGCAGAATTTAATTAAACGTTTTACTTCGTCAGGACTAATACCAAAAACAACCGTATTTAATTCATTAAGCTCGGCTTTAATATCACGTAAACCTTGGGCTTGTACAGTACAACCGGGTGTCATTGCTTTAGGATAAAAGTAGATTAATACTTGCTTTTTACCGATATAATCAGCTAATGATACTGACTCATCATTTTCATTGTTTAGGGTAAATAGTGGTGCGGTATCACCAACGTTTAGAGTATTCATAATATAGTCACTTCTATTTGTTTTTAAAGTTATTTTCTAGGGGCTGTTGATCTTTCGAAATTACTTTACAGCAGCTCGTTTGATAGGTAGTCAAGGCAGAGTAACATGAAGTGGTGTGGCTACATAAATGTGCAATAATGCAGTTTACCTTTCAAAAAAATGCTGGCCTTTGGGTTTATTTAGCGTGACTTTACTCATTGTCGCTCGTTTTTTAGATAAAATAACTATGCTACAAAACTCGCGCCGCGATTAAAGCCGCTTTAAATTGAATAAATTTTAATCCTGAATGATAAACAGTCTCTCATTATAATAAATTAGTATTCGCTTTTTTGATAAAACCTTGTACGCCGGTTTGCTGACAGAGTTCTAGAAAATCATACTCTAGCTCATCAATACTAATTTTTTCAGTTAAAGCAAATAATATGTTGGCGCTCATATGATTGGTTTTAGGATCTATTTCTGATTTTAACGAAGAAATGTCGATTTTACGAGTGGCAAAAAAGGCGGTCATTGCTTTTAGAATACCAGGTTGGTCTATGCCAGAATACTCAGCTTGGTAATGTTTTACTAAGTCAAAGGTTCTGTGACCAGATGTGCGCTTCATCATAGTGATTAGATCTAAAGTATGAGCGAGCTTTGGAATCTTAACTTCAATCTTATTAATCGCTCTAGTATCACCGGTAAGCAGCATAATGAAAGTAAATTCAGAGCCAAAAATAGCCATTCGGCTATCTAATATATTACATTCGCATTCACTTGCTAATTTAGTCAATTCACTAACACAACCAGTTCTGTCAGATCCCATCGCTGTTAGTACTAAATATTGTGACATTCATTAAGCCTAAGTTGTCAAGAAAGGCGCATTGTAACTGATCAGGGTAAAAGTTGGAATCATCTTACATTTTTGTGGTCATATACCTTGTGTTTGTAAAATCAGGCAAGTACCATGGGGCGCAATATTAGCCCTGTCTTATATCAAATTTTTTTTAGTATTTTTTAGTGAGCTTAGTTGGGTTTTGAATATCAATAACCTAAGCCACAGGAGTTTTAATGAGTTGTAGAGCGTTTTATTTATCACTGTTAGCCTTGTCAATAACAGCTTGTGGTTCTGTTAACAATAAACAAGCAGAAGGTAGTTTTGATTATCAGCATAAGCTTGAAGCTAACGAGCTTGTGATTCCCGCCAATTTGGATAAACCAAAACAAGCGAATGACTTTTTTGTTACCAATAAAATAAATCACCAAGGTCCTATTGGTGAAGATATGGATATTAGAGCCCCTTCATTGGTTATGCCTGTTGCTGCATCTTCACGTGTTGTTGAAGAGTCTGGTATCGCTATTATTTGGTTTGATAAAGTTTTAGAAGATAAAGATTTATTGGCGTTTATCGAAAATGTTGTCAAAGAAAAATTAGCAGAAGATCAAGTTACCTATAATTATATTGAAGAAGACACAGAAGTTACCTTAGGCAAGGTTACTGAAGGAGCAACTAGTTTAAAAGAAACTAGCATTAAGCGAGAAGGTATTAAAACGGCGATTATTGAGTCTGATTGGTATCATAATGAAGTTGATGTTGGTTGGATTTTTACTGATATCCAGTTTTCAAAGAGCGTGCGCTTTCGTTTTCAATTGTTAGCAAAATCACATGGTCGTAGTGTTTCATTACGCGTTTCATTAGTTGATTTTTTACAGACAGATGAAAAAGGTGGCAGTAAAACAATGGACCCTATTGATAAGCAAAGATCCGAAAAAGCTATGCTTAATGAGCTCATTGCTGCAGTTGATTATAACTACCGTCTTCAACAACGTGCTGATCGTTTAACTCGTGCGAATCAAAAGTTAGTGACAATAGGTAAGAATATTGAAGAAGAAAAAGCCTATGTTGTTGAAATGGGCTTAGAAGACCTATGGGGTAATATGCCGTTGTTCTTTGAAAAGCATGGTTTTACCATTACTGACCTAAATGAAGATAAAAAGATTTACTATGTAGAATTTGTTAAACCTGAAACGAGTGTTTGGGACAGTATCTGGGGTGATGATGTACCCGTTATTGATGTTAGTGATGCCCAGTACCAATTTGTATTGGGGACTCTAGATGAGCTTAACCAGAAAACCTCAGTAACTATTTATGATGCTGATGGCGAGCCATTGACTTTAGAAGCACTTGAACGGATCTTCCCAGTTATAGAAAAGGGACTATCGTTTAGAGACGTTTTCTAACAATAGCTTTAACGAAGTCATTATGAAGTAGTCATAACGTTACTTTACCGACATAAAAAAACTCCACTAGTTGGAGTTTTTTTATGTCTTAAATCTTATTTTTAAACTAGTTTTAAATTCGTGCTTTAAGTTAGGGCTTGTTTTTCTCGATAGATTTCATTTTATGCGTACTTTTGTGTGTTCTTGGCAGTGTTTCTTCTCGGTCGTTTAAACTTTTATTACGCATCTTTTGTTTCGAGCTTTTTTGAAATGTACTCAAATTTCCTATGATAATAACGACTGTTATCACTATTATAAAAATAGCTAACCAATTATCCATTGGAGTGCCTCTTGGTAAGTTTGCAAAATTAATATTCTAGGATGATTATTCAGGCAGTATAACATTGCTTGGAGCGATACAAACATTGTTAATATACCGTTTTGCTATGTCATCTAGGTTTTCAATAATGACACTCTTGCCTAAGATAGTGCTGTTATTTAGTGTTTGTGTTAATAATTCAATATCAAAAGCTTGCTGGTACTGCTGAGCTAACGGCAGATAAGATATATGCCAGGGCTCCTTGGCAACACCACCTTGGAAGCTCGCATAGGGGAAATAAAAGCCAAACTGGTGCGCGTGTTGAATAAGCCACGCAGATAACTTTGCTAATGGCCCTTGGTCACTATATTCCCATGGCTCAAGTTGTAGTTGATAATTCTTAGTTAATAAATTTGGCGCATAAACATCAATATCACAGCCCC
>MAAC01018266.1_pt1 | contig 31458 bp, 28 predicted proteins | sample 1115981 | NCBI WGS metagenome assembly MAAC01 (sample SAMN04961126, study PRJNA320927) | seawater metagenome | isolation source: sample BD02T64 sea water enriched with oil for 64 days | place: USA:Gulf of Mexico | collected 2013-07-27 | reverse complement strand
AGGAGCACATCAATGAAACAACCCGTACGCGTCACAGTGACCGGTGCAGCTGGCCAAATCAGCTACTCTCTTCTTTTCCGCATCGCCGCTGGCGAAATGTTGGGCCCAGATCAACCCGTAATTCTTCAGTTACTTGAAATCACTCCTGCGCTAAACGCGCTTAAGGGTGTAGCAATGGAACTTGACGATTGCGCATTCCCTCTTCTACAGGAAATGGTACTTACTGACGACCCTATGGTTGCCTTTAAAGATACCGAGTATGCATTGCTTGTTGGTGCTCGTCCTCGTGGCCCAGGTATGGAGCGTAAGGATCTTCTAGAAGCTAACGCTGCTATCTTCTCTGCTCAAGGCAAAGCGATTGACGCTGTTGCTAACAAAGCTATCAAGGTTCTTGTTGTAGGTAACCCTGCAAACACTAACTCGTTGATCGCTCAGCGCAACGCGCCAAGCATCGACCCTCGTCAGTTTACAGCAATGACACGTTTGGATCACAACCGTGCTATGACTCAGCTAGCTCAGAAGACTGGCTCTGCTGTTACTGACATCAACAAGATGCTTATCTGGGGTAACCACTCCTCTACTCAGTATCCTGATATCTCTAACACAAGCGTTAAAGGCGAAGCTGCTAGCGGTCTTGTTGAAGATGCATGGTACAAAGAAGAATTCATCCCAACTGTACAGAAGCGTGGCGCGGCAATTATCGAAGCACGTGGTGCATCAAGTGCAGCATCTGCAGCTAACGCGGCAATCTTCCACGTACGCGATTGGGCTTTAGGAACTCCTGAAGGCGATTGGACTAGCATGGGTGTTTATAGCGATGGAAGCTACGGCATCGATAAAGGTCTTATCTACTCATTCCCTGTTATCTGTAAAGATGGCGATTGGGAAATCGTTCAAGGCGTTGAAATCAGTGATTTCAGTCGTGAGCGCATGACTGAGACTGAGAAAGAACTTCAAGAAGAGCGTGATGCAGTTTCTCACCTTCTTCCTTAATATCGTCTGAAAAGATTGTATTAGAAAAAACCGAGCCATTTGGCTCGGTTTTTTTATGGGTAGCTTTTGTTGATCAAGGTCACTACAAACTCCTTAACCTGAAAACTTACTCAACGGGTAATTTAAGCGCCACCTCTGACACAATAACCCCGTTATTATCCGCATAAATATATTCACCGGGGTTAAAGGTTACACCACCAAATGTAACAGGGATATTAAGTTGCCCAACACCTTTTCGGTTACTTTTAATCGGAATGGTACGCAGCGCTTGAACGCCAAGATCCGTCTCACCAATTTGATCTACGTCCCGGATACATCCGTATATAACCAATCCAGCCCAGCCATTTTGTGCAGCTTTCTCTGCCAGCATATCGCCTAACAACGCACATCGAAGCGAACCTCCGCCATCAACGACCATCACGCGCCCTTCACCAGGGTTCGCAACATGCTCTTTCACCAATGAATTGTCTTCATGGCATTTTACAGTGACTATTTCACCGCCAAAAGCTTTTTTCCCACCATAATTCGTAAACAATGGCTCGACAATTCTTACTAACTCTGGATTTTCATCACATAGATCACAGGTTACAAAAGACAAGATGACTCCCTCTACCGCATATAAATGGCATTTAGTAATTATTTAGCTCTAGCTCGACAAGACATCTTCAGGGCGGCTAGCAAGTTTGATCATATCACCATGATCATAGGTATTAACTCTTGGGCCATGAGTCACATCTTTGCCATTAAAGATACATTCATTAACCATCGCTTTTGCTACTGATTCGGCCTTAATAGCGGAATACTTCGACAGCCCACCGCTTAGCAATGGGTTCGCCATACTCGCCACTTTGGCAAAGAAATATTCAGAACGACGTTTATCTTCCCTATCACCAATCAATAACGAAGGCTGGTATATGGATAATGAATCATACTCTAGTTGGCGAAGCTTAGCTTCCAACTCGCCTTTCACTCGACTGTAGAAAAACGGTGACTTTGCATCCGCCCCTATAGCAGTAACAAGATAAAAGGCTTTGGCTTTCTTAGAGCGACCCAATTGAGCCGTTTCTAATGCATATTGAAAATCGACTTTTCGAAATGCCGAGCGAGAACCCGCTTGCTTTATCGTTGTACCAAGACAACAGATAATTGCATCAACCTGGAAAAGCTCCTCGTGCTCATCCAAGTTATCAAAATCAATCAGAATATTACGCAGTTTTTGATTTCGATTGTTAATTGTTCTACGCGTCGGTGCTATCACCCTATCTATTCGAGGTGATGCCAATAAATGCTCTAAACAATGCCGCCCGATCAGGCCTGTTGCTCCCATCAGCAACACCGTCATCCCCGTCGATTGATCCCGTTTCTCTGCAATTGACTGAACTTTTTGCCCTTTTTGTGATTCCATTATTTTTACTGCCAGGCCCATTACGACCTATCTACGCCGATTTACGTGCTATATTAACCTCACCCTCTTCAACCTCATTTTCATTGGCTCCCCCGAGCCATTTGCGTAGTTTACTACCTAACTCATCAATATTCACAGGTTTTGCCAAATAATCATCCATACCTGACGTCAAACACCGCAACTCTTCGCCCTCAACAACACTCGCTGTCATTGCAATAATGGGCGTTCTCTCCAGTTCATTCTCTCTTTGCCTTAGCGCCTCTGTTGCCTCGTACCCATCCATCTCCGGCATCAAGCAATCCATCAAGATGACATCAAACGGTTTCTGATCCAAAATGCTAAGCGCTTCTTTACCATTATTCGCCGTTGTCACTTGATAACCGAGCTTGGTTAGCATCCCTCTAGCAACCATTTGGTTAACTTTATTATCTTCAACGAGCAGTACGTGTTTATCCTGCTCTTCATAAGAACCACCGGATTTTTTCGACTTTTCTTTTATCGGTACCTTCACTTCAAAATCAAATAGTTTCGCTAACACATGGTTAATACTTGAACGAACCACTGGTTTTGTTAGCCATTCTATTTCCGGCACATCAGATATCGTACTTTTCAAATCCATGCCCCGCTGCGCTAATGAAGTCATAATGACTTGTTTAGGCGGGACAATATCATCACTTGCCTGAATACCTTCAGACAACTCTAAATTGTAGCTCTGTCGCAACGGGCTATTAATATAAACAATATGATATGGCCTGGCGTTTTGCTCTCCCCGTTTTAATATCTCGATAATATTCTCAGATGAACGAACACTTGCTACAGCATTACTTGTCATCCCCCAGCTATCCAATTCCGTCCTTAATGACTCTTCTACACCCCGAGGAAACCCGACTAACAACGCAGCCTTTCCACGTAACGTTTTTGCACCGTCATCTTTTTGTGCTTGTTGCGTAGAGACATTAACATCAGCAGTAAACCAAAAATAACCACCCTCTTCTTCTGAGTTTTCAAAACCGATATTCCCACCCATGCATTCGGCTAACCCTTTACTAATGGCTAAACCCAAGCCCGTATCTTCTGTCTGCCCTTCTCCGCCGCCACTGCGACAGAATGCTTCAAATATATTTTCTACAACATCAACAGATAACACTTCACCACCCAGCATCACACTCACACTGAGCCGACCACTCAAGGTGTCATTGCGATCTAAACGCACCCGCACAATAATCTCCGCCCCCTTACTGATACGGATAGCTTTACTGACCAAATTAGTCACTATTTGAATAAGACGTTCTTTATCGCCTTTCAATCTCAGGGGAATATCTCGCTCATAAATAACACTTAAATCCAAACCGCGCCCATGAGCGACAGGACCAAGCATCTCAAGCACCTGATCCATGCAGCGACGTAAATTAAATACCGATTTATTAAGCACAACGGAACCAGAAGCGATTCTCGAAAAATCCAATACATCTTCTAATAAATGCAACAATGCCTCTCCAGAGCGAACCGCTACGCCTTGTAGCTTTTGCTGCTGAGGACTTAATTCTGTGTCATCCAACAACGCCAACATACCCAATACATTATTCATTGGTGTTCTAATTTCATGAGTAATATTAGTAAGAAACTCTGCTTTCACTTGACTCGCTTCTGTCGCCACATTAACCGCTTGGTTCAAATCCCTCGCCTTAATTTCAAGATCATGACGATCATAAATCGTAGACCAATGCCGTTCATTTAATATCTTTGCTTGCTGTAACAACAGTGCGTAAACACTTAATAGCATCCCTCCAATTGCATAAGCATTAATGGTATTCGTCAACATCACAGCAATAATCAACGGTAAAAAAACCACACTTTGAAAAAACAAATTTGCGCGATAATACGGTGACCACTCAACATTGGCTAAACTACACAAACCAACCGCTAACACCACCACCAGAAAGGTATTTGTTCCTAAAGGATAAAATAGAACAATGTGTACTGAGAAGGCTGCCCAAAGAACACCAGCCAGCCAATGGTTCATCACAAACCAACGTCTCCACCGGGCAGGCCCTGCAGCATAAACCGACTCAAAACGCACAACAAGAAAAAATTCGACAGCGCCAAGAAGCATTAGCGCAGCACCAAATGCAAGGCTTGTTATCGCATGCTGCTCATACAAGCCGCCCGCAGACGCCACCAATAAAAAAATCAGAACAATGCCAAGCCACTTATAACGCCCATGTTGAGCGATATTCTTATCAATCGTCCTTAATATCTTTTTATCCTGAACAAGCTTCTTCCGGTTTATCACACAAACACCTATTATTAATGCCAAACAAAGGGCCACATAACAATAAGTATAGATGAGGGATCAAATAGAGCACAGCCAATAAAATCAATAACTTACAGAAACCCTCTTCAGAAACTTGACCTTATAAGGAAAGTACTCAAAACACCTGATCAAAAGAAATATTTTACCTCGATCTGAAAGTAATCATCAGACTCCAAAATGCTAAGCTTCCTATCAGTATCCGCTAAACGTTGCACTTGCTGCAAGGTTTCCACAAATTCGCCGTAGGTATTGATTTCACCATTAAACAAGGCCAATAACCCTACCTCATCAATGATATCTGAAAGTAAATTGATGGCAAATTGTGTACTTATAGCATCAGTGGTAAACCCTGAATCCGCTAGTGATTTGGCAATTTCTGACACCGTTTGACCCAGCTCTTGATCCCCTCGCTCAGCTACAACCGTAGCCAGTATCTCTACCCTCCAACTCTCTCCTATACGACGAGACGCTTCGATGCTGTAGAGTGCCTCATTGGTGTCAAAATCAATGATGCCACCGATTAGGATTTCCGCAGATTGTTCATCATTAAAGGTTATGCGAGTACCAATACCCACATCATGCTCAAAGAATCCTGCTGAATCACTGCCCCGCTCATCCCACAGGTATTCAGTAATCAACGTTACATCAATATCACTATCAAAAACCGCATCAAAGGTATACTCCACGCCACCCACTGCAGCTGTATAACTTTCATCAGGAGTTTCTACCGCAATGGCTTCAAGCTTTGCCACCCAGCCCTCATAGATATATTCCAACTCAAGACCAAACTGATCCATTCGGGTATAAACAGGTATCAGCTTTGGGTCAAAAAGGTCGTAGTTAAAATCAAACCGTGGATCACGATTGGTTCCAGAAAATATTGATACCGCAACCTCCAAATTATCGCCGACCGGTTGTGACCAGCGAACGGCTAAGTCAAGATTATTCTTTTCAACACCGTCATACCGAGCATTATCAACATCAATAACAATAGGAGCCCGCAAACGACCGTCCTCGCCTTGGTAAGTACGCTCTCGAAAGCCTGCTAATACATAAAAATCCAATATACCTACGTCATGAACCAAAGATAACTGGAATAGCGGTTGGCCTAATTTCTCAGTGGTATCACCTTCTACAAAATCTTTCTGGTTAACCACATCGACCAAATTTAAAAATTCTGTTCTGCCCCAAAATATGCGGGTATAACCCAGCTTCGTTTCCCAATTTTCGCCCACATGCCCCCAATAGGCTTCACGTAGATCCAAATGCGTTCTGTTATCATCAATCTGATCTAACCGTACAAATGGTGTAAACGTGAAACTATCATCACCATCATTCCAGCCAACATAATACTCTGCCTGAGCACTATAAGAAAAAGCACTTTTAGACTGACCAAATTCGCCTGGATCATTAAAATAGCGCCACTCACCATTCATCTCAGCACTCCATGTCCCTTCGTCAAACAGAGGCTCAAATAATGCGTAAGAGGGGCTAGAAAATACCAGCATGGTCAACGCGGCAACGGCTATTTTATTCATACTACTTTACTCATCCAACATCGTGAATAACTTTTTTAATGCCCACAAAAAAGCCACACAATCTTTCAAGACCGTATGGCTTTTATTGACTATCAGCGTGCGCGTTTTAAGGCATTTTTATTAAATGCTGATGCTTTCAGACCTGCACCAAATACCGTATCGCTTGATTTCAAAACCGTACTTTTACCTGTCTGCAAATTAACCATTTCTAACAAATCAGGACGCCAAAACTTATCGTTATACAAAGTAAACCCTGTTGCTGCCAGTGTCTTCAAATGGCTCTTTTTACGATCATAAAACTCTGCTTTTAGAGTTCTATAGTGCTCCTGATCAATCCAAGTAACAATGCGAGTGTAACCAGAGTACTTATCTTTTGGATAACTTTCCACTACGAAACATTTCTGTCCCTCAACAGTTTCATCTCGAAGATATTTGTAATCATATTCTTCAACTTCACTACCACCGATGTCCTCAAAAGAAAATTCACTTCCCATAAATGGACCAGATTTCTTCTTAGAAGCAATTTTCTTCACACGCTTCAGTGCAGGAAGATACAACCATTGGTCATCATCTTTATTCGTATGAGAGAAGGTTAATAACGCTGTTCCTTTCTGATCCTTGGGTGTGTCAAAGATCATCAACGTTTTATCGCCATCGCCATCCTTACCTTCCAGGCCTTTTACACGCATTTTACGTTCACTGGTATTGCCACGTTTGTCTTTAAGGATCATCAACATGCCACTTTTGCTATCAACATATCCATCACCACGCTTATCTGCTTCTTCAAAAATGGCCAAGCCCCTTTCCTCAGGAGTCTCAGCATGCCCCATTAAAGGCATCGCCAGCAACGCAACAGCGACCATAGGTTTCCAGATCTTTCGTAATTGAACTGTCTTTAACATAAGTTATTCCATTCTTAGTGATGTGAAGTGTAATGTGATTTTTATGGTGTAAATCTATGTAAATGCTGACATTATCATTGTTATCGTCCAAGGAATATAGGTAGCAACGCTAAACCTGATCCATTTCCACAGAAGCCGGCATTATACGAGATTCAAGAGAACCTTTCGAGCCTGACTCTATAGTTCTTTTGCTACGCTTTTTTGCATCTAAAAGAAGCAAAAATGGCGCAAAGAACAACAGGTCAACCACAAGTGCCAATATTATTGTTATTGACGTTAAGGTTCCCATATTGCTACTAGGGTAAAACCCAGAAAATGATATAACGACAAAGTTTGCAACCAATACAATGGAAGTCGACACGAGTGCAACGCCAACCGTACTAAACGCGTATCTCACAGCATCTTCAGTACTAAGGCTCTGCTCCCTTTTCGCTCTAACATACTTGCTCAGAAAATGGACTGTATCATCAACAACAATGCCAATAGTTAGGCAAGCCACAATAGATACCGACACACCGACATTACCCATTGTTAGGCCCCACAAACCAAATGCCATTGCTGCCGGCATGATATTGGGCAATAGGCTCATCAGTCCGTAACGCCAAGAGCGCAATGACACAATAATCATCACCGAGATCATAACAAAAGCCGACAATGTACCACCCAGCATGCTCATCACGTTTCGTCGCGTAAGTTGGCTAAACAACACATCTAAACCAGAGGGTTTTGCCTGCATATACTCCGGCATATTTTGCTCTACCCAACGACCTGCTTTTTTGGAGAACTGTAAAACACCATCAGAGGATGTTCTAGACAATATAATATGGAAATTCGACTCATCTTTATTCATCGTCATTTGATCATCCAACCCTAAACCAAAGGGTAAAGACATTTCATACATCAACAAATATTGAGAGGCTAACGCTCTGTTATCAGGCACGGCATAAAACGTTTCATCACCACCATTCATATTTCTATTGAGACGTTTGATAACATCACTAAAGGTAAGTGCATATACCACTTCAGGCTGGGCCTCTGCCCATTCCTTAAATTCATTTAACTTAGATAGATACTCAGGCTCACTCACTCCACCATTATCGATGGCGGGTAATGAGAACTGGATACGGTGCAAACCTGTCATTTCTTTTGCTAGGAACTCATTAGCAATACGCACATCATAGCTTTCATCAAAATATTCAACCCATACGTCATTAAATTCATTCATCGGTAAAAAAGCCGCAGTGCCAAACACCACCGCTCCAACACCCCAAAAAAGAGATCGTTTGCGTCGAATAACAAATTCACTAAAACTTGCCATCTTACGCTGCGACCAACCCTCACCTTCAGGTAATTTTGGCGCTGGAAAAATCGATAAAAATGCCGGCATCATAATGATAGATAAGAACCACGCCACCAACACACCAATAACAACAACATTACCAAGATCTCTAAATGGTGGTGACTCTGACGCATTCAGACAAGCGAAACCAACACCTGTAGTAATGCTTGTTAGAAAGATTGGCTGAAAATTGACGCGCAAGCTTTCAATAATCGCCGGTTTTTTATTCGCACCATTCCTGCGCATTTCCTGCTGAAAGCTCACTAATATATGCACACAATCCGCGACTCCAAGTGTAAGAATAATCACCGGCGCATAGCTTGTTATGGGTAAAAACACGATGCCCAATGTCGTTGAAAACCCCATTGCAGCAATCACCGATAAAACAACAATGGTCATGGTAAACACCATCGCCAATACACTGCGCATAAATAAAATCAAACAAAGAATTGCCGCAGCCATAGACAACGGAAAAAAGGTTTCAATGCCCTCCCTCGTCGCCTGCCCCATCGCATCACTAAAAATAACAGTGCCTGTTAACATAAATTCGGTATCTGGATATTTTTCCCGAAACTCATCTCGTAAATTTCGCGACCACTCAGCAATCATGGGTGATGACTTTTTATTCTCATCCTGTACAACTGTCACGCCAACAACAGCGACATGTCCTTTCTCAGAAATAGCGGCATGTACTAAGGCAGGCTCGTCTAATGCGATACGTCGAATTCTGTCAATGGCAGGCAATTCTAGTTTCAGTGAATCTTCGATCAAATACTCTGTATAAAGATCATCGCCATCCACTTCCGTGTGTTGAAAATTTGTTAGCGATGCGACTCGGATAGCCTTTGGCATTTCCCAGGAGCGATCCGTTAACTCCTCTAATAATGCTAACGTTTCAGGTTTAAAGATATTGTTATCTTTAGGGTGCACAATGAATAGTACAATGTCTCGTGCGCCATACTTAATTTCCAAATCTAACAACCGCTCCAGATCCGGGTTTTCAGCCCCAAAAAAAGCCCGAGAGTTGTTGTTCATTTTAAAATCTTTAATGCCGTAACCCAACCCCGCAACCAACGCCAGCGATATCAATATCGCTAAATACGGTTTATAAACAATCCAATCATAAAATTTGTTTAACATGACTTTCTCGGTGTCCCTAAAACAGTTTCATTATTGTTATTCAACGTCATTACTTACACAGGGTACTATTTATACAGGATACTATTCACACAGGTCATTCCCACTAAACAATACTTAAACAGTCCTTTATCGCTGACCTTGTTGACGTTATTAATACGGCATTCAATTGACTACATTATCAAATGTAAGCAGTAAGCCCTCACCGGCAGGCATTCCTATTATTATGATTGTTATACCTTTTTACTAATGTCCATCCATGGTGTAAATAACCCGAAATGATTACCCAGTCATTCCAGAAGTACACAATATGGTACTTGCATCCCCTACTGTAAAGAGCCATTGACGACATATCAACCAACTGCTGGCGGAATACCACAACCTTCAATTAAACAGACTGTTTCACCATGGAAACAATCTGTATCTCTACTATCCACTCAAAAAACAACCCACCACCAAGGTTTACCTTTACGTTAACGTCAAGCTTGAGGTAAGATTCTTGAAATCGGACGTGCCGCTTAGCTAAACAAGTTAGCCTGCCCTCAACTTCATGTGAAAAAGAATGACCGAAACAACGACAAAAACATACACCATTAGCGAGTTAGCCAAAGAGTTTAACGTCACAACTCGGGCAATTCGGTTCTATGAAGACAAAGGCATTCTAAGCCCGTCAAGGGACGGTCAAAAACGTATCTACGGCCCTCGAGACCGTATTTTATTAAAACTTACATTACGTGGAAAGCGCATTGGCTTCACGCTAGCTGAGAGTCAAAAACTCTTTGACATGTACCAACATGGGGAAGATAACAAAGACCAGCTAAACACTATGCTTGCAACCTTAGATGAGAAGGACGCATTACTGGCACAGCAAAAGCTCGACATAGAAGAGATGGAAGCGGAACTACAAGCTGCGCGAGAGCGTTGTTTAACTGCCATCAAAAAAATAGATAACACATAGAATATTCAACGAACTAATTACCCAACATAGTCACAATACAACAAGGGAACGCATCAATGACCACACTATACCCTTCTCTCAACTTTGACCTGGGCGACACCATTGACGCTCTTAGAGATTCCGTTAACCGTTTTGCACAAACTGAAATTGCACCTCGTGCAGCAGCTATCGATCAGGAAAACCTATTCCCTAATGAGTTATGGAAACAATTTGGTGATATGGGACTCCTTGGCATCACGGTTTCAGAAGAATACGGCGGTGCAGGTCTCGGTTATCTCGCCCACGTTGTGGCAATGGAAGAAATTAGCCGCGCATCAGCATCGGTTGGATTAAGCTACGGTGCTCATTCTAACCTTTGTGTTAATCAGATTAATCGTAATGGCACCGATGCACAAAAAGCAAAGTACCTACCCAAACTTGTTAGCGGTGAGCATATTGGCGCCCTAGCGATGAGCGAGCCCAATGCGGGTTCAGATGTTGTTAGTATGAAGTTACGTGCCGATAAAAAAGGCGACCATTATGTGCTTAACGGCAACAAAATGTGGATCACCAACGGCCCTGACGCCGACACTTACGTTATTTACGCAAAAACTGAACTCGACAAAGGGCCTCACGGAATTACGGCTTTTATTGTGGAACGTTCTTTTGCCGGTTTTACCCAAGCGCAAAAACTCGACAAACTCGGCATGCGTGGATCAAACACCTGTGAATTGGTTTTTGTTGATGTCGAAGTACCTGAGGAGAATATCCTAGGAAAACTCAACGAAGGTGTAAAAGTCTTAATGAGTGGACTTGATTACGAGCGTGTTGTGTTATCAGGTGGACCAACAGGAATCATGCTTGCTTGTATGGATATTGTTGTCCCTTATATCCATGACAGAAAGCAATTTGGCAAAGCTATTGGTGAGTTCCAACTGATGCAAGGTAAAATTGCCGATATGTACACACTAACCAACGCCAGCCGAGCATATTTGTATACTGTTGCCAAAGCATGTGACAGACAAGAAACTACACGAAAAGATGCGGCAGCAGTTATTCTCTACACAGCGGAAAATGCAACTAAACTTGCCCTTGAAGCTATTCAAACTTTGGGAGGCAATGGATATATCAATGAATACCCAACGGGACGTTTATTACGTGACGCCAAGCTGTATGAAATTGGCGCAGGAACCTCAGAAATACGCCGAATGCTGATTGGACGTGAATTATTTAACGAAACATGAATCGTTAACCTATATAGATAGACCGCATCAACAGACAATCAGGAACAGGCTATGCCACAGATAAAATCAAAAGCTAACCCTAACAGTGAAGCGTTTCACAGCAACGTTGAAGCCATGCAATCTTTGGTTTCTCATTTACAAGAAACCGTTGCCACAATAGCGCAAGGCGGCGGCGAGAAATCCCAGCAACGCCACCTTGCAAGAGGAAAGTTATTACCTCGTGACCGAGTAAAACAGTTACTCGATCCGGGCTCTCCTTTTCTAGAACTTTGCCAATTAGCAGCCCATGAAGTGTATGGCGAAAACGTTCCTGCAGCGGGGGTTATCTGTGGTATTGGTCGTGTATCCGGTCAAGAGTGTATGATTGTTGCCAATGACGCGACAGTAAAAGGTGGCAGCTATTATCCACTTAGTGTTAAAAAGCATTTACGCGCACAAACCATCGCAGAAGAAAATAACCTACCCTGTATTTACCTGGTGGACTCCGGTGGTGCCAACCTTCCTCGTCAAGACGATGTGTTCCCAGATAAAGAACACTTTGGTCGAATTTTCTTTAATCAAGCCAATATGTCCGCTAAAAACATTCCCCAAATTGCCGTTGTTATGGGTTCTTGTACTGCAGGTGGTGCATATGTACCAGCCATGGCTGATGAAAGCATCATCGTTAAACAACAAGGCACCATCTTCCTCGCAGGCCCTCCTCTGGTAAAAGCGGCGACCGGTGAGGTAGTAAGTGCAGAAGATTTAGGTGGCGCAGAAGTTCACTGCAAAATCTCTGGCGTATCCGATTACATGGCAGAAAATGACGAGCATGCATTACAACTAGCCCGTAACTGCATAAGTCGTTTAAATAGAAAAAAACACATAGATTTTGATGTTACGGAAACCGTTGCTCCGGCATACCCAGAAAAAGAAATTTACGGTGTTGTACCCTCTGATTTAAAAACACCTTACGATGTACGAGAAGTTATTGCCCGCACTGTTGACGGCTCTGAATTTGATGAATTTAAAGCTCTATATGGCACAACCCTGATTTGTGGCTTTGCCAGAATTCACGGCTATCCCGTAGGTATTGTTGCAAACAACGGTATATTGTTTGCAGAGTCAGCTCAAAAAGGCGCACATTTTATCGAACTTTGCGCACAACGAAAAATCCCTCTCGTATTTTTGCAAAATATTACCGGCTTTATGGTTGGTCAAAAATATGAAGCAGGTGGAATCGCAAAGCACGGTGCAAAAATGGTAACCGCTGTTGCAACAGCAAAAGTTCCTAAATTCACCGTCATTATCGGCGGTAGTTTTGGTGCCGGTAACTATGGCATGTGTGGACGAGCTTACGACCCCCGCTTTATGTTTATGTGGCCAAATGCTCGCATCTCAGTAATGGGTGGAGAGCAAGCGGCCGGTGTATTGGCACAAATCAAAAAGGACAATATGGCTCGAACCGGCGATAGCTGGACTGAAAAAGAAGAAGCTGATTTCAAACAGCCGGTGATTGATACCTACGACAAACAAGGTCACCCCTATTATGCCAGCGCACGCCTCTGGGATGACGGTGTCATTGACCCAGCGCAAACACGTAACGTTCTAGGGTTAGCGATCTCAGCATCACTTAATCAACCTATTGAAGAAACACGCTTCGGCTTGTTTAGAATGTAGGGGGATGGCATGTCAAATATAACAAAATCACAAAGCATTATTAATTCATACAGTGAATTCCAGGAAGCTGTGGAAAAATCAGGTGCTGAAGTCGTCTGTCATTTAGAAAGCAATGGCGCACTTCGTATCTGCATTAATCGTCCTGCACTGCACAATGCATTTAATGATCACGTTATTGGGTTGTTAATAGCGGCATTTGATATCGCTGCCACAAATGATCAGGTTCGTGTTGTCATTCTTCAATCTGAAGGAAAAAACTTCTCCGCCGGAGCTGACCTTAATTGGATGAAAAGCATGGCGCAGCTAAATCTTGAAGAAAACCGTCAAGATGCAGCTGAACTTGCAAGACTGATGCATGTTATTTACGCTTGCCCAAAGCCCGTTATCGCTCGTATTCAAGGCGCATCATTCGGCGGTGCACTAGGACTAATCGCTTGTAGTGATATAGCTATTGCCACCAACAACGCTCGATTTTGCTTAAGTGAGGTGAAAATAGGATTGGTTCCCGCCGTTATTAGCCCCTATGTATCTAAAGCTATTGGGGCTCGCGCAGCACAGCGCTACTTCATTACTGCAGAACAGTTTAACGCGGACAAAGCCCTACAGTTAGGGCTGCTACATGAAGTCGTTAATGATGAATCTATTGATAACGTTGTTAACACCATTGCAGAAACATTGGTGGCCAACGGCCCGCAAGCCGTTGCCGCCGCAAAGACACTGGCACACTATGTCTCTGACAACGCTATTAACGATACGACCATCACCTACACCACCGATCTTATCGCAAAAATTCGCGTCTCTTCTGAAGGTCAAGAAGGGCTCAGCGCTTTTCTAGAAAAAAGAAAAGCCAACTGGAACAAGGGTTAACGGACATGACATCACAAAAAAACAACATCAAACCCATCAAGAAAGTACTTATTGCAAACCGAGGAGAGATTGCCTGTCGCATTATTCGCACATTAAGCAAGCTCGATATCGATAGTGTTGCACTATATTCAGATGCAGATAAAACCGCTCAACATGTAAAACTTGCTGATGAAGCCGTTTATATCGGAGCGTCCCCCGCCGCAGAAAGCTATTTATGTGCCGATAAAATCATTGATGCAGCAAAACGAACCGGCGCAAATGCAATCCACCCAGGTTACGGCTTTCTTTCAGAAAACAGCGGTTTCGCAAAAACTTGTGAAGAAAATGACATTATCTTTATTGGGCCCCCGACATCTGCTATTGATGCCATGGGCTCGAAAGCATCTGCAAAAGATATTATGGAAAAAGCCGAAGTTCCCCTTGTTCCTGGCTATCATGAAAAAGATCAAAGTGATGAACGTCTGCTAGCAGAAGCTAATAAAATTGGCTATCCCGTATTACTCAAAGCGGCTCTCGGCGGCGGCGGCAAGGGTATGCGTTTAGTCGCATCTGCTGATGAATTCCAAGAAAATCTCGACTCCTGTAAACGTGAAGCCATCGCGTCCTTTGGCGATGACTTCATGCTTATAGAGAAGTACATCACCGAACCTCGCCATGTAGAAATTCAGGTATTTTGTGATCAATTGGGGAATGGCGTCTACTTATTTGAACGTGACTGCTCCATTCAACGTCGTCACCAAAAAGTGATTGAAGAAGCTCCTGCTCCAGGTCTATCCGATGAGCTTCGTAAAAAAATGGGAGACACCGCCGTTAGAGCGGCAAAGTCCATTAACTATGTTGGCGCAGGTACGTTTGAATTTTTAATGGATAAAGATGGCAGCTTCTATTTTATGGAGATGAATACTCGTCTTCAGGTAGAACACCCCGTTACCGAAAAAATCACCGGACAAGATCTCGTTGAATGGCAAATCCGTGCCGCAGAAGGTCACCCTCTTCCCTGCTCACAAAAAGACCTCACGTTTAACGGCCACGCTATTGAAGTACGGGTCTACGCAGAAACACCAGAAAACGAGTTTTTACCGTCCACAGGAAAAATCCAATACATCCGAACCCCAGAAGAAAATGAACACGTTCGAATTGATTCAGGCGTTATTCAAGGGGATGAAGTCAGTGTCTATTATGACCCGATGATTGCCAAGCTTATCGTATGGGATAAAACTCGCAGCGGTGCCATTCACCGAATGGATAAAGCACTCAAAGAATTTTGTGTGAATGGGGTCAATACCAACATTGAGTTTCTCAGCAATATTAACAGCAATGACGACTTTGTTAACGCAAAGCTAAGCACACATTTTATTGAACACCATAACGACTCGTTACTAGCGCTCACAAAAAACATTGATAACAAGCATTATATCTACGCTGCGCTGTATCAACACCTAAAAGAAAGCAATAACACCAACAACCTGGATGTGTCTTTAGACCAACAGTCCCCTTGGACAAACGTTAATGGCTGGTCACTTAATGCTACCCCAAGTCGTGTTTTTCGATTCGATAAAGAGTCAGTAAAGCATTTAGATAGTGACGTCGAAACCGACTCACAAACAGATGAAAAAAACATCGCCGTCACCTTAACATTTGAATCCAACACTATCATTGCGTCCTGTGGAGATAGTAGCATTCAATGTGAAGCGCATTTAAAAGATGACGAATTAACCGTTATTACCGGTCACGCTCAACGTTTGTATGTGAGCCAATTCGAAGAAAAAATTACGTTATTTATCGATGGAAAAGCCTATCATCTATCAACCTATTCAGCAGAATTTTCCGCAGAAGGTGATGAAGATAGCGGACAACTGACCGCACCAATGAATGGTCGTATTGTTGATGTTTTTGTGTCGGCAGGTGAATCGGTAGAGTTAGATCAGCCTTTGGCAATTTTAGAAGCCATGAAAATGGAACATACTATTCGTGCGCCAACCGCCGGTATTATTAGCGAAGTATTTTACGCCCCAGGGGATCTAATTGACGATGGCGCACCATTACTCGCATTTGAAGCACCCAATGAGAAAGGAGAATAACAATGAGTGGATTTAACAAAGTAGTTACCAACTACGATGAGGCATTAGCCGGTTTAACCGACGATATGACCCTTATTGTCGGAGGGTTTGGGCTTTGCGGCATTCCAGAAGGGTTAATCGCAAAAATCAAGGAGCTTGGTGTACGCGGCCTAACCTGCGTATCCAATAATGCAGGTGTTGATGGCTTTGGACTGGGGTTGTTATTAGAAGATAAACAAATCAGAAAAATGATTGCCTCTTATGTCGGCGAAAACGCATTGTTTGAACAGCAATTACTCTCGGGTGAGCTTGAAGTAGAATTAACTCCCCAGGGCACTTTAGCAGAAAAGATGCGTGCAGGTGGAGCAGGTATTCCCGCATTTTTCACTCCAGCGGGATACGGTACTCCTATCGCAGAAGGTAAAGAAGAACGAGAATATAACGGTAAAATGCATATTCTCGAAGAGTCTATTACGGGTGAGTTTGCTCTTGTAAAAGCGTGGAAAGCCGACACGATGGGTAACCTTGTCTACCGTAAAACAGCGATGAATTTTAATCCAATGGCAGCAACAGCGGGAAAAATCACCGTTGCCGAAGTGGAAGAAATTGTCGAAGCCGGTGAGCTAGACCCGAACCATATTCACACTCCGGGCATCTATGTAAACCGCGTTATTAAAGGCACATTTGAAAAACGTATCGAACAGTTAACGTTAAAAAAATAGAGTCCAAGGAAAAATATCATGGCACTAACTCGTGAACAACTTGCTCAACGCGTTGCACAAGAATTGCGTGACGGTTTCTACGTGAACTTAGGCATCGGTATACCAACATTAGTCGCTAACTATGTACCTAAAGGTATGGACGTTATGCTTCAGTCAGAGAATGGCTTACTCGGTATGGGAGAATTTCCAACGGAAGAAACCGTCGACCCAGACCTTATTAACGCAGGCAAACAAACTGTCACAACCGTTACCGGCGCATCTTACTTTTCATCTGCGGATAGCTTTGCAATGATTCGTGGTGGCAATGTGGATCTTACTGTATTGGGTGCATTTGAAGTTGATCAAAACGGCAATATTGCATCATGGATGATTCCAGGAAAACTCATCAAGGGCATGGGAGGTGCGATGGACTTGGTGGCAAGCGCGCAAAACATTGTTGTTACAATGACCCATGCAAACAAAAAAGGCGAATCCAAACTCCTTAAAGAATGCACCCTTCCACTCACTGGCGCAGGCTGCATCAAAAAAATCGTTTCTGATTTAGCCTATATTGAGATCCACGATGGCAAATTCCACCTCGTTGAACGAGCTCCCGGCGTCTCAGTAGAAGAAATTGTAGAAAAAACGGCTGGTGAACTTGTTGTACCGGACAACGTGCCAGAAATGAGTTTTTAGTCATAAAACAAGGCATTACCCATACAAATATAAAGGATATGTATTTGCCCTTTATTTTTGTATGGTATAGCCGAAATAATAACCTCTGGTATAATGCCTCGGATTTTAATCTGGCCATAGGCCAACGCGCTGAGTTTACGTCTCAGTTAGCCACGAGGAAAGACCATGTCAAGTGTAGTAGTATCTGCCCTATATAAGTTCGTCACGCTAGAGAACTTCGAAGCAATCAAAGCCCCTCTACTCAAAGTAATGCTCGATAGCGATGTCCGAGGAACACTGTTGCTTGCCAAAGAAGGTATTAATGGCACCGTAGCAGGCTCTCAAGCCGGCATCGACGCATTGTTATCCTGGTTAAGTCAAGACCCTCGCCTAGCGGGCATTGTACACAAAGAGTCTTATGACGAAGAGATGCCCTTCTACCGTACAAAAGTAAAGCTAAAGAAAGAAATCGTCACGATGGGTGTAGAAGGCATTGACCCTAAACAAGTGGTCGGCACCTATGTAAAACCCAAAGATTGGAACGCGCTTATTAGCGACCCTGACGTTGTGCTAGTAGATACGCGTAATGACTACGAAGTACAAATTGGCACCTTTAAAAACGCGGTTAACCCTAATACGACCAGCTTTCGCGAATTTCCGGGTTACGTGCAGGAAAATATGGATCCTACAAAACAGAAAAAAGTTGCCATGTTTTGTACAGGCGGTATCCGTTGCGAAAAGTCTACCGCATATATGAAAGAGCAAGGCTACGATGAAGTCTACCATTTAGAAGGCGGCATTCTTAAGTACCTAGAGGAAGTCCCTAAAGAAGAGACATTGTGGGAAGGTGAATGCTTTGTATTCGATAACCGCGTATCCGTAAACCATGATCTAGAAAAAGGGCTTTACGACCAATGTCACGCTTGTCGTATGCCGATAACCGAAGAAGAAAAACAACACGAAAAGTATCAGAAAGGCGTTAGCTGTCACCATTGTTTTGACACCCAAACACCAGAGCAGCGAAACCGCTATGCAGAACGCCAACGACAAATTCAAATTGCAGAGAAAAGAGGTGAGGCTCATATTGGCAGTGATGTTGTTGATGCAGTAGCCAAACACAAGGCAGAAAAACAACGCCAACGTGAGAAAAGCCAACAACAATCGTAGCTAATAAGTTCAGGCAAGGATGCCAAAGCACTCGCGCTAAAACTATATGCGGGTGCTTATCCTACAGTGCGGTCACTCCCGCTAATGCTAGAAACGCTCACTTCTTTCACAATCTAGACGCCTACTGAGCTTCAGATAGAACATTAAAACCCGACAAAGCAGTCATTCGGAACCGTTCGTTAGCTTTATCGTTTCCACGGATCTTTAACTTCGATTTTTCCCGATTTGACACCAAGCCACATTTGCTTAAATTCTGGAATGAACTCTCGTTCGTCGAGTATCCTACGGATTTTATGTACAAACCGTGTTCGGCAAGTATCACCTTCTTCTTCAGTGTCGAAATGAGAAAGGCAATAAAGTGCTTTTTGATACTCTTTTAGACCTACAGGAGGTTTGATATCTTCAAGGAACTCATTTGATTTGTTGGTGGTCATTGTCGTCATACACCACTCAACTACTTCGTCGTATTGATACAAACTATTTAGCATCAAGGGTGACTGCGGATCTTGGAGTAGCCACAGCCACATTTTAAGGAAGTGGTGGTAACCAAGACATTCAAATATATTTTTTGCTTTCTTATCGAATTTCTCCTGCCCTCCTACTCTCCGACAAATAGAATTTTTCGCATAAACTATATCTTCGAACATAACCCGAAACAAAGTGATGTTTTTCTTGCCCATAAATGGAAAAGGGTATTCCTCTATAGATTTATGCGATGATGCTGCCATCACAAATTCATGTTTCAAAAACAATCCATACCCCAACATCACATCTCGCTCATGAATTAATTCCGACTCCATATAGCCTATATATAATTGTTTGAGTACCTCAGGATCATTGCTTGGGTGTAGCCATAAAAAATGCATTAAGTCTAAGTGCCGAAAAAGATCATCCCAACCCTGATACTTTTCCCATTTGGGCATTTTTCCTCGCAAAAAGTACTGCTTGATTACATTAACATCCATTTTCCTTCGATTATCGCTCACAACTTTTTCAATCGCTGGCCATTGCGCTTTGCGGTCGTCCATCCAGGTCTTGTCTCTGGTTAACCAAAAGCTGGTATCAATATTTGCCAATTCAAATTTTTCCATCTGCTGGTTCATTTCCCTGAGAAGCTAAACCCATTGCAATAGGTTTTGGTGAGTTGGCGGCCTTTTTGTGGCTTTTTCAAAAAGGGTGACAGCTTACCAAAATCCTCATTTACAACCTTGTTAGGCATGTTCCACCTCTAAGACTAAGTTAGCAAATTTGTGGGGTTGGTATTTACTGTGATAGTGAATTAACTCACACCGTAACCCTGACAATTTGACGTCCTCTCTCTTTGGGGGTTCAAGATTTTTATTGGATGAATTCCATTCCTTAAAAAGGAAAACCTCATCCTCTTCTTTACTTATTGCTTCTTCTGCACTGCCAGAGATATCACAAACGTCCTCGTCAGCCCACAGACCGTTATGAGTCCTCTTCAAGTAAACTAAGAAGTCCAATTCAAAACCAAACCTCTTCGCTGCCGCAAGCAGGCAAACACCCTCAACAATTGTTACGCCTTTAGTTTCTAATAAAACGACATTTACTTGTTCATTTAGCGCATCAGTGTACTTTTTTTGATTCTTAACAAGATACGAGTCTAGAGATACAACATTTGCATTTAGTCTTCTGGCAAGCAAATTTGCTAGAGGCGTTTTTCCTATGCCATCCAGACCATCAATGCCTATAAGTTTCGCATCCAAACCAAGAGCATTTCCTACAGCCTCTACTAATGGATGGAAATCAATTTCTGACTTCATACTTATTGTCTAACACTCGCAGCTTGCGTGTGCTTTTTGCGCCGCCAGCCTGCCATTGTTATGTTTTTGGGTTTAGCTAATTTTGACCAAGTATCCATCATCATTTATTTCGTAACCTTGGATTTCAATATCCGAATAGTTGTCAATTAGCTCAAATATATCTTCTTTTATTTCGATATTTTCAGTCTTTTGAAATTCAGACTCTAACCACTTGAAGATCTGGCTCTTATGAGGAAGATCATTTTTATAGTATGGATCAAGGTAGCGATCAAGACATAGAAGAATAGATCTCTTCTCGTCATCACCGTGCATCCCGTAGAATGAGACCATTGAATCGATGCCGGACTCTACGATTTCACAGTGATATTGATTATATTGAGAAAAGCTCATTACTCTGACCTAACAGTTTACTATGCAGCGCTCACAATAAGGGCTGTTATCCACACCCCTTATTTACTGCTTTCCATTTGAGGCAATCACTAAGCTTTTCAAACGCCCCAGCTAGCCATCTTATCTGCATTTTAGCCAAGATTAACGGCATAATCGAGTCCTCGCCGCATTTACCACTAAACAACAACCATACCCTGGGAAATTCTCGTATATAGTGAAGCTTCGGGGGCTGCATTACCCCCTGCATACAAGCCACTCAGAGGGATCCGCAGTGTTTTCAGGTCTCAAGCACCGCCCATTTCGGTAAAAACCGCCAGCCAATTATAAATTTCGACATTCTTGTCGATCTTGGCTGCGTCAATTTATCCTACATTCCGGCCATACTGTGGACTCGCTAAAAACAGTAATATATCGCCAATGCTGACATAATTAGCTAACCTATATCCACCATTCGCTAGTCAAAAAATCAATTGGGTGGAGTACATTATCATCGCTCTTTGAGGAAGCTCCGAAACCAGTTTTTGCAATATTATATGCTCCTGGCGTGAGTAATATTGCAGCCAACAGCAACGACACTACCAAGAGCCTCGGGTGAGCATTCCTATTCCGATATGCAGTTCTCACCCCTAGGATAGTCAGAATACTAAAAACGACACTCCAAAAATTAACTTCATTAGACCAGATCATCGGCCAGCCCAGCCCCCCGTTGTTTATGAAATGGAACAACGAAATCCCAAGTGGAATTGCAGGCAGCAATACTAATAATACGACTAGAAATCTAACTCTCATTAATCATCTCATTGTTCGGCGCTGCTCACTTTTTCCACATTCCGGCCAAGCTGCCAAGTGCTCCTGTCAGGCAAAAGCTATCTAAAACTGCCATCAAATGGTATGTGGTTTCGGGTACTGAGGCTATCCTTGGAACCACAAGACCAAGGCACTTAGCTGGCATCTTAGGACTAATACAAATCAGGACTCGAATTTCCAACTAGCCTTAACTTCTTTCTTTTCCATCCCAGCTGTAATGCCCATTATATCGACCCATTCGGATACTCGATTTACCATAAAATCTAGCTTCTTTTTCGCATCATCTGCGAAATCATATTTAGCTACCCTAAGGAGGATACTTCCGTTGAACTTTGGGTTTATTTCATTTGAAGAGTACATTTGATTTCCATGTACTGCAGCAATACGCCTTATTTCGATTTCACAAAATCGTAAGATGTCATCGAGTACGCTATGGTTTATCGAAATCTCGTAGCGCTCGCTTTTCTCTTCGATCCCCACACAGGATGTATCCATTTCCGGTTGCCGTTCTAAATCAACCTCATAGGGCATTCCAAGCTGCAATTCAGATTTCTTAATAATCAGCAATCCATAGACCACCGATTTGAGGGTCATACTATCTGTGACTAGCGGAATATAAACTTTACCTTCTCCACTAAAAGGAATGTTACCCGGGTGCACTGTATAAGGAGTGGGAAGCTCGATCTCGCCAATCAAATCTACCAATTCATTATCGTATACCCTAATAATTTTGTCTTTGTTACTCAGAAAATAGTGATACTCACCATCCGTCCATAATGTCGTATTCTTATCCGCTCTAAGCCCTGAATCCCGTTCCAGCAACGTTTCGCCAGTATTGGAATCAAGAACAATCATATTCGCTGCGTGGGCTATATACACCTTATTACCAATGACCTGGCAATTATCAATAGCACCAGGAAATATTCTTGACCATTTTAAGGAGCCTTTGTCCTTGTGTATAGCCACAATTTCTCCGTCATTCATATCGTCCTTGTTTGTACCCAAATAGATAATGATGGAGTCTTTATACTCTTGGAGTGCGGTATTCGCATGGATATTGTGAGAGAATCTTTGATGTTCAAATATCCATAATGCTTCTAACTGGATATTACACTTATGAACTACCCCTGGGGTTAAGCAACGAAAATAGATCCCATCATCTACTTGACTTACATGTAATGCTCTAACCTCTAGCTCATACAATTCTTTGCTAGAATAGTCATAGGAATATACAAACCGTTTTCGAGCACTCAGCCTTTTTACACCTACAAACCTATTCTGGACATGGCTTCCAGATACGAATTCCATTTCGTCGGCACCGAAAATATTAACCGCATTTCCGCTGCCATCCATTATTGTTTTTCTTTTATCCCTGTCCTTTCTAACGAAGTATGTATTTTCCTTGTATTTAACATCGCACCAAATGGAATCATGAATTGATTCAGCATATATACTTATTGCCACACCAGAATCAGATACATCAAACAATTCAGATCCTGAAATAACCTGAGCGCGTGCGTCGATAATACAATTCACACTAGGTATATTTGGCATCAGTACTAATTTCATCTTTAATATCCCAAGCTCGCGCCAATTTCCGCCATCAACAACAGTCCAATTAGGTATGAAAGGTCAAGTCTTAGTGGAGTAGATGGGCATTCTAACACTCAAATTGGAATCATCAAAAATGTCCGCTTTGTCGAAAACCTAACTAATTATGCAGGCACATGCTTTGGCCGCTCTAGGGCGTTAGAAGGCAAATCTCAGACTTCCTTGAACGTCAGGAAAGGGCGATAAGGAGTCATCTTGCGAGAACGACCTACCGTCATTCACCTAAGCAATATTTTAGTGCATTAGTATATTTATTACTCTTAACAATATCTTGAAGACGCCCTGCCTTTGAATGGCTTAAATGATGGGATTTTATTAATGCAAAGCTAGTTTGCACAAACGAGAGTTAATAAATTAGGGCAATAATTAAAAATTTGACTATGTTCTATTGAGTAAGGAAAAAGGCAATCAGTGTCGCTCTAAAACGCTTACAGACAATAACTCGAACCAAAGGATTATATCGATGGCGGCCAGTCAGAAACGTTTTAAAGGAAAAGTTCTTTCGTCAACCTGTGATTTCCAAACCGCTGCAACCGATGTAGCCGGCCCTCATCATGTGTGGTATCCAGAATCACCAGAGGATGTTGCAACCGCTGTTGCCCTTTCTCACGAACATAAAACTTTTGTCAGAAGCGGTGCCCAAGTAGCACAGCAGGACATGGTAGACGGCTCTGGTGGCATAGTTATAAACCTGAGTGAATTGAACGAAATCACACTCAAGGATGGCATGGTCAGAGCAGAAGCCGCTGCAACGGCCGAAGACTTGGCAAAATTCCTCTCCGATAATGACCTCGTGCTGCCCATTACCGATAACTCGTTAAAGAGTGTCGCCTCCTGTGTACTTGGTAATGGTGCTTCCAACTTAATGCGGAGCCTCGGCCCCCTTTCTGACTATGTTGTCGAGATTAATGCGGTGGAACCGAACGGGACATCCATCACACTCAACGTTAGCCCAAGTAACTCCTGTCGAGATCAGTGCCTTACTTGCAAAGCGGTGATCACAGAAGTCGCCTTTAAGTCAGTGCCTGTAGCAGACCTCTGGATGCTCCGTTTTACCAGTATTTATCCTGGTTACGACGATTTTCTCGAGCTCGCCCGCGCCTTGTTTATCGATAGCGCTATACCCTCAAAATGCGACCTCGTATTAGATGCCTATAGCGGGCCGCACGGCATGCCCGTCATCAGCATCGAAGCACTGGGCACGTCAACGCAAGACAAAACTATATTAAAGAAGCTTGTCGACGATGCTATCTCTGGCCTTCAGCCTGACCTGGCGGCAGATATTGTAGAGAAGCCATACAACGGTGCCGACGTTCTTGAAGCCATTTCTGATACCGGACAAGGCGCAGGGCTGGACCCTACCGTAGACTCTGATAGGCTGCACCGTGTCGCAGACCCCGCGGACTTGGATGATTTTCTCGTTCAGTATGCCGAAGACGTTCATCACGGCATCGCATATGGGGACACAGGTAAAATCCACAGCGAACTCCATTTGGCCTCCCGCTTGCAAATGAACCGTGACAATACTCTTGAATTTAGTGGTTATGCCTATACGCCAAAACCCATCATAGAACATTCAACTGCCACAATTCTAAGCGCCCTCGTTCCCAGAACAGTAGCACCACCACTTCACGCTGGCACCACGATGCCACTCCCTCTGTCTGCACCCAGTGGACCCATTGCTGGCTTTACCGGTGACGTTTACCGCCCAGGGGAACGCGGATACAAGAGACGCTCTAAGACATACGCTTCCTCGTCGTATCCAAAGTCGCAAATGAGCCCCTTTATGGTGGCTTACCCACGTAACGTGCAAGACATAGCAGTAGCCCTTGAATTCGCCCACACAAATAATAAAAACGTAGTTGCACGTAGCGGTGGACATCAATACACAGGAAAATCTTCCGGCGGACAAGACGTGATAGTACTGAGCATGGACGCGTTCAGAAAGATGGAAATCTCGGGAAATATCGTTAATGTCGGCCCTGCCATTCGCCTAACAAAACTCGCAAAAACCTTCAAAAGTAAAGGCATCACCATTCCTCATGGTGAGTGTCCATTGGTCGCTATTGGAGGCCACGCCCAAACAGGCGGTTATGGACACCTTGTGCGCAGTTTTGGTTTGGCCCTGGATTATATTCAAGCCTTTGACATTGTATTGGCCGACGGAAGCTTACGTAAAGTCGCTCGGCCCGTGCCCAGTGTGCCACCCACAACCCCGGAAGAAAAACTCGACAAAGAAATATTCTGGGGTGTACTCGGCGGAAACGCAGGGTCATTTGGCATCGTGACAAACTACACGTTCGAGTGCGTTAAAGATTCGGACCACCCAAACTCATACGGATATAGCTCGAAAGCGCGGTATAGCAAATCTCGCTACCGAAAATTAATGAAAGAAGTGCAAACATGGACTGAAGAAATCGAAGACGGAACAATACAACCCGGCATAGACTTCATGATGACAGTCGAGTCATCACAGGTACCATTCTTTCCCGTATTGCTCGTTGAGATGGTACACGCCAACCTCGGTGGCAAGAATGAAGTGGTTGATGGTGACAAGGTCTTTCGCCCGATCATCAAAGCCGCGTCAACTCTGCTCAGTTTCGTTGATAAAGGCACCACTCCGCTGTCGCATTTATCAGACTCCTTCGTACGCCGTCCACCTTATACCACAAAGGACGGACGAGAATTTGAATACCCATATAAGAAGCGAATCAACTGTACCGCTAACGCATTAAGCAACGACTTCGTCAAACAGTTTGTGGGCATGGTGGACGAAGTAGTCAGCGATACATCTGGCGTAAAGCTTGTCTTTCAAATGCTGTTTGGTGGTGGCGCTTACCAAAAGTCCGAACGTCGTGCGGATACCTCAATTCCTCAACGAGACTATGTCTACTGTTTTGTTTTTGACCTATTTTACAAAAAGGGCCATGAAAAGACCGCAATTAATCTTCAGAAGAAGATGCAACATCTGATAGACACTCACTTTAACCATAGTCAGGAGCGACGAGTATTTTGGGGCACATTTGGCGACACGGATATCAGCAACCCTGATGTGCGCAAGATGTACTACGACAGTCAATTTCAGTATAAACGTTTGCAGAATCTTAAGAAGAAAGTGGATCCCAATGATGTCTTCCATACTGAGCTGACGGTGCAGCTACCGTAGTTAATGGGTACCGGCAGGTCTTTGCTTCTTCATAACATCGCCAAGTTGAGCACATATTTGGGGTGCTGCTGCGTGTAGGCACGAATAGTGTGATAAGCCTTCCATTAATTCAGGGGTTGAGGTGGTTGGCATGTTCTTATTTAGGTAGTGGGCCATGCTAACAGGGGACCAATTATCATTAATGCCGTGCCATATATGGGTATTAGAACCGCACTTGAGAACAGATTCTTTCCATGGTGTTACATATTGATTTATTTCTCTTATATAGCCTTTTACATTAACATTGAAACAATGCGATAGAACTGGCGTGATATACCCCTTAAATTCCGAAGTTTTGGACAATTCCTTATCCTCACCCGCAGCACTAGCAAACAACATTTTGAACAAAGCATTGGGGGCGGCTTTAGCGATGAGAGCCTGCCAATACGATAAGAGTGTAAAAATGGTTGGTTGCTTCATAGCTATAGAAAACACCATTTCCCCAGCCATACCCTTTAGGAAGTCAGTCGCGTCAAGTGGTGCAGCGGCAGATATAAGATATAGGTTACGAACCTTAGTTCCTAAATAAAGGCTAGTCTCAATGGCTGCATGACATCCAATTGAAAAACCAATTAAATCTACCTGATCTCCATTAGCCTTATCTATAATAGCGTCAGCCAAAAATTTATAGTACGCCTGGTTCTTTAATGATGAATCAACAGAGAAGCGATCATAACAAACAATATTTAAACCGTGCACTTTGGCATGCTCATCAAATATAGAACATTCTTCAGGTGAACCTGGCGCTCCATGAAAATATATAACCGTTGTCCCCTTTGGATTACCATACTCCACGATTTTCAATTCATTCTCCGCTGGTTATACATTGCTAGGTTGAACGTCCGTTATTCCAGCCCGCTCAACGATTTCTGTTTCAAATCCATCAATACTCTTCTGGTTCTTTTTAACCCAGTACTTCTCAATCCCTTCCCTCCCTTGTTTTTTCGACCAATTCGCCAAATCATCACGATCGCCATCATAGCTAAAATATGGGACAGACATTCCACATGACGATTGAACTAAACTGATATCTAAAACAAATATTTGCCTAGCAGCTACACTGGCAGGGAATTTGGAGCTATATTCATCCCATTTATTATCTGTTTGGTGAAGAACCTTCGCTTTTCCATAAGCTCGAAGTATTAAAGGTTTTCCTTCGAAAGCACAGAACATCAAGGTCATTCGAGGATTTAATAGAACATGAGAAGCCGATTCATTTCCACTACCGGTAAGATTTAGCCAGGCAATTTCTTTTGAATTAATTACTCGAAGCGAATCACCTCCTTTGGGCGATAGATTTACACTTCCTTTTTCTGCCGCAGTCCCGACAAAGTAAACTTTTTGCTCCGAAATAAACTGTATATGCTGATCACATAATTCTGAAAATTTCTGTCCCATCTAATCTTCCTTAATTTTTTACATTCATGCCTTTGATACCATAACGGTATACTTTACAAAATATCGAGTATGCAACATCCTCAGCTATTCAGCACCTTACATACCAAACAATTCCCTTTATATCAACAATTTAACCCAACCAAACACCCAGGCAGATCAACATTTATACACAATGTAATAGCTATTCTACATAACCTGCGTAGCAAGGTAAATTATACAAACACTTACCCTCTTATTCTTCAAACACCTACCTCATGATTGAGAGTCATCAATATGTCTATGGCTATTAGAAAGGCCAAATAGAACACGCAAAAATATTTTCATTAATCCATACTCAAACCCAATAACAGGTGTATATTGATCAAAGACACTTTGAGTTTGAGAGGGCTATGGTCACCAGCAATCACATCAAGAACAACCATTGATTTAATTAATACACACAAGGAGAGAAACATTATGGCATTTGAATTACCTGAACTACCCTATTCACAGGATGCACTAGAACCGCATATTTCAGCAGAAACATTATCGTTTCATTATGGCAAACACCATAACACTTATGTTGTTAAGCTCAACGGTCTTGTTGGTGGGACAGAGTTCGAGAATAAAACCTTGGAAGAAGTGATAAAAAGTTCTGACGGTGGTGTTTTTAACAATGCTGCGCAAATTTGGAATCACACCTTTTATTGGAATAGCTTAAGCCCAAATGGTGGTGGTGAACCTACAGGAAAAATCGCGGACGCAATTGCCTCTGCTTTTGGATCATTTGACGCGTTCAAGGAAAAACTTAATGACAAAGCAGTAAACAATTTTGGATCTAGCTGGACTTGGTTGGTAAAAAAAGCCGATGGAACACTTGATATTGTAAACACATCGAACGCAGGTACCCCTATCACGGAGGATGGCCTTACCCCTCTTCTCACGGTAGATCTCTGGGAGCATGCGTATTACATAGACTATCGCAATGTACGCCCAGATTACCTAAAGGCATTTTGGTCTTTGGTTAATTGGGACTTCGCAAACAAAAACTTTGCATAATATCTATTCAAAAATAGTATAAAGTGCATAAATCACTGACTTATGCACTTTATACTATTTGCTTTATCTGCAGGTCAAATCGCCAATGCGGGAATAATACCTGAACCCCAGATAATAATTGTTGCCGCCATAAAGCCTACCAACGTACATAATCCAGCCGTCAGTATTGAAGACGCAAAGATAAATCCCCTCTCCTCTGGAATATTCATGAAAATTGGCACACCGACATACAGCAAATAAAGGCTATAACAAACGGCCCCCATGACCACCAGAACATTCAACCATATCACCGGAAACAAGCCCACAAGACCAATAAAAAACATCGGTGTCGCGGTAAAACTAATAAATGTTAGACAACGCTCAAAACTCGCTTCAGCACCAAATGTCTTTTCCATCCAAAAAGTGATGTAGGACATAAACCCTACCCCTACTAACATCGCACAATAAAAAGCAATGGATAGCGGTAGAGCTCGTTCCGTTGACAACGTCAGATACTCATCCCCTGTTAGACTCAAACCCACCTGCGTAGTACCAAAATAGAGCGAGATTGCAGGAATAGCTGCGAGAACAGCGAGATGGGCAAGATACACATGCGTCATACTGTAATTTTCTTGTTTAATAGAAGCCCACTCAGCATGCGGATGAGAAAAAAGGCCATACAAGTGTTGAATATACATAGACATACCTCCCAAGGATTGTCTCACTATTGTAGTCAACCCCAATGAAAAACCACAAATATTCTATTACTTTTTAGAAATAAAAGAATACAACAAAACCCCTTAACTACACTTCAAAATACACATCAAACCACACCGCTGTATTTTGCTTACCGTTAAACGAGTTAACCTATTTTGGATACCTTTAGCAACCAGCGTATATCCGTCAATATATCTTTGCCATCAGTGCCAGGTGAAAATCGCAAAACAAGATTACCTAGCGGGTCAATTAGCCAAATACTATAGTCATCTGCTGGTAGCTTATTCTCCGTTAGCCACAAAGACATTTTTTCTGTGAGCTGCTCAGATTCCAACACTACATTATTCGGAGGAAAAAGTTCATGGTCATTTTTCTTAAGCCAAATTGATTGAAGACGGCTAAATTCCTTTCCTAACGCCTTGTGCACTTGCTGCATAAGAATTAGCTGCTCTTTACAGTCAGCACCACACTCCCCCCCCATCAACATAAGTCCCCAACGGCCACTTTGAAGCTCCGCAACACCTTGAGGAACCACCAAACCAGATGTCATCAACTGCCCGTGATTTTTCATGCCTTCAGGCAAACCCCAACCAGTACCTGCAATAAACCACGCCAAAAGTGCGGGAGCAAAACCCACAAAGAAGAGTATTCTAAGCTGCCAATTCTTGTTGATTTTCATCGTTCACCCTGCTGATTGAAATTTTCATAAAGAGTATTAAAGTGAACCTCTGGCAACGACCACCCAGAAACAGGTGTTAAAGAATAGATCACTGCGGGATAGTACGCTTGCCCCCAATGATCACCTAACAAATTGAGGTCTATATGCTGTAACAGAGATGGCCAAGATGGATCCAACAATGGGTCTTGTAACATAAACCCTTCCCTGGGCATTTTCGTCATACCGTCAATAGCAATAAATTCTGGAAGTGTATGGGTGAGCTCAAGATCAACTGTTAGTGGTTGCCAGCCTATATTTACCAGCACTCTATCATAGGGTAAATTTTCAGCAGCAAGCTTAACATCAACTAATACTTCCCTGCCTGGACGGTGCTCTTTCGATCGATTATCGAGAAGATAGTGCGCCTCAATACTGCCTTTTATTTCTACCTTCTGATATTCATGCGGGTGGTTTGATAAATTTACGGCTGAGTATTGATTCTTTTCCTGCTGAAGAAGATAACGCTCGTTGGCAGAAACACCACGCTGCCATTGCCAAACCGATAAAACTAAACACAAAATTACCGCAAAGGAAGTAAATAAAAGAAAATAGATACCAGAAGAAAACTGATATTGGCCAGCGCGTAAACTCAGGTTATAGTGCGTCAAACAAATCATCCCTCAATCGAGGCAACGCCAGCATGCCGTACAAATTACTTATTATTATTGGTCTCATCATTGTCATCGTTAGCTTATTTTATAGCTTTTATCACTTACTATCATCAGAGAAAACCGGAAACAAAGTTCTGATCCCACTGGCGTACCGCGTAGCCGCCAGCATCGCCGTGTTGATACTGGCATATTTGGAACTCAGTCAGAAGACATAAACCAACAAAAAGAGACACAACCAAACCACATCAACAAAGTGCCAGTA
>MAAC01011388.1_pt1 | contig 31475 bp, 24 predicted proteins | sample 1115981 | NCBI WGS metagenome assembly MAAC01 (sample SAMN04961126, study PRJNA320927) | seawater metagenome | isolation source: sample BD02T64 sea water enriched with oil for 64 days | place: USA:Gulf of Mexico | collected 2013-07-27 | reverse complement strand
TTGTCTCAGTTTAAAAAAGATGGCCTTATTTCTACATCAGGAAAACAAATAAAAATAGAAGACCTCGAAGGTCTTAAACGAATAGAATAAAAAAAGCTCTGAAATTTCAGAGCTTTTTTTTAGGGATATCTAAAGCGAGTGTTATACTCGCTTTAGATAAAATCACACTTTAACAGATTATCTACTACAGTGTCAATTGCTATTAATCGAACTACAAGATTATAAAGTGATCTCAACCATTTGCTATTAATTTAGTTTTTATATAATATTCTTCAGTTTTGAGTTTGTGTATTATTAAATTCTGTTCTCATCTAAAATTACTGTTATTTAATGAACCAATCTCCTCTTGAATGTTTTCTTGATTATTGTACACATGAGATTCATGCTCATGATCTAAAATTGTTAAGTATGTTCCTTTTTCCATGATTATATTTTAAAAATTTTAAATCAACACAAACAATTATACTATTTGCATTATGGCATGAGTCATTTAATTCCGGATATTAAGATTTTTGTGATTCAAGGGCCAATATGGCCACCCCTGTACTTTAATCATTTAGTACAGGGACTAATTTCAAGGGATCAATAAATCGTGAATTTTCATGTTATTGGATGCTGATTTTAATTTTTTGCATTAATTCCATGTCTATTTTATTCTTGGATAATATTATATCATTTATTTTTTCTCTAGTTAAAGGCTTAGTGATATATCCAGTGCAAAATTTGTTGCTTAATGCTTCGGAAATATCGGGTTCACAAATGGAGGATGATAGAAAAAAAACATCAACTGGGTTAATAATAAACATTTGTAATTTTGCTAATTTGTTTAAGAACTCAAAGCCATTCATTGAGGGCATGTTTATATCTAACAAAATAAAATCAATATCTAAAAATATTGAAGAGTTCTCATCTTTCTCTGCGTTTTCAAAATAATCTAGAGCTTCAATAGCGCTATTGAATATTTTTGGAACTCTATATTTAAGACTAAGTGAAATTATTTTTTGATTGATAAAGCAATCAATTTTGTTATCATCTATAATTATGATGCGCTTCAAATTGTTCATGCTATATGTAGATTAGGTAGTTGTATGTCAAATTGTGTTTCCTTATTTATAATGCTGCTAACAGCGATGGTCCCCTTTAGTTTTTCTACGGAGTTTTTGGTGATGTATAATCCCATTCCAGTCCCATCTACAATATGGTTACTTCTGTAATAAAGATTAAACACATTATCTAAGTCTTCTTTGTTTATACCAGTACCATTATCTTTAATTGTGATTTTAACCCCAGAATCTGTTTTAATTGCGTTTATAACGATAAAAGGGGTATGGGATGAGCTACGTGGCCTTCGAAATTTAATAGCATTCTGCAAAATATTTTGCAAAATAGAACTCAATATATATGGATTTGAAGGAAAATTAAGTTGTTTAGTTATGTTTATGTTGAAGCAAATATCGTCGTAACCATCGGTCTGCTTTAGCACAATTAAAGTTTGCTTTAACAAATTGTTGAAATCAATATTCTCGGAAGTAATTGTTTGATTACTAATTTTTGAAGCTGTAGAAAGATTGTCAATAAGTATTTTTCCATTATTTAAAGTGTGTTCAAACATCTCCAAAAGCTCCATAGCACCCTCACTAATTTGCTCTTGTTTAATTAGTTGAACCAATCCTTCTAATGTAGTGTATGGCGCTCTTAAGTCATGACCTGATCGGTATAAAAACAGTTCAAGTTCATCCGTTTTTTCCTGTAGTTTTTCATGAGTCGCTTTATTTTTTGTAATATCGCGTCCAATATTTAAGATTAAATTTTCACCATCGATTTCAACGGGATGTGAGGTCAATGCGATATCAATTAGCTTACCTTCTTTTGACTTGATTTTAATTTCGGAACTGCCGTAAGCTTCTCCATCGACAGCGTTCAATAGCTCTTTAGTTTTTGCTTTCATGTTATTAGAAAGTATGTCAAAATCAAAGATGTTCCTATTTGAAATATCCTTAGTTGAATAACCAGTAATATTCATAGCAGCTGTATTCCATTTTTTAATTTCTCCTTTAGTATCACATATGAAATAGGCATCGGGAGCAGAGTCAAAAAGGAATTTAAATTTTTCCTCAGAGCTTCTTAGTTGTTCTTCCTTCTGTTTTCTCAACCGAATATCTCTAACAATGCATTGGATTACATCTTCCTGACCATCGTTAAATACTTTACTACTTATTTCTACATTTATAACGCTACCGTTTTTATGTTCTAATTCGGCTTCAAAAATGATATCATTAACTCTAGCCAAATGCTTTAGTTGCTTATATATGAGCGCCATGTTTTTTTTCGAAGATAAATTCACAAAGTGCATTCCATTAAATTCAGCGTTTGTATATCCTAATAGTTCGGTTGCTTTTTTATTTATATTTGTAATCTTTTTAGTGTTTTTATTAATAATAAAAATGGCATCGTTAGCAGTATTAAAGATGTTTGAAAATTTATTTTCAGCTATTTTTAAACGATTAGTATCTTCTTTGTTTTTTGTAATGTCATAACGTATGGCTACAAATTTTTCAATATCACCATGTTTATCTACAAAAGGTACTATAGTTGCTCTTACCCAGTAAAAAGAGCCATCTTTTCTCTTATTACATATTTCGCCTTTCCAAATTCTATTTGAGCTAATTGCCGCCCACATACCTTTAAATAGGCCGGCTGGTTGTTTCTTAGAATTTAAAATGCGGTGGTTTCTTCCAAGCAATTCCTGCTCATCATAACCAGAGATTTCACAAAAAGTGGCATTGACATAAATAATGATGCCTTTTGGGTCTGTAATTGACACCAAAGCAGAGGAATCTAGCGATTGTATTAACTGCTGCTCTTGATTGTTATGCCATACTGGTTTTGACTCTATTTCCATGCTAAAGTTTGTGGCTTATATTCTAAATAATCTATGCTTTTATCAATCGTACTAAATACTCTTGAAGGGATAAAAGGATTATATATTCTTATGTAATTATGAATCAATAATTTAATGGGTAGTTCGTTTACTATAAATGAAATTTTCGTGAAATTCGTATTTAACTTAAAGTTTTTTGCAAGTAAACTAAATGTACTGCTGGAAGGGACTCCAGTTACATTTCTTAGATCAATTAATAATGGTGTTGGTGTATCTTTAATAATTTTAGCAGCAACATATATATATCTATTAAAGAGCTCAGCATTAAAATCGGTGAAATTCTCTTCATTTTCAATTTTGAAATATAAAAACCCTCTAGGGTCCTTATAGAATTGACTCATGAGATTCGTGAATTTATATTCAGATATATAATAATTTGTTGACATATTACTTAATTGTACAATGAGTAATAGACAACAGCAGTGCCAAAGTATGAAATGAGTTAAAATAATATTATAACATATAGGGATTCAGTTAGTTACTTTGGATCATTATTTGAGGAGATTCAGTCCGTCTCACGGAATACCGTTAATAGAAATCAGTGTATATGGAGATCAACGGTATACCGTTGAAATAATTAAGATCTTTTGATTCCGAATTTCTTCATTCTGTCGCGTAAAGTACTAGGTTTAATGTCTAATAATACAGCGGCACCTTCCTTGCCATTAATTTTCCATTGAGTCTCCTTTAGTGTTTTTAGAATATGGTTTCGCTGGAGCTCATCTAGTGTAACATTGTGTCCTTTTATAAGAGTTTTGCTTTGTGGTGAATTGTCAAACTCTCTAATCATAAGAAGGTCTTGATTTGAAATAATAACAGCACGTTCTATTAAGTTTTCTAATTCTCTTACGTTTCCTGGCCATTTGTATGATTGCATCTCTCGTAGGGTTACATCTGAAATGTATTTTATCTCTTTTCTGTGTTTTTTGCAATATTTGGTTACAAAGTGATCTGTCAAAATAGGAATATCTTCAATTCTCTCTTTAAGAGCAGGTACTGTTATGGGAAATACATTTAACCTAAAATATAAATCTTCTCGAAACCGATTATTTTCAATTTCCTTTTTAAGGTCTTTGTTTGTGGCTGCAATAATTCTTACATCTAGTTTGCGAAGCACAGAACTTCCAACAGGTTCAATTTCACCTTCTTGTATTGCTCTTAATAATTTGGGCTGTAATGCTATTGGCAATTCTCCTATTTCGTCCAAAAATAAGGTGCCATTATGGGCTAATTCAAATTTACCAATTCTATTTTTAATGGCGCCAGTAAACGATCCCTTAACATGTCCAAATAATTCACTTTCTATGAGTTCAGAAGGGATGGCTGCACAATTTACACGAATTAACGATTTGTCTTTGCGATTGCTAGTATTATGTATGGCCTTTGCTATGAGTTCTTTTCCTGTCCCAGTTTCTCCAAGAATAAGAACAGTGGCATCAGTACCAGAAACTTGTTCTACTTCGGTTAAAACATTGCTAATTTTAGTACTGGAATACACCATGTCTTCATAATTAAAAGACAATCCTATTTCTTCTTTTAAAAAAGTATTTTCTTCTTCTAATTGTTTTTTTAATCGTTCGACTTCCAAATAGGACTTTTGTAAATCTTCTTCAGCTTTTTTTCGTTCTGAAACATCCCTAATAATACTGGTTACAAACGTTTGATTATTTACCTCCCATTTTGAAAAAGAAATTTCAATTGGAAACTCTGTGCCATCTAATCTTAGTCCATAATACTCATGAGTTTTGTTTTTTAATTTTTTATTTTGATTTGTTTTTTGTTTTTGCAAACCATTTCGATGTCCTTCTTTATATCTAGGTGGAATGATTATATCAATATTATTATTTATAATATCTGAATATTCATACCCAAATAATCTTTTAGCGGCAATGTTCCAAGTGGTCACACTCCCATTCAAGTCAGTTGTAATAATAGCATCTGCAGCCGACTGAGTAACAGATCTATTAAACTCTTCACTTATAATTAGTTTTTGGTCTATTTTTTTTCGTTCGGAAATATCTCTGAACTCTACAACTCGCATTTTTTTTCCTTCATATGGAATCATTTTTGCTTCTAATCTTAGCGGAAACTCCTCCCCGTTTTTTCTAAGCCCAACAACTTCATATGCTTTTTCATAAGAGGATAATATATTTTGATTAACTACCATTCTTGAATTCTTGGCAATACACATTAATCCATCCATTCCAATAAGTTCCTCAAAAGAATAACCGGTAATATGTGAAAGGCCTAGATTACAATCTTTAATTATACCATTATCGTGAATTGCAATACCACCAAATGAAGCGTTATGTAATGCTTTAAATCGTTTTTCACTTTCTTTTAAATCTTTATCGGCCTTTTTATTTTTAGTAAGATTTATGACGAACACGATATATTCATTTTGAGTTTCTTTAAATAATGATCCTCCAATTAAAATTGGTATACGGTGGCCGTCCTTATGATAATATTCTTTTTCAAATGGTGTCCAATAGCCTTTTTGTTCAGCCTCTTTTAATGCCGCCATATCTAAATGTAAGAATTCCGGAGGGGTTAATTTGGTCCAATCCAGCTTTCCTTCGGCCAGCTCTTGTTTTGAATAGCCTAACATTGTTAACATGGTATCATTAGCGTCAATTATATCACCTTTAACATTAGACTGTAAAATCCCAATAAAGTTAGAAGACTTCCATCTTTCAAACCTATCAGCACTCGCTCTTAGTGATTTTTCTGCAAGGACACTCTCAGTAATGTCTTGAAAAACACCTAATAATTTGGTCGGTTTACCCTCTACAGAAGTGACTTCACAAGTAGTTCTAACGTGTATGTGGCGCCCTTTGGTGGTTAAGGTTTCCAGTTTTAAATCATAACCTTCTCCATGTGTCATAGCCGCTTCTAAAGCCTTTGAAATAATACGACGTGAATCTGGTAAAAAATAACCAACGCCTGCATCCACAATAGGGTTAAATTCTTCTGGCGTTGTGTCGTGAATATTATAGGTTTCTTTTGTCCAAAATAAATTATTGCTAGCAACGTCTAATTCCCAACCACCTAATTTTGCGATAGCCTGTGTTTCTTCTAGTAATTGATTACTTCTATTTAGCTTTAATTCAGAAAGCTTCCGCTCTGTAATGTCATATCCAATATTGTAAGTTAACCCGTCTGGTAGAGTAAAGTTAGCCCACATCACCGTAAGTTTCTTCCCTTTTTTTGTAAGTGGATTCCATTCTTTGAAATTTCCTTCCGGATTTGTAGTAACAGATAGCATCACTTCTTGTAGTATTTCTGGATCAGGATAGAAAAGATTCAATGAATTATCATGAGAATTTAACTCGTTTAATGTCCAGCCAAAAGTTTGTTCACATTGCCTGTTCCACAGTACACATTTACCATCTTTATCGAAGGCGTCTATTAGCACTGGGGAATTTTCAAATATTGTTCTAAAACGTATCTCACTCTCTTTAAGCGATACTTCAATTTTTTTATTCTCGGTAATATCACGAATTGTTCCAATGAGAAATTTGTTTCCATCACCGTCTATAAATCGATTTTTCCTAGTAGAAATGGTTTTTGATTTTTCACCTTTAAGCGTAAGAAACTCTTCATTAATGTTTTCTTGTCCATCTGTGATCACTTGCTTATCAATCTTTAAAAAGCTTTCTCTTTCCTGTGGTGTAACATTTTCTGCAAGTGTTTTACCAATTATTTCGGTCTTAGTTAGCTTAAGTAAATTACAGAAAGAATCATTAACAAGTAAAAGCCTACTTTGGTCATCTTTTACAAATACAGGATCTCCTATATTATTAATGATATTGTCAAGGTACATCTTACTATTTATAGCGGTTTCTTCGGCTTTTATTAATTTTAGTTCTGCCTGTTTACGTTCAGTGATATCTATGTGAGTACCAACTAATCTTCTAGCCTTACCTGTTTTGTCAAAAAATGCATTAGCTCGTGAATGAACATCAACCCATCGTCCACTTTTATGCTTCATTTTAAATTCAATTTCAAAAACATCTCGCTGTTTATTAAATAGTTCATCAAGCATTTTCATGGTCTTTTTCACATCTTCAGGTCTGGTTAATTCCTCCCAAACACTAAATTCATTTGGTAACTCATCATCTTGATAACCCAACATTTTCTTCCATCTCGGAGAAAAATAAGTTTCATTTGTTTCTAAGTTCCAATCGTATAAACCATCTTTTGTAGCATCCATAGCTAACTCATATCTTTCTTTTTGATCATTTAAAAATTTGTCAGCAATTATACTATCGGTAATGTCCTGAACGGTTCCGCGCATACCTAGAATTTCTCCTGCGCTGTCATGGGTGATTCCTGCCACCGTTTCAAAATAGCGCCATTCGCCACTTGTATGTCTCCCTCGAAACTCTCGCTTAAATGGATTACCAGTTTCCAAACATGACATTAAATTAGAAATATACTCATCTTTATCATCAGGATGGATGAGTTTATTAAATTCGTCTTTCGTTATTTTTAATTCATTTGCATTAAGTCCGAACAGACTAAATAATTCCTCAGACCACCAAAGTTCATCATTGTAGATATTACCTTCAAAACTACCTATATGAGCAACCGATTGTGCCTCACGAAAGCGAAGTTCACTCATTCGCAAATCGATATCGGCTTGTTTACGTTTACTTATGTCTTTAATGGTTCCGGTTATCTTGGTGCGTACACCTTTATGGTCAAATTCTTTTTTGGCATTACCAAGAATCCAAATTACTTTTTTGTCTTTAGGACGAATAATTCTAAATTCGGAAGAGACATGTTCTAAATCAGTTTTGTCAAGAAGTAGTTGTGCATTTTCATAATCTTCGGGATGTACAAAGTTTATCCATCCCTGTATGTCTCTTATATAAGATTGATCGATCCCAATAATCTCATCGCATATTGATGAAGTTTCAAATAAATTTGTACTATCGTCAAAAACAAAAGTTCCTAATCTTGTGATTTCCAGTGCTTCTTTAAATTTTTCTTCACTTTCTATTAAACTAAGCTCGGCATGCTTGAGCTTAGTAATATCTACCATAATCCCACGCAATTTGTGAGGAGCACCATTTTTAACCACAACATTGACAATATCCCTTAACCAAAAGATTTCACCGTTTTTGGATACAAAACGATACTCGAAATCGTGTGGTAATTTTTTGTTTGTTTGAGAAGCACAATAATTAACAGTTTTGACTTTGTCTTCCTCATAGATATTGCTGGCCCAAAAACCATCCTTATACCAATCTTTGATAGGGAAACCCAATAGGCGTTCCGCTTTCTTACTTACAAAATTAAACTTAAACGTTTGTGCATCTGCCTCCCACACAATCCCATCTGTAGAATCTACTAAATCTCTGAATCGGTCTGTGTTTAACTTAGCAACTTTTTCAGCTTCCTTTAGTTTGGAAGTATCTTTTGTGTTTTGTGTTTCGGTTTTAAAGTTCTTTAATTTTTCAACCTCTGCCTTTAGTTGATCAATTTCAGTTAAAAGTTGTGCCTCAGTTTTGATGTTAGGTTTTTTCATAATTTATGTACCTGCCATATGGAATAAAAAATATATTAACATTAAAAGGATTGCTAATAATAGAGTCAATAAGCCAAGACAAATTGGTTAATAAAATAATCACTAAATAATATTCAAAGATGTAATAGATCCAATATTTTATTTTGACATTGAAGATTATACTGCTCGAGGGATTATTTAGCTATTCAATCTAGTAAATGTAAGCATTTAATTCATATTTTGATTATGAAATTATAATTAAAGCCTAGGGGCTGGGGCCAATAACTAGTGCATTCAGTAAATTATAAACAGGAGCAGAAGAACGGTACATGATGCCTAAACCAACGAGTTCTCTTGCCCTAAAAAAATCCAATTTAAAAATAAAATATTCACGAAAACCGTTGGGAGTCTAAAAAAAATAGCCCTTAAATGGCTTAATGGCATAAAAAAAGCTCTGAAATTTCAGAGCTTTTTTATTTATTTCACTTTTAATTGAAAATAATCACCTAAGCCATTGAATAATGGTCGTTAGATTCAAGAAATTTATTTATTTCCTTAATCCAATGTAAAGGATTTTACATCTTTAAATGGTGACGTTTCAAGTGTTTCCATTGAAGATTGATATGGTTTCCAATCGTCATTAAAGAAACTGTTGGTTTTAACAAGAGCCTTTCTTAAATCATCTTTAGCATGTTTAATTAAAGTACGTTCTGTAGATGTTAATCCGTTTGGTCGTGTGGCAGAATAATAGCCTGCTATTCCAATACGCTGATTAATATTTACCGTAGGATCACTTGTAATACCTTGTCTTTTATCTTCTTTTCCTAAGTATAGGGCTAGCACTTCGTCAATTTTTTTAACGATGTCTTTTGAAGATTTGATTTGATCTTTGTATAGCTTCTTATCCAATTTAGCTAAATTCTTACTGTAATCTGATGCAATTGTTTTGCTTTGTACCAGTTGTTTTACAGCATCAGCAGCGGTTTGTCTAATTCCTTGAATTTCTTTAGAGGCATTGTATGTGTCGTTAATGGCCTTAGTAGAAACTTCAATTCGTGGATCTGTGTTTACAGTAATCATTTCTTCCGAAGTTTGATCACCAAAACTCATGACTACTTTGTAAGTCCCTGGCTTCACACCAGTACCTCCTGGTTCACCACGACGTTTTCTAATTGTTCTCGAAGGTCTGTCACCACCTTTTTCACTCATATACCAAGTCCATTTATGAACGCCACTTTCTTTAGGAGCTTTACGTTTTAATGTTCTAATTAAACGTTCTCCATCATAAATGTTCATTGTAATGGAATCCCATTTAACCACATTTTTATCGTCACCTTGAACTTCTTTAGCTGTATCCTCATTTTTATCAAGCTCTTTCTTGCCTCTTTTCTTATCTTTTTTGCTTTTCTTTTTAGCGTCGGTTTTAGCTTCTTCCTTCTTTTTCTCAGCAACTTTAATATAATATGCTAATCTGGCACCACTACCACGATTTTGTCCATTGAAAATCGCATCACCTCCAAAACGGCTTCCCGTAGGTTGTTTGTAAGAGGCTTGAATTGCTGTAGGCGGGCTAAATAATTCTAACTTCTGATTTAATACGCCAGTATTTTTTGCGATGGCTCGCAAAGGGCGGATATCATCCAATACCCAAGCAGCACGACCAAAAGTACCAATTACCAAATCATGTTCACGTGGGTGAATTACTAAATCTTTTACAGATACCGTTGGAAATCCTTCAGTCCATTTAGTCCATTTTTGCCCTGCATTTACAGAGATATATAAACCATCATCTGTTCCTAAGAACATTAAATTTGGTTCTTCAAGATCTTCTACAATAGATAAGGCATAACTTTCTACATCATTACCATCAACGATACGCGTCCATGTGCTGCCATAATCTTTAGTTCTATATACATAAGGTGTATAGTTAAAGCGTCTATAATCATTAGCAACTAAAAGTGCTTCCCCTTTATTTTTGTTAGAGGCTTTTATTTGCGGGATCCAACTTCCAGCAGGTAATCCTTTAATATTTGCCGAAACATCTGTCCAGGTTGCACCTCCATTTTGAGTAAAATGTACACGGCCATCATCTGTACCAGCCCAAAGCATATCCTTTTCAACTGGTGAAGGTTCTATAACTAATACCGTACAATGATTTTCTGCACCTGTAGCATCCATTGATAAACCACCACTTTCATGTTGTTTTAATTTTTCAGGATCATTGGTTGTTAAATCTGCTGATATAAGTGTCCATGTTAAACCTTTGTCTGTAGATTTATGAACAAATTGACTTCCAAAATAAACGGTGTTATTATCAAAAGGATCAATATTTATAGCCGAATTCCAATTGAATCGCAGGTTTACATCTGGTTCAGGGTGTGTTGGTCTTACACTATAATTATTACCTGTTTGCCAGTCGTATCTACTCACCGACCCTTGTTGACTCATAGTCCATCCATAGCGAGAATCGTCTTTATCTGGTACAACATCAAAGCCATCACCAAAAGAAATCTCTTGCCAATATGAATTACGAATACCTTGTGCTCTCCAAACATATGCGGGACCTCTCCATGATCCATTATCTTGCATCCCACCATAAACATTATATGGATATTCATTATCAACATTTATATGATAAAATTGTGCCACTGGTAAGTTTCCAATAAAACGCCATGTTTTACCACCATCTTTTGTAATGTTCATTCCACCATCGTTACCGTCAATCATAAATTGACCATTATTAGGATGAATCCACCAAGCGTGATGATCAGGGTGTACACCATTGCTAACACCATAGGCAGGCATTAACTGAGAGAAACTTTTTCCGCCATCTTCACTCACATTTACATAAGTGAATACTGAGAATATACGATTTTCATTATCCGGATCTACACGGATATCAGAATAATAAAAAGGTCTGTTTCCTATTCCGCCAGAACCTCTACCACTAGAATTATCATTTATTTTACGCCATTTAAATCCACCATCAACACTTTTGTAAAGTGCATTCTTTTTAGATTCAATTAAGGCATAAATAATATTTGGTTTATTAGGAGCAATGGCAAGGCCAATTCTCCCTAAATCTCCTTTAGGCAGTCCTTCTTTGTCCGATAATTTTTTCCAAGTTTTCCCACCATCATGGGTAATGTGCATTCCAGATCCTTCACCACCAGAATTAAAAAACCACGGGTCTCTTTTATGTTCCCACATAGCAGCAATAAGCTTATTAGGGTTTTTTGGATCCATTACCAAGTCGGCAGCTCCTGTTTTGTTATTAGCAGCTAAAATATGTTGCCAGGTTATCCCTCCATCTTCGGTTTTATAAACACCACGCTCGGGATGCTCACCCCAAGGTGATCCTATTGCCGCGACATAAACTATATCAGGGTTGGTTGGGTCAATAATAACACGGTGAATATGTCTTGTATTTTCCAGACCCATAGAGGTCCAGTTTTTACCGCCATCTAGAGATTTGAAAACACCATAACCACCATTTAAACTATTTCTAGGGTTTCCTTCACCAGTCCCCACCCAAATAACGCTTGGGTTTGATTGCTGAATTGCAACAGCTCCAATTGAAGCAGTAACTTCTTTTTCAAAAATTGGATTCCATTTAATACCTCCAGAAGTAGATTTCCATAATCCACCAGAGGCAGTCCCAACATACATAATATCTGGATTGTCGAGTACAACATCAATTGCTGTGACACGACCAGACATGCCACCAGGTCCAATGCTACGAGGTTTCATGTTTTTTACTAAGTCCATCGAGAATTCCTGTGCAGAAAGCAAGGTAATGCAAAACAGCATTACAAGAGTGATAACTTTTTTCATTTGATTTTTTAGTTAGTTAATCGAATGGTTAAAGTTAATGAAAAGCCCTTATTTTTTTCTTAATGAGATGTTAATGCTTTTTAGTTTTATAGCTTTTTATTTGCTTAGGTTTTAACCATAGCCAAAAACCGCTAAACGCCAATAAAATTAGCCCTATTGAAGTCGTTGAAGAATATAATAGTTTAACACTATCTGATTTATTTTTGAATAGATAATCTAAAATAGAACCATCATGTATCATTTCGATGATGTTGTCGGTACGTTGTTCGGCGGCAATAATTTCACCGGTATAACAATTAATTTGCAATTCTGTAAAATGTTCTTCAAAACGCACTTTTGCAATTCCTTTTGAAGGGCGATAGTCAATTCTATTAATGGATGAAGATAATTGCATGGCCTCAACATAATCAATGGCATTCTTCTCAATAACGGCAAGCGAAATTAAAGATTGAGTAGAAATCTCAGTTTGTTGAGAAGGTGGTTGCAGTTTTAACTCCGCTTTCCAGGTTAGCAAGAGACCGGTAACACCTAATAAAAGCATAAAGAAAACCATAGGGACGGCAATAAACTTATGCAGCTTTCTATATTGGCGCGTATCTTTTGCTAATTTTTTTACTTTATTATTCAATTTACCATGGGTTAGTTTAGGCACCCAAAATATGAAATTTAAGCGAAATATTTCTTAAAGCGTTGTTAACTAATTTATCGAGTTTTTTTATTTGCACTACAAAATTCAATAATTTTTTCTATTCGGTTCTGCCTTGTTGCTTCTCGTTTTGCTTGGTTCAACCAATACAGGTATGATTTTCTATAACTAGGAGCGAACGCTTTATAATTTTTATGAGCAGTGGGATTTGCCTTAAAAGCCTTTTGTAAATCTTTGGAAATAACTTCGTTTTCAACATCATCTAATGCAGTCCACATGCCATTTTGTTTGGCTATTTCAATTTTTGCTAAGCCACTTTCTTGCATTAAATTGTCTTCTAATAACTGAATTATATACCTTTTATTTAAGGCACTCCAAACGCTTTTGGGATTACGAGCACAGAAATATTGACGCCGTTTGCCATCACCCAAACTTTTTACTGTGGAGTCAATCCAGCCAAAACATAGTGCCACTTTTACGGCTTCTTCCCAACGCATAGTAGGTACATTTAGTTCTAACTTGTAAAAAATTAAGTAGATACCACCTGAGTTGTCATGGTTTTGTGATAACCATTCGTACCATTCCACGTCACGTGCAAAAAAAAGTTCTGGTTTGTCATTCATAGTTTTAATCTCTATTATATTACAATGTACTTTTAGGTAATAATTAACGATGCTAAATAAAACACCCGTGTCAAATCAATTATATTTACACAGTAAATAAATAGCTTTTATGCGGCATTTTTTTGAGAATGAATATACTGCAAATTTTTAATTTATGAAGAATATCTATTTCATAATTGTACCACAAACACATCCATTGGATAGTCTCGGTCCTGCCCAATTATTTTATGAAGCTAAAGATAATGGTGCAGATATCAATCTTCATTTTGTATCCAGTACTTTAGAGAATGAATTAGACAGTGCCATAGGTATCGGTTTTTCTAAATTAACACCATATAAGGAATTTGAACTCACAGAAGATGATTTTGTAGTAATCCCAGGTATAGAATTTCCGTTATTAATAGATTCTAAATTTAAAAGAGAAAGTAAAGATTTTTATGCTTGGCTAAATGCGCAATATACAAATGGTGCAACCATGGTTTCTGTATGTACAGGGGCTTTTTTACTTGCCGATGCAGGATTACTCAAAGGAAAAAAAGCAACGACGCATTGGAAAGCTTTTGACATATTTGAACATAAATTTCCCGATACAGAATTATTAAAGAACAGATTATTTGTTGAAAACGAGCGTATTTATACCAGTGCAGGAATGCTTTCTGGTATAGATTTATGTTTGTATTTAGTAGAGAAAGAATACGGAATTAAATTTGCAATTGAGGTGGCTAAAGAAGTTGTGATGTACTTTAGGCGTGGTGAGTCTGATCCACAATTGAGTATCTTTCTACAGTATAGAAATCACTTAGATACTAGAGTTCATAGCGCACAAGATTTTATAGCAAGTAATTTGGAAAATGCTTTTACTATTGAAGATATTGCACATAGCGTTAGTATGAGTGCAAGAAATCTCACCCGTCAGTTTAAAAAAACGGCAGGGATTACTATTGGGGACTACCTAGCAAAGTTGAGGGTAGAACAATCCGTTAAGTTAATAGCCGAAGGCTATACAATGGAGTATGTCGCTCAAAAGTGCGGTCTTAAAAGTACGAATCAACTCAGAACACTACTTAAAAAATACGAAGGTATTATTCCCGTAGATTTAAAGGATATAAAATAAATGTCCTAATTCTGCGCTTAGTTGTCCTTTTTCTAAATAACAATGAGGCATACCTTTGTAGCTTTAAATATTAAAGCTATGCTGTGTTTTATCTAATAACAATATTATATACTCTTTTTTGGACACCCCCTTCTGAAGATATAACCGTATCATACAATTCAGAAATGGATGTCATTGTCATCAATGGAGTAGCTTCAAATGAAGCGGAATCTAATTATGATGTGTCTGTTTACTATGGAGAAGTTTCTGCTAGCCCGAAGATACCCCAAGTTATAGGCAGTTTGGAGCAGATTAATTCTCAAATATATTACAAATCGAAATATGGATTTTCTGTTGGGGCTTCTTATACAGTTATTGTAAGTTTAAATAGTGCTTCAGCAGGGTTAAAAAATGAATACAGATTTGTTCTTACTATTCCTAAGTTAGATCTAAAACCTACGGCATATGTTAAAACTGTTTATCCAACAACCAGTAGGCTTCCTATGAATCAACTTAAATTCTATATAGAGTTCTCTAAACCCATGAAAACTGGAAATGCTTTTGATTATATCCGACTCTATAATTTGTCGGAAGGAAAATTAGAAGAAGATGCTTTTTTAATTATGGCAGATGAGCTTTGGGATATTGATAAAAAGAGATTGACAGTGTTATTTGATCCGGGCCGAATAAAAAGAGGGATTCAGCCAAACCTACAGCTCGGACTTCCACTTGTTGAGGGCCAAAACTATAAACTAGTAATTGATAAAGATTGGTTGGATGTTAATGGAACTCAACTTACGACCAGCTATGAAAAAATATTTGAAGTCATAGCCGTAGATAGAATCGCACCTAATAAAAATAATTGGAAGATTACAATTCCAGAACAAGTTACTAAGAACCCAATAATCATAAATTTTAACGAATCTATGGATGCTGGTTTAATGCAAACTTCTCTCATTATTGTTAATAAAAATAATAAAGAAGTGAAAGGAAAAGTGATGCTAAATAATCATGAAAGTTTATGGTTATTCACCCCGAAAAAACCTTGGATAGAAGGAGACTATAAAATTGTGGTAGATGCATGGCTTGAAGATTTAGCTGGAAATAGTTTGAGGCGAAAGTTTGATGTAAATCTTAATGATATGGTAGATCATCCAAAAAATATTAAAGAGGTAATAATTCCTTTTAAAATAAATTAAAAATTTAATCAAGTAAAATAAATATTAAAAATGAAGCTAAGTATAATAAAGGTAACACTAGTGTTATTGATTTGTAGTTTAAATTTAAATGCTCAAAACGGAATTACCCTTCCTGAATCCCAAAATCAAAAAGTAAGCCTTAGCCAATGGATTGGTTTGGTAGAAGTAAACGTAACCTACAACAGTCCAAATGTAACAAACCCGAGGTCAGGAGAAGATAGAACAGGCAAGATTTGGGGAGAATTAGTGCCTTATGGATTTCACTTTGTAACATTTGCAAACCAAATGATTCCTTGGAGAGCTGGGGCTCAGACAAACACAGTTTTTACTGTAAGCCATGACGTTAAAATAGAAGGTAAAAACTTGCCAGCGGGTAAATATGGACTGTTTATGATTGTTGAAAAAGATGAATGGACCATCATCTTTTCAAAAGATTATAATTCTTGGGGGGCTTTGTATTACGATCAAAAAGAAGATGCTTTGAGAGTAAGAGTAAAGCCAACTAAAACAGCTTTTACAGAGTGGCTAACCTATGATTTTATTGAAAGAAAAAGTGATCATGCTGTTATGGCGTTGAAATGGGAATACCTGTCAGTTCCAATAAAAATTGAGGTGCCAAATATTAATGAGTTATATGTAAATAAGTTGCGAAGTGATTTACGTAATGGCGCTGGTTTTGAATATCATAATTGGATAGAAGCAATCGACTTTTGTGTAAATAACAATATCAATTTAGATGAAGCATTAGTTTGGGCAGATTATGCAATTAATAGACAATGGTTTGGTAATAAAAATTACGGAACATTTTCTGCGAAAGCAAAGGTCTTAGAAAAGTTAGGCAGAAATGAAGAAGCAAAATTACTAAGAGAAAAAGCGCTTAAAACGGCAACGGCAAAAGAGATTTCTAATGAAGGAAGAAGATTATTGTCAAATAACAAAAACAAAGAGGCCTTAAAGCTATACACTTTTAATGCTAAAAAGTTCCCAGAAGAAATTGTTATGATAAATGTAAATTTTGCAAAAGTTCACACAGCATTAGGGAATAAAAAGAAAGCAATTAAACATTGGGAAATAGCTTTGAAGAACACGCCAGATAGAACTGATCATCAGGTTTATTTACCAAGCTATAAATTGGCTTTAAAAAAATTAAAAGAAAGTAAATAAAACTAATACATAAAATAATGAAAACGAAAATATTATTTGCAATAATGCTAGGTCTAGCATTAACGATTACGGCAAAAGAAAACAACAGTTTAAAAGACGGATTTACTTTTGGTAATCCAGATATGATATCAATAAAAACAATTGCTTTTGGTCCGGACAATATACTATTTATAGGAGACAACGATGGCATGATGATTTATGCAATTGATATTAAAGATGATGCGGTGAAATCTTCAACGATTGTAGATCTTGAAGGGATAGATGTAAAAATAGCCTCCGCAATGGGAGCGTCATCGAGCGAAATTAAAATACTAGATATGGCGGTTAATCCTAAATCTGGCAATGTGTTTTTCGCTGTGAGAAGAGAACAAGGCGAAAAAAAACTTAGTGCTTTATTTAGAATAAGTAGTGAGGGTTTAAAGGAGTTTCCATTAGAACAAGTGAATTTTTCTAAAACTAAAATTGAAGATGCACCAGATGCTGATGCCAAAATTTATAAAAAATGGTCTTCAAGACGATTTACAATAACCGATATGCATTATGTAAATGGAGAGGTTCTTATTTCAGGGTTATCTAATAAAGAGTTTTCATCTAGTTTAAGAAGAGTGCCATTTCCGTTTAGTAAAGATATAATAACAACCAATGTGCAAGTGTATCATGTTACCCATAAGGCTAATGAGACACATTCGCCAATCGTTCGTTTTTTACCAAAACAAATGGATAACGAATGGCATATTATTGCGGGATATACCTGTACACCATTAGTTACTTTTAAATTGAATCAATTAGATGGTAATAAAAAATTGGTGGGTAAAACAATAGCCGAAATAGGAGCAGGAAATCTTCCTTTAGGACTTATTTCATATACATATAAAGGTTTAGACAATGTCTTGGTAGGTAATAGCCGTTACTCTATAACTAAGTTTACGGGTAATGATATTTTTGGAGCAAAATCATTAGAATTCCCATCAAAAGAAAAGGGGATTAAGCGTGAGCGTATTGACGTAGGGAGTATTGCACATATGTCAGACTTTAGTAATGACTATATATTAGTAGTTATTGAAAATAAAGAAGATAAGTCGTTTGACCTGAAAATGATATCAAAAGAAAGTTTATAACCTCAGTATTTTAATAAATAATAGTATGAAAAAAATATTTGTAATTCTAGTATTAATAGCAAGTAATATTACTGCGCAAGAACATGAAGCACACAATTTCGTGTGTCCGCCATGTGATGCTGCTTGTGATACAAGAACTTTTGAAAAAGCAGGCAAATGTGATGTTTGCAATATGGATTTAATAACTAAAGAAAAAAGGGAGCACGACATGGCAGAAGCATTTAAAGACAAGAAAAAAATTGCATTTTATTTACAGGAAGGCGTTGAGGTTTTGGATTTTGCAGGTCCTATGGAAGTTTTCTCTTATGCTGGTTATGAGGTCTTTACAGTTTCAAAAACAAAGGCGCCTATACGTTCACAAGGGATTCTTAAGGTGATCCCAGATTATAGTATTGCCGATGCGCCAAAGTCGGATATTCTGGCCTTTTTTGGAGGAAATGCAGACAATGCTTATAGAGATGAAAAAGTTATTGATTGGGTGAAATCACGGACTGACGTTGATTACTACTTTTCAGTTTGTACTGGCGCCTTTGTTTTAGCAGAAGCAGGAATTTTGAATGGTCATACTGCAACCACATTTCACGGTGCACTTAGTGATTTTGAAAACCGGTATCCCAATGTAAATGTAAAAAGAAATGTGCGTTTTGTTGATAATGGTACTGTGATTACAACAGCTGGTGTTTCTGCAGGAATTGACGGAGCACTACATATGGTGGCAAAATTTGAAGGTCTTGAAAAGGCGAAAGAAGTTGCATTCTATATGGAGTATGATAAGTGGAAACCGGGAGAAGGTTTATTACTAACTGCGGACAACCCCTATGAAAAGAAACAATAATGTTGATTTATAAATATAGAAATATGAAACCTAACGTTAACATTTTTTTGACCTCGATAACTTGTTTAATATTGTTCATCGCTTTTCAAGGACAAGCCTTTGCTCAAGATAAACCGGAAGTAATATACCAATGTTCACCTTGTGGATGTAGTAATGATGGAAAACATTTTGACAAACCTGGAGCTTGTTCAGGTTGTGGTATGAAACTGGTTGCTGTAACCGAGCCTTTTAGCTATTTAAAAAATTTAGATAAGCCTATGAATGTGGCTATTTTATTATTTAACCATGCTCAGGTTCTTGATTATGCCGGACCTTATGACGTTTTTACCTCTGCAGGAGATGAAAATTTTAATGTTTATACCGTTGCTGCTACGAGAGAACCCGTTACAACTATGCCAAACTTAAGTGTAAACCCTCAATATAGCATATTAGATAGTCCTAAACCAGATATTTTAATAATTCCAGGCGGTATGTGGACTAGTGTTGGAGATGACACTTTGCAATGGATAAAGGAAAACTCAGCGGAAGTCGATTATACATTTTCGATTTGTACGGGAGCTTTTATTCTTGCTGAGTTAGGTATTTTAGATGCTTTAGAAGCAACTACCCATAACGCTGGCATAGATATTTTAGAAAAGAATTACCCAACTATTAAAAAAGTACATCATAATTCACGCTTTATTGATAATGGTAAAGTTATCACGTCTGCTGGGGTTTCTGCCGGAATTGATGCTTCTTTTCATTTAATCGAGAGAATTTTGGGTAAAGATTGGGCGAAAGCTATTGGTAACAATTTGGAGTATAAATATGAATCATTCAATAAATAAATGATGAAAATATTAAATATAAAACTTAGTGGAATATCAATGCTATCTCTAATTGCTTTAATATTTGTAGGCTGTAGAAACGAGAATGTATTGGTAGAAAACAAGAAAAGTATAACTTTAAGTCATGAGTACACCATATCTGTTGAAAAAGAAAATCCTCGTTTAGCAAAAATTGTTGCTATAATAGAGCCAGATGGAAAGATAGTTGCTATGAATGAACATAATGAGCATGGCTTGAAGAATGGCTGGGCTACGTTTGTGGAAAATGTACAAGCTATAAGTGAATCTGGACGTAATTTAAAAGTTGTCGCTAAGAAAAATAGTAGCTGGGAAATACAAGATTACCAAGAAGGTATGGTAACACTATCCTATCAGGTACGTCTTGGACATGATCAAGTAGTACCAAAGCTTGCCGCCGGTGATAATGGAGCCGCTTATGCCAATGATAGTGGGGTTATGTGGGCTGGTCGAGCATTATTCATTGCTGGGAAAACAACTGAGGATATTAATATAAACTTTGACGTACCCAAAGAGTGGCATGTAACAACACAGTGGGGTAAGTCAAAAAAAGAGAATTCTTTTATTGTAGATGTTACTGAAAATTTGTTGAATTCTGCATTTTTTGCTGGAACACATCAACATGCTGAATTTAATGCAGGAGGAGTATCGCTTAGAATGGCTTTTTCAGGAGAGTATACTGTTAAAGTACACCAACAGATAAAGCAACAATTACAACAATATTTCACACATTATGGCAAGTTGTATCAGTCACCATTAAATGCAAATATTGTTGTAGTAGTTTCAGATGCTAGTTATGGTGGTGGAGAAATGATGGGAAATGCTATATCTCTGTCTATGGGGCCTAGTATGAGAGATGTAAATGGTTTGTCTAAAGGTACGATTCATGTTATTGCTCATGAAGTTTATCATAGTTTCACCAATAACCAACTTGAATTAGGAGAAGACCCACCATCATTTGTGTGGTTTAAAGAAGGTTTTGCAGCAGAATTTGGTACTTATTCTGCAGAATTAAGAGTAGGCGCTTTAAATGAAACGGAATTCCTAAACACCATTGTTAAGCAAATGAAGAAGTACCAAGCAAAATTAGATGGTAAATTGACATTGAAATCAGCGGGTTCAGAAAAATTTAAAAATTATAATATGGTTTATAGTGGTGGTTTTATAGCTGCTATTTCTTTAGACTTTTTAATTCGCCATGAAAGCAATGGCAAAAAAAGGCTGAATGATTTGTGGGTATATTTATTAAAAAAGCACCCTAAGAATGGAGAAACATTAACCATGCCCAAACTATATGAAGCAGTCCAATTTCTTTATGGGGAAAGAGTATTTGCTGCTTTTGATAAATACATTAGTACCCCAGATGAAATCCCTTTGTATAAAAATGCAGCGTTAATGGGGCTTAGTTTTGACGGTCACATTCTATCAGTATCTAATAATGCAACAAATGAACAAAGATCACTTTGGTCAAATTTTTTTAAAAAATAATCTATAAAAAGCGGAAAAGGGTTTCCCTTTTTCATATTAACACACCATAAGATTTATGAAAACTGAAAAAAGCAAAAAGATAGTATCATTACTATTATTATTACTTGCTATTACTTTTGTACAAGCGCAAACATTAACAATGCCAGAGGTTAGTCAAGATGCAACTATTACTCAACGAGTTGGTATCTCTGATGTCACAATTAAATACAATAGCCCCGGTGCTTTAGGCAGAAAGATATTTGGCGGTATTATTCCATATAATGCGATTTGGAGAGCAGGCGCAAATGAAAATACTACAATTCATTTTACCCACAACGCCATGGTTGAGGGGGAAAAGATAAAAGCGGGGACTTATGGTTTATATATGATTCCTGGTAAGCAAAAATTTCAAATCATATTTTCAAAAAACAGCAAAAACTGGGGAACCGTTCTTCCTACAGAAAAAGAAACTGCATTAAAAGTGTCTGTAGCACCAAAGAGTAATGCTTTTCAGGAACGGTTGGGATATAATTTTACAGAGCGTTCTGCAAACAATTTAGTTGCTGTATTAGATTGGGCCGATGTGCGTGTGCCTTTTAAAATTGAGTTTGATGTCGTACAAATTGTAATTGAAAACGCAAAAGTAGAGTTAGAAGGTCAAACAGGTAATTCGGGAATTGGCTATATGCAATTAGCCTCTTATTGTTTACAAAACAACACCAATTTAGATGAAGCTATGACTTGGGCAGAAAACTCTATATCTATAAAAAAGACTTTCAGTAATTTAAGAGTTAAAGCCGATTTGTTATCAAAAAAAGGACAACATGTAGCTGCTGAAAAAATAATGAATGAAGCATTTCCAATAGGAAATATCTGGGAGTTAAATATTTATGGTTACTCATTGTTAAATGAAAATAAAATAAAGGAAGCTATTAAAATATTTACTTTTAATATTGAAAAGCACTCAAATGACACTTTAATATGGAGATTTATAGATAGTTTAGGCGAAGCGTATTTAAAAGATGGGAATAAAAAAATGGCTTTGAAATACTATAAAGAAGCAAAAGAAAAAGCGCCTGCAGATCAATATGTATATTTTGATAGCGTAATAGCAAGCATAAAATAAGGTCTAAAAATATTAAGTGTTAGTTTATTTTTTGTTTAATTGCATTTCTACAAATGCACAAATGTGAGGTGTTTGGTTACCACGTGAAAGAGGAATAATTGTCATCAATATATAAATTTACTAAAACAGTATAAAAATAAAGTTTAGAAAAGATATGGGAGCTAAAAAATATATAGTAAATGTTGAAGGAATACCAAGTTGTACTAGCCCAATTAGCCAAGCAGTAGTCGCTAATAACATGTGCTTTGTTAGTGGGCAATTATCAACGAATGTTGCTGGAGAATATATTAATGGAACAGCTCTCGAGGAGGCTAAATTGGCCTTTTCGAATTTTTTTATGGTACTCGAAAGTTCTGGATTTGAAAAAGGCGATATCGTATTTATCGATATCGCCTTTGATAATTTGGATAATCTTTCAGAAATAAACCAATTGTATTTGGAGTTATTTCCAGAAAACAAAAGACCTGCAAGAACTATTTATCAAGCACAGGCATTGCCTTATGGCGGAAAAATTAAAGTGACTGGAACTGCTGTTAAAGATTTAACCTAAGCTATAATTTGGTTGAGTATACCAAGAAGTTTTCATTAACTTTTATATTATCATCTTTAATAGGCATTGTTTGCCAATGGGCTTTTGGAAATAGCCACTTTTGAGCCCCTTCAAAATTTATTTTAATTGGCATATCAAAATTTTCAACTATCTCCGAATAGCGATATTTAAAAGTGTTGTTTTCGATTTTATATTCTAAAGTAGGAATACGTATATCTCTTAAATATTGATCAAAGAATGCGGTTAAATCTATTTTTGTCTCCTTACTGAGGTAATCTTCTATTTGTTGGGTCGTAACGGTTTGATGATAGAATGTTTCATTTAATCCTCGTAATATCATTCGCCATTTTTCATCATCTTCAATAAGTTGCCTCAATGTGTGAATCATGAAAGCACCTTTGTTGTACATGTCGCCTGAGCCTTCCTTGTTTACATCATAATAACCAATTATAGGTCTATCATTGTTAATATGTTTTCCTTTACCAACTGCATATTCATCTCCAGCTTTTTTTCCAAAATGATACTCAAGATATAAGCTTTCTGAATAAGCTGTAAATCCTTCATGAATCCACATATCTGCAATATCTATATTGGTAATATTATTTGCAAACCACTCATGGCCAGATTCGTGAATAATAATAAAATCGAATTTTAACCCCCAACCAGTTCCTGATAAATCTCTTCCTAAATAACCTTTTTTATACTTGTTGCCATAGGTTATGGAACTTTGGTGTTCCATACCTAGATATGGAACTTCAACGAGTTTGAATCCATCTTCATAAAAGGGATAAGGACCAAACCAATGTTCAAAAGCTTTCATCATTTTTGGCGTATCTTTAAAATGAACTTTTGCTTTTTCAAGGTTATCGCGTAGGACATAATAATTTAAATCTAATGGTCCTTTTTCGCCATTAAAACCTTCTGAAAAGTGTACATAATCACCAATATTCACATTTATACCATAGTTATTAATAGGGTTGCTTACAAACCAATGAGACGTTACTGTATCATCATCATGTTCTTCAATACTTCGCAATTTACCATTGGAAATATTGGTAAGTCCTTTAGGGATGTTAACACTAATTAGCATACTATCTACTTCATCGTACATATGATCCTTATTTGGCCACCAAACACTTGCGCCTAAGCCTTGACAAGAGGTTGCTATAAAATGATTTCCGTTGTTGTCTTTTTTCCATGAGAAACCACCATCCCATGGGGCGTTTTTAGCTTCTTGTGGGACCCCTTCGTAATACACATCAATAGTATTAATGTCTCCTACCTTTTGTGATTTAGAAAGTTTTACAAAATGAGCATTGCCTTCATGAAAAACTTCAAGTGGTTTATTATTATTGTCAAGGACCTTGGTGATTTTTAAGGGAGCTTGTAAGTCTATTTGCATAGTAGAGTGCTCCTGTAAAACTCTATATTGAATAGTGTTTTTACCCGAAATGTATTTCTTGTCGGGATTAATTTTTACATCTAAATGGTAATAAGTTAAGTCCCACCATTCTCTTTCGGGTGTAATAGAGCCTCGTAAAGTGTCCTGTCTTGTGAAATTTTGATGTTGTGCAAGAAGTGAAATACCTGTTAGGAGGAATCCTAAGCAAATAATGAGCTTTTTATTCATGTGTAAAAATTAATTATTTAGATCATTCAAAGTAATGGGAAAAGATAAATATATTTTATTTTTTTTCTGTTAAATTTAAGAATCAATTTCATGAGACCATATGTGAGTATATGACATTTCATTATGCGATTAAATTTTTAGTTACTGATGTTTCATTTTCGGTAATCTAGTTTCTAAACGTTTTGTTAGGAAATACAACCATACTTTCATGACCATCTTTTCCGACTGATGCCACGCCAAAGAAAAAATTATCTATTACGATACCATCTAAAGTAAACTCGGAGACATTACCAACATAACGGCTTTTATCCCAGGTTGGAGAGGTCGTATCTCGCCAATATATTTTATAGCCAACAGCGCCTTCAACTTTCTCCCATTTAAATTTTGCCGAAGCCTGAACAATTCCCCCAATGGCCAGATCTTTTGGAGCTGGTGGGGCAGTTGCCAAGCTAGCTAAGTTAATAGCATTAACAGCAGTTAGCTTTTTTGCATATGGAAAATTAACATGTTCAAAAGTATCACCATAAGCGATACCATTTTCTACACGTATATCTTGATGTTGTTGGGTGTAATTTTCGTGAGCTTCCATAATACGAATACCTGCAAACCCAGCATCATTAAAAGGACGGTGATGACCACCACGACCAAAACGGTCTAATCTGTACACCATCATTGGGTTCATTTCTGGCATATACGTTTTTACGTTTTTATGAATATAACGTGCCAATTGTCGTGATATGCCATCGACTTCTCCACCGTAAAAGCGACGCATTCTACGTTCACGCTCAGTTTCAGTAGGTGGGACAGGTTCAGAGAAAATTCTAAATGTTCTGTTATCTATTACGCCGTCGACACCTTTTATATTTCCAATCATATCATTATTCATAATGCCAATAATTTCCCAGCCATTGTTTTGGGCATGTTCAGCTAGTCCTTTACCACCATAAAGTCCTTGTTCTTCACCTGATAGACCGACATAAATAATACTGCTTTCAAATTTATATTTGCTCAATACACGGGCCGCTTCTATAGTGCCTGCCATACCCGAAGCATTATCATTTGCACCTGGAGAATCAGAGGTAAAATTGGCTGGATCGGAAACTCGGGAATCAATATCTCCACTCATAATGATATATCGGTTAGGGTATTTTGTACCAGTTTGAATAGCAACAACATTTGATACCCAAACGTCATGAACAATTCGTGCATTATCACCTTTGGGAATTAGATTTTTTTGATAAAAAACATTAAGACAATTGTCACAATTTGATGAAATATTTTCAAATTCTGATTTTATCCATCGTCTAGCGGCGCCAATACCTCTTGTTTTTGAAATTGTGTCACTTAAAGTGTGTCTCGTTCCAAAATTGGTAAGCGTTTTTACATCTTGCTTAATCCGGTCTGCTGAAACGGAATTAATAATATCATAAATTTTTTGGTTGGTCTGGGCGCTCGCTGTCATAGACAAAACTAAGAACGCAATGAATAAATTATTTCGCATTTTTATATAGGTTGGTTAGTTTTAAAATGGTAGTGCTTCATATGTCTCTCCTTGGATTAAACTTTTCGGATTTCCGGAAGTATTTCTAAATGTAATTGGTAATGATTGATAAGGATATTGCCAGTTAATTCCTGTGGCAACGAAATGCAAATGCGGAGATCTTGCTGTGCCGCTAGAACCGCTATATCCTATGGGGTCTCCTTCTTCAACAAATTGTCCTTGCTCTACGATAGCACCATTATGTGTTAGGTGATGGTATTGAAGAAAAAAACCGTCTTCATCTCTTAATACAATCATATTATTTGGGAATTCATTATCAAGACCCGATTCTTCAACAAACATAATAGTTCCTTTTCTAGACGCCGTAAGAAGCGTGCCTACCTCCATTATAAAGTCTATAGCAAATTGATCTGGTTCTCCTTCTGAATGTGCCGACCCACTACAATGACTTAATCCAATAGTATAAGAATCTCCTACCGGATAGGGCAATAAATGTGGAGAGGTCTCCCAATTGGGGTAAAAGGCGTCGGGGCAACCATTGGCAAAGCCATTTTGCCCGCCTATAGTATCACTAATAAAACCATCATTTTTATTACAAGACAAACAGATAAATAATAATATTAAATAAAATTTTATTTTCATAATATCAATTTAGTGCCTGTTACTATTAATGATTAGATAGGTTCTTTTTTGTCGAATAGCCATCATTAAACTTACGGTTAGTTTTTCCTATAATTAAATTTCAAAACTTCAATTGTACCATCCTCTTTATGCATATCTACAGAAATAATCAGTTCTGAATCGTTGACTCTCTCAAAGGTCATTCCCTCAAAAATAATTTTATCCGCAGTGATTTCTTTAACAGGAAAGTCTTCGGTTTCATCTTTTGTCTCCCAGCCTTTAAGATCGTTGTTGAAATGTTTTAGTTGTAATACAAGGGTGTTATTTACTTCTCTAATAATTTCAATCTCGTAGAATACAGTATTACCATTTTCTATGAATTTAAAGGAAGCCATCATTGAACCTCCGGAAGCTTTACTCCAATTTTCTTCTACTTGTCCACCCATGGCTTCGCCTTTCCAGTTACCTGAAAGCCATGAAATATTTTCTAAGTTATGTTCTAGTTTTTTTATAACTTCTCCAACAATAGCAAGTTTAGTTCCATCAGGGCTAACAATCATCCTGCTGATATTCGTAATACTATAATTTGAAAGTGACGCTACTTCATCCCAATCTTCATTTTTATTTGTTGAGAAAGTGAAAAGTTTATCATTCTTTCCCATTAATATTTTTCCATTCATTAGCCAACACATATCTTCTTTTTTAGCAAGTGTATTGGTTATCGATTTTATGGTTCCTGTTTTAGGATCTAAGGATTTAATTTCCCAAGAATCATGTGCTTTTGAAATGTAACTTATTAATTTTGAGTTTGGGATATTGTGCAATGAACGGCCAATTTTTGAATCGTGTTTTGCTTTCGTTTGTTTTTTAATATTGCTACTATATAACGAGAGTCCTCCTTCTTCTAATACGGAAGAAATAATAGTGCTATTACTGTACCAAATATGATAACCAATGACGATGTCATTAACTAACACTTCCGATTCACCATTATTTAGATTGTATTTATATAGAAATTGTTTTCCATCTTTGTCCAAACGAATTGCCGATACAGCCTTTGAGTTTGGTATTTTTAGAGGAGAATATTCACCGCCATCTGTATGATTAATAAAGGTTTTAGAGCCGTTTTTGATATTGTATCTTACAATATCGGTTTGCCCATTCCTAGTTCCAGCGTATAGAATGGTATTATTGTCCATAAATGATGGTTGATTATCATAACCCTCATTATTAGAAATGTTTCTCATGTTGGAAAGTTCGAAGTCACCATTATTTGTATTTAAATCAAATAGGAAAACATCAGTATTTGGTTGTGAAAAAGAGACAGCCGTAGTCAAAACCGAAAGAAGTAAAAGTTTTTTCATGTTTAAATTTAATTAAAGACTAAATATAAGGAAAAGCCATTGAGAGAATACAATAACCTATTGTTTTAACAATATTATTTCAGTGTAAGATGTAACCTATAGTTTGGATTATGAAATTAAGTTTTGCTATGTAGAAAAAAATAATATTCTAAAAAAAATCTGTTTATTTTATTTTATTTGAATATGAAAAAAGAAATGCGTGTATTAAATAGTTTGACGCAACCTTTGTGCTTTTTTGTATCTAATTAATAGCTGTTAATTTCAGGTGAAATTTATAGTAATTAATAAAAATAAAATGAAAAACGAAAAAACCTTTCTAATGTATAAATTATTAGTCTTAATTGCCATTTGCCTGTCGGGGTGTAGTAGTGGTAATGATGATTCCCTAGAGCAACAACAAGAGGATGAAGTTACTCTTGAAGGCAACTATAGGGGTACTTGGAGTTCTACAACAGCGTCTGCCACGTTTTCTAATGTCTCTGTATCTGCAAAATTGCAGTTTGGTGGAGCTGATAATATATTAACCGGGAGCTTTTTTATCAGTTCTGATTATACAGTTTGCTGTAGTGCTGGTGAAAATGATGGGACTTTAGTTATTGATTTTGATGGAGATACTATAACCTCTTTTAATTATAATGATGTGATAACTAATTGTTCAGGGACTTTTAATGGCACAGGTCATATAAGAACAAGTGATAAAGCACTGGTTATTGATTTCACAGGAAATGATTGTGATGGAGATCATGTAGGACAGATTGTTCTTATAAAGTAATAATTTAAAATATGAAAAGCGCTTCGTCTACATAATTATTTGGAATCGAAGCGCTTTTCATTTGAATTAGCTTCAAATTATAAATAATTCAATATTATGGCTAGAGCCATTTGGCTTTTATATCTTTATATTTAGTTCTACCTATTGGTAAAAGTTCCCCGTTTTTTAGTTCTGCCATATATTTGCTCCCTGACTTTACAATTATTTCTTTGACTTCGGTCATTTTTACTAAATACGATTTGTGAATACGCTCAAACATATCTGGTAATAACTGCTCCAATTTTTCTAAAGATTTGTCATGAAGCTCTTTTTTCCCATTGATTAGGAAGAGTTCAGTATACGCTCCAGCTCCTTTAATAAAAAGCAAATTTTCTATTGGAACAAGTTGAATCCCCCCTCGTTTCTTTATTGCTAAGAGTTTGATGTTTCCTGAATCTGTTTTCTCTTTTAAAATCACTCTATTAAACGCTTGATCTAACCTGATTTGATTAAATGGTTTGGCGACAAAGTCTAATACACCATATTCGAAAGCTGAGATGGCTTGTTCTTTATGAGCAGAAACAATAATGGTGTGAAATGATTCGGAAACAGCAGTACCAAGTAAATCGAACCCATTTTCTCCATTAAGGTTTAAATCTAATAGTACTAAATCCAAAGGATTATTTTTAATAAACTCCAAAGCCTCATTTAGGGTATCAATACAAGTCAATGAAGTCAATGTGTTCGAAAAAAAATTGCGCGCCATTCGCTCTATTCTTTTCGCTATTCTGGATTCATCTTCAATAATTAAAATATTCATAGGACTCTTAATTGTATATTTTTATGATATTCTTCCATCCTTGATCTGTGGCTGTTGATGATAAACTCCAATTTTTACCGTAGCTTTCTTCCAGTCTTGCTTTTACATATTTCAATCCAGTGCCATCTGAGTTAACTTTTGCTGTGTGTCGTACTTTTGCAAAAGTTAGAAATGTATAGCTTTTAAATTGTCCGTTATTTTCAAAAATTAATTTAAACCTGATGGTATTATCATCAAGTGGTGAACAATGAGTAATTCCATTTTCTACAAGTGTGTGTAAGGTGGCTGGTGGTATGCGTTCATTTGTTAGAATGCCTTCTTCATCCCACAAATAGTCAACTTCTTTTCTGAATTTCATTATTTCCAAATGCGTACGACATAGTTCGATTTCTTGAGTGATTGGAATTAAGGACTCATTCTCAATTTGGTTGAGTAAATCAAACTCTTTTGCCAGGGCTTCAATGAATAATATGCCTTTTGTTGGAGATTCTTCCACCCAGTCTATTAATGAGGTTAAACTATTCATTAAAAAATGAGGTTGAATATTTTTTTTAAGTAATTCCAATCGTAGCCGTGTCGATTGAACTAATGAATTTTCATAAGCAAGTCGTTGTTCTTTTGTGTTAATAGCTAGAATATAAAACATTCCTAAAACAATAACACCAAAACCTACAAAAAGGCCAGTATCATAAAATGTAAAAGTATTTATAAGCGCACAAATTAATAAGGTTAATAACACAATTGAAGCACCTTTTATTTTTTTATAGACTCCAAAACTCACAATTCCTGTTGATAATATCCACATGGTTACGGCCATATTATATGCTGTATTGTCGTAAGCATCATGATCTCTAAAAAAAACGAAAAAAAGCACCGCCAAGTATGCTAATAAAATGGACTTATGTTTGGGGAATTGAAACTGAATGGTAAAATATAATGGAACAAGTATGGCAAGAAAAAAGGTAATAAATCCAATAATTTCAAGGCGTACATGATGTTTACTATAATGAATGGGTACATAGAATTTAACAAACTCCATTATTATCAATGCGAAAAACAGAAAGCAAATTATACTGAATATTAACATCGAATAATTCTTTTTTTCACCTAAATAAAGAAAAAAGAAATAGAGCGATCCAATGAGGAAGGCACCAGCAAAAATGTGCATAAAAGAGGTGTATTTTAGCCAATAAGTGTGCAAATTATCATAATAGTCCAGATTAAAGCTAAAACCGCCTGCGAAATCAGGAAAATGGAGGAAGCTTCGTTTTAATGCCAATACATGTTTTCCTTTTTTTGTCAAATCTTCAGGAATAAAAAAGGAGGCCCACATTTCACCGGAAGGAGCCAAAGTAGCTTCTTGTCCTGGGTTTCCATTCCTTCCAATGAGCACACCGTCCCAGTAAACTTCATACTCACCATAATGGTGAAAATTAATACCATAAGGCCGAAATCTTTCTGGGGTCTCTAATATTTCAATATTTGTTCTAGCCCAGGATACTTGACCATCGAGAATAGTTATATTTTTCTTCCAATCTCTGTCATCGTAGTCAATTGACGCCCATTCTTGTTGATCACCAATTTTATAGAAGTTCTCATTTCTAATATAATTATTGTCATAGGATTTTGAACATGATGTTACGAGTAAAATTAAACAAACCAATATCGATTGGTATACAAATCTCAAATTCATCTCAAATTATTGTTTTGGTAAAATTAATCTAAAATGGGGACTTCATGGAGCAGTTCATATAGATATGGAGCAGTTGACAAAAAATCACTTGTAAAGCTATCATTAAGGGACGAATTTTGTCTCATCAATTAAAAATCAATTA